>Ga0160419_100606_pt1 | contig 21138 bp, 15 predicted proteins | sample CelAP2metagpilot_2_FD_108196 | JGI IMG/M metagenome (GOLD analysis project Ga0160419, IMG submission 108196) | Phycosphere-associated microbial communities from Cellana algal ponds in Kailua-Kona, Hawaii, USA - Cellana AP2-4-25 metagenome pilot ... | reverse complement strand
ATATTGATTTAGCAGCTAATAACTTACAGGAAACAACATTAACACTTCCAGCAAAATATAGTATTGGTGGAGGTTTAGGAGAGCCTCGTAAATGGTTTGCAGGTGTCGAATATACTTTGCAGCAAACTAGCAATTTTAATAATCCATTGTACGCTAATTCAGGAACAACATTTGAGGATGCTTCTAAATTATCAATCGGTGGTTTTTATATTCCAGAATATAATTCGTTTTCAAGTTACTGGAAAAGAACGGTTTATAGAGCAGGATTGCGATTTGAAAACACAGGTTTAAACATTAATAACCAATCAATAAATGAGTTTGGCATGTCTTTTGGAGTAGGGTTACCAGTAGGAACACCAAGAACGCCATTTTCTAACGCAAACATAGGTGTAGAGTTTGGAAGACGAGGGACAACAGATGCTAACTTAGTGAAAGAAAACTTTGTAAACATCAACATAAGTTTATCATTAAATGATTGGTGGTTCCAAAAAAGAAAATACAACTAAAAAAGATAAAATTTAAAATTATGAAGACTAAGATTACATTATTAATCGCGCTATTTTTCAGTCTAAGCTTTGGTTTTTCTCAAAATGAACAAGAATGTGCAACAAAATTATCTTTAATGGCAGAAGCTGCTAAAGCTGGTAATTATGAAGCTGCGTATCCTCCATTTAAATGGCTAAGAGAAAACTGTGCAAAATATAACCTTGCTATATATCAGTATGGTGAGAAAATTTTAGAAAGTTTTGTGGAGACTAAAGAAGATAAAAAAACATATATCTTAGAATTAACAGATATGTGGAATGATAGAGCAGAATACTTCCCTAGCAAAACTAAGGCTGGTAAAGTAATGGTTGATGCTTGTATTTTAAAATATGATAACAAAGATATTTTAGGGTTAACTACTCAACAATTATATGATTGTTTTGACAATGCATACAAGACAGATAAAGAAAACTTTACTAGTACTAAAGGTCTATATCTTTACTTTAAATTAGCTGTAGAGTTATATGATGCAGAGAAAATGACTGCTCAACAGTTGTTTGATAAGTATGATGATGTTGCTGAAAAAATTGAATACGAAATAGAAGACAATACTAGAAGTCTTAACAAGTATATTGAAAAAGAAGAAGCTGGTACAACTTTAACAAGTAGAGATGAAAAGTATAAAAAGTATCATGGACAAATGATAGATGCTTTTGGTAAAGTAACAGCAGGTATCGATTCAGATTTAGGAACAAGAGCAAATTGTGATAACTTAATTCCTTTGTATACTAAAAACTTTGAAGCTAATAAAGATAATGCTGAGTGGTTACAAAGAGCGTTAAATAAAATGTATCAAAAAGATTGTCAAGAAGATCCTCTATTTATTAAGATATTAGATACTAAACACAATTTGCAACCAACAGCAGATTCAGCTTATTATTTATATGTTAAAACAGGAGAGCAAAAATATTTAGATCAAGCAATTTCTCTTCAAACAGATCCTTTAAAAAAGTCAAACTTAGTGTATAGAATTGCATTAAACTTTAAGAAAAAGGGAAGCTATGGTCAAGCAAGACAATATTTTTACGAAACAGTTAAGTTAAATCCATCTAACAAAAACCCATACATGCACGTAGCAGAAATGTATGCAAAAAGTGCAAACAGTTGTGGTACAGATAGCTTTAACAAAAGAGCAGTATTCTGGTTAGCAGCGCAAGAAGCTAATAAAGCAGGAAACTCAAGTGCTGCAGCAAGATACAATGGTTTAGCACCAACTAAGTCAGAAATCTTTAATAAAGATATGGCAGGTAAATCAATTAGTATTGGATGTTGGATTGGTAGAACTGTAACAGTACCAAGCCTATAATGCAAAATCAAAATTTACATATATTAAAAAACTCAGTCATAGCGTTTGCTATGACTTTGTTTTTTGCATGTAAAGGCAATTTAAAAGACATCAAAAAAATGGATATGTCTGCTAACGAGCCTGTAGGTATTTCAGATAGTATAAATGTAAAATATACAGATTCTGGTCGTTTAGCAGCTAATTTAATTAGTCCAAAAATGTACGATTATAGTAATCGTGACTTTTCTTATAGTGAATTTCCTGATGGAATTTTACTCTACTTATACGATAAGCAAAATCAAAAAACAACAATTATTTCAGATTATGCTATCGTTTATAATGAAACCGATTTAATAGATTTAAGAGGAAATGTTGTTGCTGCAACTCCAGAAAAAGATACATTGTATGCAGAGCAATTGTATTACGACCAAACCAAGCAATGGTTATTCACAAACTTACCAGTTACCTTTAGATCTAAAGACTACGTAACTAATGGCGAAGGTTTTGACTCTGATAGAGATTTTAATAAAGCCGAAGTCTTAGGAGTTACTGGTCAATTTGCAGTTACAGAATAATTGTAGCACCTTCTACTTTTTTAGTATCTTTACAGCCTAAATTATAATTCATTACATGAAATTATTTAAGATTTTTCAATACGCATACATCGTGTTTGCGGTATTGTTTGTTTATGATGCGTTTGCAGACTATAATAATACAGGAGAGATAAAATACTTATCACTATTTTTAGCAGCACTCGCTATTTTTATGTTCTTTTTTAGAAGAAAATTCAACAATAAATTTGATAATAATAAATAATGGCAACCTCAATAATCATTATTGTTTGTTCATTATTGCTATCGGCATTTTTTTCAGGTATGGAGATTGCTTATGTGTCTTCTAACAAAATTCATATAGAAATTGAAAAAAAACAAGAAGGGTTTTTAGCGCAAATACTAACAAAAATTACTGCTAAACCTTCAAAATTTATCGCAACTATGCTTATTGGTAATAATATAGCATTAGTTATTTATGGGTTGTTTATGGGCGATTTGTTGGTGCAATGGTTTCAAAGCTTTTTACCTTCAGAAAGCGGATTTGTAACCTATTTATTAACCGATTTAAACTTATTAACCCAAACCATAATTTCAACTTTAATTATATTGTTTACAGCGGAGTTTCTACCAAAAGTATTCTTTCAGATTTATGCCAATTCATTATTAAAAATACTAGCATTTCCTGCGTATTTATTCTATGTGTTTTTCACTTTTATTTCAGATTTTGTGATATGGATTAGTGATGTTGTCCTTAAAAAATTCTTCAAAACAGAAGGCGATCAAGTACAACTAGCTTTTACAAAAGTTGAATTAGGTAACTATATTAGTGAGCAAATGGAAAGCGTAGAAGAACATGAAGAAATTGATACCGAAATTCAAATTTTTCAAAATGCTTTAGAGTTTTCCGAAGTAAAAGCACGCGAAGTTATGGTGCCACGTACCGAAATAACAGCGCTAGAGCTTCATGATTCTGTAGACGATTTAAGTAAACTATTTACAGAAACCGGTTACTCTAAAATCTTAATTTATAAAGAAACCATAGACGAAATTTTAGGTTACGTGCATTCTTTCGACTTGTTTAAAAAACCAAAAAATATAGGCTCAATGATTATGCCTGTCGAGCTGGTTCCAGAAACCATGCTCATAAAAGACATCTTAAATGTACTTATCAAAAAACGAAAAAGTATAGCAGTTGTTGTTGATGAATATGGTGGTACATCTGGTATTATGACCGTAGAGGATATTGTAGAAGAATTGTTTGGAGAAATTGAAGACGAGCATGATAGCGTAGATTTAATTGAAGAACAAAAAGACGAAGATAATTTTGTGTTTTCGGCAAGATTGGAAGTAGATTATATTAACGAAACCTATAAAATAGACTTGCCTGAAGGTGAAAACTACGAAACTTTAGGAGGATTAATTGTAGACTTTACAGAAGAAATTCCGCAACAAGACGAAATTGTGACTATTGAGAATTTCGAATTCAAAATATTAGAAGTATCCAACACAAAAATAGATTTAGTAGCCTTAAAAATTAAAGAAGAAGATTAGCTTCAACTACATGAAAATCTTGATAATAGCTGCTTAATTTATTATTTATCTATTTATTATAAAAAGTACTTTTATTATTGAATAGAAAATGGTATTTTCGCCCACTATATTTCATAAAATTTATCATAGAAAATGGCAATTTTAAATAAAATAAGACAGAAAACAGTTGTATTAATTTTGGTTATCGCGTTAGCCTTATTCGCATTTATTTTATCAAGTTTATTTGATAATAAAGATGCATTATTTGGTAAATCTCAAGACGTTGTTGCAACCATTAACGGTAAAGACATAAGCAGAGTAGAGTTTATGAACCTTGTAGAGCAACAGCAACAACAAATGGGCGCAAACGCAACATCAACTCAAGTGATGAACCGTGTATTTGATGCAAAAGTTAGAGAAGCTGTTATGGAAGGTCAGTTTGAAAAATTAGGATTATCTATCGAGACTGATCAAATGAGAGACATTTTAAAAAATGCATTAGCAACTAGTCCAGAATTTTTAAATGAAGCTGGCGTGTTTGATGAGTCTAAATTAAAAGTTTACATAGATAACTTAAAATCTACTTCTGCGCAAGCTTACCAAAACTGGGTAAACTACGAGCAACAATTAGCAGTAGGTGCATTACAAACAGATTACTTTAATATGGTAAAAGCTGGTGCAACTGCTACGTTAGCAGAAGGTGAGTTAGATCACAAATTAGCTAATGATAAAGTAGATGTTAAGTACGTGCAAGTACCTTACAGTTCTATTCCAGATAGTACAGTAACTGTGTCTAAATCTGAAATTAAAGATTACATTTCTAAGCACGAAAAGTCTTATCAAACAGAAGCTAGTAGAAGTTTTCAATATGTATATTTTAAAGAAGAAGCTTCTGCTGAAGACGAAAAAAACATTCAAGATGGCTTAAAAGAGCTTATCAACGACAGAGAAGTTTATGATGAAACTGCTGAAGACAAAAAACGTACAGAAGTTGGTTTTAAAAATACAACAGACGTAGAAGATTTTGTTAATGCAAATTCTGATGATATTAAATTTAATGATAGATTTTTAAAGAAATCTGCTTTACCAGAAACTATTGCAGATACTATCTTCAACCAAGAAGTTGGATTTATCTTCGGACCATACAAAGAAGGTAACTACTACAAGTTATCAAAATTAGTAGCTAGAACAACATTGCCAGATTCAGCTAAAACAAGACACATCTTAATTCCGTTTATCGGCGCAACTAGAGCACCAGCAGATGCTAAGCCAAAAGCAGAAGCAGAAGCTTTAGCAGATAGTTTATTAACTGTATTAAAGTCGGATACTTCTAAATTCTCTGAGTTTGTAACAGAATATTCTACAGACCAAGGAAGTGTAGAAAATGAAGGTCGTTATGATTGGTTTGCTTATGACAGAATGGTGCCAGAATTTAGAGATTTTGCTTTTGAAGGTAAAACAGGAGATTTAGGTGTTGTTGAAACTGTTTTTGGTTTACATATTATTGAAGTTGAAGGTCAAAAAGGATCTTCAGATATGGTAAAAGTAGCTACTATTGCTAGAAAAATTGAATCTTCTGAAGAAACTAACGATAAGATATTTAGAGATGCTTCTACATTTGAAGTAAACTTAGAAAACGGAGATTTTGCAACTTTAGCAAAAGAGTCTAATTACGATGTAAGACCAATGACAGCTAAAGAATTAGACGAAAGTATTCCTGGTATTGGTAACCAAAGACAAATTGTACGTTGGGCTTTTGAAGAAGGAACAGACGTAGGTGATTACAAGCGTTTTCCTGTATCTGGCGGAATTGTAATTGCGCAATTAACTTCAAAATCTGAAGCTGGATTAATGAGTGTAGAAGATGCTTCTGTAACTGCGTTACCAGCAATTAGAAAAGATAAGAAAGCAAAATTAATCATGGATAGAGTAAGCGCTACAACTTTAGATGAGTTTGCTAAAGCAGAAAATCAAAATGTTAGAACTTCTGTTGCTATCAACATGAAAAATCCAACTATTTCTGGTGCAGGTAACGAGCCAATGGTTGTTGGTACAGCATTTGGATTAAATGAAGGTGAAACTTCAGGGTTGGTAAAAGGAAATACAGGTGTATTTATGGTTCAAACTACTAAAAAGACGCCAGCAACTGAACTAGAAAACTATCAACCATTTGCAAATCAAGTAAGTGCAGAAAAGTTAAGCTCTGTTCAAAACAGACTTTACAATGCTTTAAAAGAAGCTGCTGAAATAGAAGATAACCGTGCTAACACAGTACAGTAATTCTTAAATAAAATATTAGAAAAAAGCCTCTTGATTTTCAAGAGGCTTTTTTTATTGTGTTTGTTTTCTGTTTTAAAATAAAATTATAAAACTATATCAGTATAACTTAAAATAGTATCAAACCCTTTGTTTTTAAAATACTCAGTTGGATTGTTTTTTGAAGCAACTAAAATAAAATCTCCGCCCCAAGCGCCAAGACTTTTTATACTTCCATTAAAGTCATCAAAAAGTAATTGCTTCACAGGTATTTGATTGGTTACAGAAGCAATAGTCTGTTCGTGCTCGTTTATTAAAGATTGAAACTTTTCTAAAGTCTCACAAATTATCATTTGTTCTGTAATTGCATTTATTGTAGCGATAGTTACTTCTAAATTGTTTCTATTTGCTTTATAATGTGCAATACCATCTCTACTATTTTGTTTTTTATTTAAATGAATAAAATAAAGATTGTTTTTAAAATTAGGGTTGAAGTTTACGTATTCAACAACTCTATTTTCATCATTTAATTGATAAGTTAAAGCAGAGTCTTTTTGAGCGCAAGCAATGTCGTAACCGCTACCACCAAAAGTTAATTTTAATAATTTATAAGCATCAACATTAGCCCAATTAGCGATATTATTAATTAAAGTTGAAGATGTGCCCAATCCCCAGTTTTTAGGAAATTCTAATACAGTTGAAATTTTAAAACCTTTACCTTTTAAAAATTTAGGATTTAATTGTTTTACAGCTGTTATGATTTGTAATAAACGATTGGAGATTTCAGGATTAGTTGTGTTTTCAATTGAAATAGCTTCATTTTGAAACGAAAATTCCGCATTAAACCATTCCTTTTGATTATGGTCTAAACTGTTCCAAGTTAGTTTATTTGTCGCTTCTTTTTCAACGTGAAGTGATTGTCCAAATACAGTAGGAATAGCCAATGCTTTAGCACCGTCAAGTACCACATACTCTGCGGTAAGTAATAATTTTCCGTGACTGTAATAGGTTTGCATTTATCCTCTTAATTTTTCAATCTGTTCTACAACAGCGCTATGCGAAACAGTGTTGTGTTTAAAATGATTGATTATGGTTTCTTTTTCTTGTAGTGTTGCTTCAAATTGATTTAAAATATTCATCAAATGCATTTTCATATGCCCTTCTTGAATACCTGTTGTTGTTAAACTTCTTAAAGCAGCAAAGTTTTGTGCTAAACCAGCAACCGCTACAATTTGCATTAATTGCTTTGCGGTAGGGAGATCTAATAAGTTTAAAGCTAATTTTACTAAAGGATGTAAACTTGTTAATCCGCCAACAGTACCTAAAGCTAACGGAATTTCCATCCAAAAAGTAAACACGCCATTTTCAACTTTAGCATGTGTTAAACTAGAGTATTGTCCGTTTTTAGAGGCGTAAGCATGTACGCCAGCTTCTACAGCTCTAAAATCGTTACCGGTAGCCAAAACAACAGCATCAATACCATTCATGATACCTTTGTTGTGCGTTACAGCTCGGTAAGGTTCTATTTCGGCAATGTTTACGGCTTGTACAAATTTTTCGGCAAAAGTGTTTGGGTCAATATCTTTTTCGGCTAAATCTTCGACGTTGCAACTTACTTCAGCTCTTACTAAACATTCAGGTACGTAATTAGATAAAATACTCATCACAATCTCTACTGGTTCTGTAAGTTGCGTTTCAGCTTCAGCTTTAAACGTTTTTGCAAACTGCTCTAAACAAGAGTTTATAAAATTTGCACCCATTGCATCTAGTGTTTCAAAAGTCGCATGCAATTGGTAATAATTATCTAAATCTTCAGTTTTATCTTTAAGTTGAATGTCCAAAATACCGCCACCACGTTTTTCCATATTTTTGGTAATTGGCTTGGCGTCTGTGATTAATTTCGACTTAATTTTATAGAAAAAAGTGGTTAAAGCTTCCTTTTTACCATTGTACATAAAATGAACTTGTCCAATTTTTGTTGTGCTAATCACCTTCGTTTTAAATCCGCCACGCGTTTGCCAAAATTTTGCAGCTTTACTAGCAGCTGCGACTACAGAGCTTTCCTCGATAGCCATAGGAATAGTGTAAATTTTGTCGTTAATCACAAAATTAGGAGCAACGCCAAAAGGCAAGTAAAAGTTAGTTATGGTATTTTCTATAAACTCGTCGTGTAACTGTTGTAGTTTTTCGTCAGAGTTCCAATATTGCTTTAAAGCTTGTTTAATAGAGTCGTTTTTAGAAAAATGATGAGTTACTAACCAATCAATTTTTTCGGTTTTTGATAGTTTAGAAAATCCAGAAACTAATGCTGCCATGTAATTAAATTTAGAAATGCAAAGATACTATACTGAAGTTAACATTTTAAGTTTGGTGTAAAAATTGATGTTATTGATGTATTAAAGATAGTTTAAGCCGAATTTACTGTTAATATTTACGGTTTTTTGGCTAATTTTTAGTAAACTTGACATCCTTTTATAAATATTTAATTTTAGATGAAAATATTCAAAATTCTTTCCCTTTTTTTAGTTTTAGCAACATCTGCTTTAACGGCTCAAAATAAGCAAATTACATTAGAAGAGATTTGGAACGGTACCTTTAGAACAGAAGGTTTACAAGCGTTACACTCTATGAAAAACGGTCAACAATATTCCGTTTTAAATTTTGATAGAGCCAATCGTGCAACAACTATAGATATTTACGATTATAAAACGTTAGAAAAGACTAAAACTTTAGTAAGTTCTGCAGATATAGATGCTATACCTTACTTTACAGATTATACGTTTAGTGAAGATGAAAGCAAAGTGCTTTTAGCTACAGAAGAAGAGTCTATTTTTAGACGATCTACTTTAGGTAAATATTTTGTTTTTGATACAAAAACAGGAAAAACAACTTTAGTAACCGAAGACAAAATACAAGAACCAACTTTTTCGCCAGACGGAACAAAAATAGCTTTTGGTTTAAACAATAACTTGTATGTTAAAGATTTAAGCTCGGGTAAAATTACTCAGTTTACTACAGATGGCGAAAAAAATAAAATCATCAACGGAATTACCGATTGGGTTTATGAAGAAGAATTTAGTTTTGTTCGCGCTTTCGATTGGAATGCAGATAGCAACAAAATAGCATTTATCAGATTTGATGAAACTGATGTTCCAGAATTTTCAATGGATGTTTATGGTAAAGATTTATACCCAACACAATCGGTGTTTAAATATCCTAAAGCAGGAGAGAAAAATGCTGAAGTGTCGCTTCATATCTATGATTTGAAAACAAATAAAGCTGAAGAAGTTAAAGTAAATAAAGCCTACAACGATTTTTATATTCCACGTATTAAATGGACCAACAATCCAGATGTGTTAAGTGCGCAATTTATGAATCGTCACCAAAACGAATTAGACCTTTGGTTTATTAATGCAAAGAAAAATGAAGCTGAAATTGTTTTAGCTGAAACGGATAAAGCATACATAGATGTGACATTCGATTTAACATTTTTAGAAGATGATAGCTTTATTTGGACAAGCGAAAAAGATGGATATAATCACATTTATCACTATGATAAAAACGGAAAGTTAATCAATCAAGTTACCAAAGGAAATTGGGAAGTAACTAGCTACTATGGTTACGATGATAAAACCGATAGAATTTTTTACCAATCTGTAGAAAACGGAAGTATTAACAGAGATGTTTATGCTATAAAATTAAACGGAACTAAAAAACAAAGATTAACAGATAGAACAGGAACAAATAATGCAGATTTTAGTGCAGATTTTACTTATTTTATCAATACATTTTCAAATGCATCAACGCCATATTTATATACTTTAAATGATGCAAAATCTGGTAAGGTCTTAAAAGCTATAAAAGATAATAGCGATTTAAAAAATCAATTAGCAGATTATCAATTATCAGAAAAAGAATTTTCAACAATAAATGTAAATGGTAACGACCTTAACATGTGGATGATTAAACCTGCAAATTTTGATGATTCAAAACAATATCCATTGTTTATGTTTCAATATTCAGGACCAGGATCTCAACAAGTAGTTAACCGTTGGAATAGCGCAAATGATTATTGGTATCAACTATTAGCACAGCAAGGTTATATTGTTGCTTGTGTTGACGGTAGAGGAACAGGTTTAAAAGGTGCAGATTTCAAAAAAGTAACCCAAAAAGAATTGGGTAAACATGAAGTTGAAGATCAAATTGATGCAGCAAAATTGTTAGGACAAAGAGATTATATTGATGCGTCAAGAATAGGAATTTGGGGCTGGTCTTACGGAGGTTTTATGTCAAGTAATGCCTTGTTTAAAGGTAATGATGTCTTTAAAATGGCAATTGCAGTTGCACCAGTAACAAGCTGGCGTTATTACGACTCAATTTATACCGAACGTTACATGACAACGCCACAAGAAAACGCAAGTGGTTATGATGAAAACTCACCAATTAACCATGTTGATAAATTAAAAGGCGACTTTTTATTAATTCACGGATCAGGAGATGATAACGTACATGTACAAAATACGATGCGTATGGTAGAAGCATTAGTACAAGCAAACAAGCAGTTTGAGCTAATGATTTATCCAGATAAAAATCATGGTATTTATGGAGGCAACACAAGGTTGCAACTTTATACAAAAATGACCAATTTTATAAATCGTACTTTAGGCGATAAACTTTAAATAAAAACTAACTAAATTATACATTATGGAATTTAAATTTGGAGGTTCAGAAACCAATCAAAAGACCGTTTTAGGTCATCCGTCAGGATTATTTGTCTTGTTTTTTACTGAAATGTGGGAACGTTTTTCTTATTACGGAATGCGCGCACTTTTAGTACTTTTCCTTATTTCAGCAATCTCCGGTGGAGGTTGGGGCTGGGAAAGAGCAGATGCCACTTTACTTTATGGATGGTACACAGGTTTGGTTTATATTACTCCAATTATAGGTGGTTACATTGCAGATAAATTTACAGGTTACAGAAATGCAATTGTTATTGGAGCTTTATTAATGACCTTAGGACATGCGTCTATGGCGTTAGAAGGTTTTACAAGTAGCTTTTTCTATTTAGGATTGTTTTTATTAATTATAGGAAACGGAATGTTTAAACCAAATATTTCTTCTATAGTAGGACAATTATACAAGTCTCAAGGGAAAGAAAAAGATGCTGGATATACTATATTTTATATGGGTATTAATGCAGGTGCTTTCTTAGGCATATTGCTTTGCGGTTATATAGGAGAATCTCCAGATTGGGGATGGCATTATGGTTTTGGATTAGCAGGAATATTTATGTTTTTTGGAATGCTTCAGTTTTATTACGCTCAAAAAATATTTGGACGTATTGGTTTATCTCCTAAAGGAACTCAAGAGTTTGACGATGCAGTAGAAAATTCTATTGAAGAAATAGGTGAAGATATAGAAGATGTTGTTGACGAAGCAAAAGAATCAAAAGTTACTAAAGATAGGTTAGTAGTGATTGGAGTATTTGCTTTTTTTACAATTTTCTTTTGGTGGGCATTTGAGCAAGCAGGTAGTTCTATGACTATTTTTGCTAGTGATTATACCGATAGAACTCTTGAAGGAACAGGAGCTATGACATTTAAAATTGTAAATACAATTCTAACTGTTGTACCAATGCTTATTATTACTTACGTTTTAACAATGCTATTTAAGCAAACTTTTGGTAAGTATTCTTTATCTAATATCTTATTAGCAACAAGTTTCGTTATTATTTGGGTTATTGTTATTTATATGCTTAATAAGCAGTTTAATGACCCAGCACCAGAAGTTCCTGCTTCTTGGTATGGAATATTAAATTCATTTTTTATTATTGCGTTTGCTCCATTATTTTCTAAAATTTGGGAAAGTAAATACAATCCTTCCGGACCAATAAAATTTGCAATTGGTTTGATTTTATTAGGATTAGGTTTCGGGATTTTAGCCTATGGTTCTATGGGTATTCCTTTAGGTGCTAAAACAGCATCTGTTAGCATGATATTCTTAATTTTAGCATATCTATTACATACTTTAGGAGAATTATGTGTGTCTCCTGTAGGTTTATCTTATGTAAGTAAACTAGCTCCGTTAAAGTTAGTAGGGATGATGTTTGGAATTTGGTTTGTAGCTAACTTTATAGCTAACTTAACAGCTGGTTGGACTGCTAGTTACCTTGATCCAATTGTAGAAGAATACGGTATGTCTAACTTCTTCTTAATCTTTACAGCTATACCTATTGCAGCAGGAGTTATTATGTTTGTGCTAAACAAAACATTAATTAAGAAAATGCACGGTGTAAAATAAACGTCAACATATAACATAAAAGCGCCTCGATACCGAGGCGCTTTTATTTTTTTGTAAATTTGGAATACATTTTGCGACTATAATTCAAAACAGAAACACATGAAAACATTTTTTATAGCATTTATAATGCTTTTTGCCTTAAATCTTACTGCTCAAGAAATTAATTGGATGTCTTTAGAAGAGGCTTTAGAAGCCCAAAAAACTTCACCAAAAAAGATATTTATAGACGCTTACACTGTTTGGTGTGGACCATGCAAAATGTTAGATCGCAATACCTTTAAAAATGAAGATGTTGTAGAGTATATCAATAAAAACTACTACGCTGTAAAGTTTAATGCGCAAGGAGATGAAGAAGTAACTTACAAAGGAAAAAAATATTCTAATCCAGGTTATGATCCAGCTAAAGCTAAAACCAGAAATGCTAATCATCAATTATCTCGTGTGTTTGGTATTAGAGCATTTCCAACTTTAGTGTTTTTAGATGAAGATGCTAATTTATTAGCGCCAATTGTAGGATATAAAGACGCTCAAGGATTAGAGTTATATTTAAAAATGTTTGCTCAAAATGATCATAAGGAAATGAAAACTCAAGAAGATTTCAACGCATATTATGAGAATTTTAAATTTCAGTTCAAAAAATAAAAGTATTTAATCAATTATAAAAGCTCCCGTTTTTCCTGTTTGGTAAAATGGGATTTTTTGTTTTAAACAAGTAGTTTTCCAACGTAAAATATAAGATTTATAATTACTTCCATCTGCTATAATAGCTTTAGGTTTTATGCTATCTATTAAACGCTCTAAATTCATTTTTGGCGATTGGGTAAGTAAAACAAAATCAACTTTTAATTTTTTTACTTGATATACGCCTAAACTATCAACAACTAAAAGTGTTTGGTTTTTTATGTTGAAAATTGGCTGTATAGGTTTTGACTTTTCAATCGTAAGGTTATTTTTTACAGCAAAAGTTCTTGGGATTGTATTTGTTTCTACAGCTTCAAGATTAGAATATAATTGAAGCTTTTTATCAACTTTTTCACCAATGATTGTGTATTTACTTTTGTGAAATACATACAAACTTTCACCTTTATTTTGACTTGTATTAAAGATGAAATTTGCTTGAAAACCAATAATTAATGCTAAGGAATAGAATACCCATTTCGCTTTTCGGTTTAAATAAAATTGATACAACGTAAAAATCAGTATATAACTTAAAATCACCTGAAATATATTGAAAGAAATGTCTTGAAATAAAAAGCTTTCTTGTCGTGCAATCCATCCAAAAAAAGTGTTCATCATTCTTATAACAAAAGCAAAAATATCGGCTAAAAATTCAGGTAATATATCGATTAAAGCTAAAGTGATAACTAGCAAACCTAAACCTAAAATAATTCCTAAAATTGGAATAATCACCAAGTTTGATAACCAAAATAAGCTCGGAAATTGATGAAAATAATACAGACTTATTGGTATAATTCCAAATTGTGCAGATACGGTAACTGTCAATGTTTTCCAAAGTAAGTTAAGTAATTTGTTTTTTGGTTTCACTAATGGTTCTATAATAGGTTGAATACTGACTATTGAAAATACAGCTGCATAACTTAACTGAAAACCTACATCAAAAATAAAGCTAGGTTTAATTAATAAAAGGACAAAAATTGAAGTCGCTAGCGTGTTGTAAATATTTGATGTGCGTTTTAAATTTAAACCAAAAGCAACAATGCTAAACATAGTTGTGGCGCGTACAATTGAAGCAGAATTACCTGCAATTATAGCATAGCTCCAAAGCAATAATATAATAAGAATTGTTTTTATAAAATAACCATGTTTTATGCGTTCTAAAGGTTTTAAAACAAAACTTAAAATGAGTAAAATAATACCAACATGTAGACCCGAAACCGCCAAAATATGTATAGCACCAGCATTGGTGTAACTATCGTAAAGACCTTTGTCAATACCTTGACGTTGCCCTAAAATTAGAGCGTTAATTATAGATAGTTCGTCTTTAGTAAAATTGTAGTTTTTTAGCTTCTTATTGATAAGATTTCTAAAATTGGCGGCATGACCACGTAGTGTATTTGTGTTATTATTTAAAAGGAAAAGCTCTGAATCTTTACTATATAATTGATAAAAAACTTGTTGGTTTTTTAGATAGTTTTTGTAGCTAAACTGATCAGGATTTAATGGAGATTTTATATCATTTATTTCGGTTTTAGTTGTGTAAATATTATCAACTTTTAATGTGTTTGTAGTAGAATCTTTTTCGATATTTAATAATGCTTTACCATTGGTATTTTGATGGTCTACTTTTAAAATTTCAATGTAATAACGGTCGCTAAAAGCATTTGGTTTTAAAAATTCTTTAACTTGAAAAGTGATTAATTGAGGTTTTTGATTTTCTTCTTTAAAATGAAAAAAATGAGATTTTTCTAAAAGACCCTTGTTGATTGTAGAGACAAAAACGCCTAAAATAATACAAGTGAAAATTGCTGAAAAGCCAAACCAAAATGTGTTGTTGTATTTGTTTTTAAAAATGAAATAAGTACCAGTTGTAATTACAAAACTGAAGATGAGAATTACTAATGCATAATTGATTTCTATCAGAAAGAATTCTGATAAAAGGATGCCGAAAATCAACCCGATGGTTAGTCTTACTATGCTGAATTTGAGAAGCTTCACTTCTCTAATATAGTAAATAATTGATTATTCGTTCTGTGTTTTAGAGAATATTTTAAGGTTTAGAAAGATTTATAATACACGACGCGCTTGTACAAAAGCAAAATACCAGTATTTTTCAGATAGTAAAGATCTAATAACACCACGACTTGTGCTAGCATGGATAAACTCTACACGACCTAAACGCGCAGAAGTAACCAAACCAACATGATTAACTTGTCTGCTATTTCTTTTAGTGGCAAAAAATAGTAAATCGCCTTCTTTCACTTCTTTTAAATCTACCCAATCTCCGTAAGTAGATAGCTGACTTGTGGTACGAGGCAATCTAATATCTTCTTCAGAAAAAGCAGTATACATCAAGCCAGAACAATCCATACCTTTTTTTGTAGTACCTCCATATTTGTATTTAACACCTTCGTAAGCACTTGCATTTTTAATGATTTTTTCAATTAATGCATTGTCAATTTCTTCTACAATAACTTTAGTTGAAGTTGTTGTCTTTTTAGTAGTTTCTCTAGTAGAAGGTTTACGTACTTCTGGTGTTTTAGTGGTTTTTTCTTCCTCTTTTTTTGTGACAATAACATGTCTGTTTTTAGAGCCACCACAAGAAAAAATGGTAAGTAACAATAAAATTAAAGCAGATCTTTTCATTAAAAGGTTAATCATTTAGGGACTCAAATATAAGAGTTGCTGTGTTTAAACTGGCACCTTTTCCTCCTAATTTTTTTTCTAAATCGTAATAATCAATAAAAAACTTAGTACGCTCGTATTCATCTAAAATTAGATCTAATTCTTTTTTTAGGCGTTTTTTATTAAAATCGTTTTGGATAAGTTCTGTAACAGCTTCTTTTTCTAAAATAAGATTGACTAAACTTATAAAATCAAGGTTCACAACACGTTTCCCTATTTGGTAAGACATCCAACTTCCTTTATAACAAACCACTTGAGGTACTTTAAAAAGTGCTGTTTCTAAAGTTGCAGTACCCGAAGTTACTAACGCAGCTGTAGATAAGCTTAGTAAATCATACGTTTTATTACTTATAAAGTTAACGTTGTCTTGTTTTATAAACTGCTTGTAGAAGTCGTAATCTTGTCCTGGTGCGCCAGCAATTACAAACTGGTAATCTTCATAGTCATTAACAAGACTTAGCATAACCGAAAGCATTTTTGTAATTTCTTGTTTTCGGCTTCCTGGTAACAATGCAATAATCGGTTTGTCACTCAAATTGTGTGTTTTTCTAAATTCTGAATCATCAATTTGGATTCGGTTTGAGATGGCATCAATTAAAGGATGACCAACAAAATGAACAGGAAAATTATGTTTCTTTTCATAAAAATCTTTTTCAAAAGGAAGGATCACATACATTTGATCTACATCACGTTTTATGTCTTTAATTCGACCTTCTTTCCAAGCCCAAATTTGTGGTGAAATGTAATAGTGTGTTTTAAAACCTTTTGCTTTTGCCCATTTGGCTATACGTAGGTTAAATCCAGGATAATCAATAAAAATGATGGCGTCTGGATTGTAATTTTCTATATCTTTTTTACAAAACGACAAGTTTTTGGCAATGGTGCGTAAGTTCATCACTACTTCTACAAAGCCCATAAAAGCTAATTCTTTGTAGTGCTTAACTAAAGTGCCTCCAACAGTTTCCATCAAATCTCCGCCCCAAAATCTAAAGTCTGCATTTGCATCTACTTTTTGTAAAGATTTCATAAGGTTAGAGCCATGTAAATCTCCAGAAGCTTCACCCGAAATAATATAGTATTTCATTTATTAAATATATTAAAACTTAATCGTTTAATTGCCAAGTATTAAGTTGCTGCATGTAATGGTGCGCAGTCAAATCAAATTGTACAGGGACAACAGAAACGTAACCTTCTTTTAAAGCCCATTCATCTGTATCGCTTCCATTATCGTAATTAACAAATTTTCCTGTAAGCCAATAATAATCTTTTCCTTGCGGTGTTTTTCGTTTATCAAACTTCTCTTTCCAATTAGCTCTAGCTTGTCTACATACTTTAATGCCTTTTATGTCTTTTTCTTCTAAATCAGGAATGTTAACATTCAAAATAACACCTTCAGCAATACCATGTTTTAAAGCGTTTTTTGTGATGCGTTTTACGTATTTTTTTGAAGCTTCAAAATTGGCTTCCCAATTATAATTTAAATTAGAAAATCCTATTGCAGGTATGCCTTCTATTCCAGCTTCAATTGCAGCACTCATCGTGCCAGAATAAATAACATTAATAGAACTGTTTGAACCATGATTAATCCCAGAAACACATAAGTCTGGTTTACGGTCTAACACCTCGTTTATAGCAATTTTCACACAATCTGCAGGTGTGCCAGAACAACTGTATTTTTGTGTTTTTTCACCTTTTTTAGAGACCTTATCTAAGTGTAATGTGTTGTTAATAGTAATAGCATGTCCCATACCACTTTGTGGGCTATCTGGTGCAACTACAACCACATCGCCTAAAGTTTCCATAACTTCAATTAAAGCTAAAATACCTGGAGCGGTAATTCCATCATCATTAGTTACTAAAATTAAAGGTTTTTTGCTCATAAATAGATTTGTTTTACCTATTGCTAAAATACGTAAAAACTTCTGTAACCGCCTAATTTATTCAGTTTAACAAAAAATTAGTGCAAATAGATTTTATTGGCATAGTTTTTTCTTTACTTTAGTAGAAATTTCCCAATAAATAAGAAGAAAATGAGAAGGAATTATAATATTTTGCTACTAGTTTTAGTGCTTGCATTTGGATCTTGTAGCTTTACTACTAAGGTAGACGATAACCCAGATAAAGATAAATTATTAATTCAGATAATAACTTTGGCTTTAGACCAACTTCACTTTGAGCCAAAGACTGTAGATGATGCATTTTCTAAAGAAATATTTGAAGATTATTTAGAACAAGTAGATCCTTTAAAGCGTTACTTTTTAAAGTCGGATATTGACGATTTTAAACAATATGAAACTGAAATAGATGACCAGCTAAAAGCTTATGATATTTCATTCTTTAACGCAGTACACGAAAGATTAATTAAGCGTCAGGAAGAGGCTAAAGCTTATTATAAAGAGATTTTAGAAAAACCATTTGATTTTTCTAAAGATGAAGAATACAATGCAGATTATGAAAATTTAGAGTATTCAAAAAACAAAAAACAGCTTAAAGACAGATGGAGACAACAATTAAAGTTTAATACATTATCAAACTATGAAACTTTAATTGAGCAACAAGCAAACGACGAAGCTAAAGAAGAAAATACCGAAGCACCAAAATCGTTAACCGAGCTTGAAGAAGAAGCAAGAAACGAAACCTTAAAAGCATTGGATAACTACTTTACAGACTATATTGAAGATATGGAACGTAAAGACTGGTTTGCTATGTACGTTAATACTATTGTAGAAGAGTATGATCCGCATACATCTTACATGGCGCCAGTAGATAAAGATCGTTTTGATCAACAGATGTCTGGTAAATTAGAAGGAATAGGAGCAAGACTACAAAAGAAAATGGATTACATTAAGATTGTCGAGTTAATCTCTGGTGGACCAGCTTGGAGAGATGGACAAATTGAAGTAGGAGATGTGATTTTAAAAGTACGTCAAGGTGATGAAAAAGAAGCAGTAAGCATTGTAGGAATGCGTATTGATGATGCCATAAAACTTATAAAAGGACCAAAAGGAACAGATGTTGTTTTAACCATGAAAAAGGTTGATGGTACTATAGAAGACATAAAAGTAACAAGAGATTTAGTAGAGCTTGAAGAAACTTATGCAAAGTCTTCAATTGTTAAAAAAGATGATAGAATTTACGGTGTAATTAACTTGCCAAAATTTTATGTAGATTTTAATGATTATAAAGAGCGAAATGCTGCTTCAGATATAAAATTAGAAATTGAACGTCTAAAAGAAGAAGGTATTGAAGGATTAGTCCTAGATTTAAGAAATAATGGTGGCGGATCCTTAAAAACAGTTGTCGATATGGCTGGTTTATTTATTGAAGATGGACCAATCGTTCAAGTAAGAGAAACAGGATCTGAAAAAGAAGTCTTAAAAGATACCGATAGAAGTATAACTTGGGACGGACCATTAGTAATTATGGTAAACGAATTATCTGCTTCTGCATCTGAGATTTTAGCAGCAGCAATGCAAGATTACAAAAGAGCTATCATTATTGGTAGTAAGCAAACCTACGGAAAAGGAACTGTACAAAACGTACTTGATCTAAACAGAATGGTGCGTAATAGTTCTCACGGAGATTTAGGTGCTTTAAAATTAACACGTCAAAAGTTTTACCGTATTAACGGCGGATCAACACAATTAGAAGGTGTTAAAAGTGATATTGCTGTGCCAGATAGATATAGTTTTATTGATATAGGCGAACGTGACCAAGAAAACCCATTACCTTGGGATAAGATCACACCAGTAAACTACGACGTTTGGGATAGCTATTTTGATTATGATGCAACCATTTCAAAAAGTAAGCAACGTATGGCAAATAACGAGCAACTTAAACTTATCGAGCAAAGCGCAAAATGGGCTAAAAAGCAAATGGACGATAATACTTACTCGTTAAACTACGATAAATACAAAGCTAAATTAGAGTTAAACGAAGAACAAGCTAAACAATTTGATGCTATTTCAGATTACAAAACAGACTTGTCTTTTAGTTCTTTACCATACGAACAAAAAATGTTTGAACAAGATACAGTGTTAAAGCAAAAACGTGAAAGATGGCATGAAAATTTAAGTAAAGACGTTTATGTAGAAGAAGCTTTAAACGTATTAGATGACTTAAATAGCACTTATCGTATTAACAAAGTAGCTACAATAAAAGATTAATAATCAATGAGTCAAAACTCAAGCTCATTATCTCAATTAGCGCTTCAAAAGTTTAAAAAAAACTTTTGGGGCGTTTTTAGTTTGATATATATTTGCTTAGTTGGTATAATCTCGATTTTTGCTTATGTTTTTGCTCCAGATAGTTCGCAAAACGCCAATCAAATGCATGTCTCTATTCACTCTAAATCACCTGGTTTTTCGGTAGATATGCTAACCATTCCTTCAGAAGTTGAAAATGATCAAAATTGGTTTGATATTATTTTCTTCGGAAAGAAAAACACTAGCACAGAAATTCCTATTTCAAATTTTAATTTAGAAGGTAATCAACTAACTTATACCGAGTATGTTTCTGATGGATTGCAAGGTCAAACAAAAACCATAAATGCTGATTTTATCACAGATAATTCCGCAAAACAATTCATAAAAAAAAGAACATTTCATTTAGGAACAGATAAATACGGAAGAGACTTGTTAAGCAGGCTTTTGGTAGGTGCACGCATTTCGTTTTTTATAGGTTTTGTAGCTGTGTTTATTTCGTTAGTAATTGGTGTTTTTATGGGAAGTATTGCTGGTTATTATGGTGGTAAAATAGATGCAGCAATTATGTGGATTATTAACGTGACATGGTCAATCCCTACATTATTATTAGTAATTGCTATAACCTTAGCTTTAGGCAAAGGATTTTGGCAAGTGTTTATAGCAGTAGGATTAACAATGTGGGTTGAAGTAGCAAGAGTAGTAAGAGGTCAAATAATTAGTGCAAAAGAAATGCAATACGTTACCGCAGCAAAAGCGTTAGGATTTAATGATTTTAGGATTATTACAAAACACATTTTGCCCAATATTTTAGCACCAGTAATAGTAATTTGCGCAGCAAATTTTGCTGCAGCAATTTTAATAGAATCAGGTTTGAGCTTTTTAGGTATTGGTGCACAACCGCCAATGGCAAGTTGGGGCGCAATGATAAAAGACCATTACAATTACATTATTTTAGGTAAGCCGTACTTGGCAATTTTACCAGGACTTTGCATCATGTTTTTGGTAATGGCCTTTATGTTAGTTGGTAACGCTTTGCGTGACGCGTTAGATGTAAAAGTCTAACAATTATTGGATGTATTTAAAGTTTTTCCAGATGGTT
>Ga0160419_100605_pt1 | contig 21152 bp, 14 predicted proteins | sample CelAP2metagpilot_2_FD_108196 | JGI IMG/M metagenome (GOLD analysis project Ga0160419, IMG submission 108196) | Phycosphere-associated microbial communities from Cellana algal ponds in Kailua-Kona, Hawaii, USA - Cellana AP2-4-25 metagenome pilot ... | reverse complement strand
GGCTCCGCTTGGTTCCGGGTTTCTGTCTCATCTCCACTCCTTGGTGGTTACGATGTGCCAGAAACCATCTCTTATCAAATCGACCTAAACTGTCCCATTGGTGCTGACGTCAGACACATCCGGACGCGCATTGAGATGGGGGCGGTTGTGGGTCTTGGCTCTGACGCCCCCCGTGCAAGCGAACGTGTGTCGCTGGGAGGGGCGCGGTTGCGCGGGTTTGAACGCGGCACGATTGCGCCACGCGACGTCTGCCTTGGCTGTGGCGCAGGCGGGGCGGATCAGACGACACTCCTGGGCGGCAACTACTATGCCGTTGCCCGAACAGACGTGCTGATCCCAATTTTTCCGTCCCGCCCTGAGTTTGAAACCTTTGCGTTCTTTGATATCGGTTCGGCCTGGAACGTGGATACCGCAACTGCGCCGTCCGGCACGTTGGATGATGGAAAAGACTGGCGCCGCGCTTTCGGGATCGGCGCGTCGTTTGATACGCAACTGGGCAAGTTCGAAGCGTACTACGCGCTCGATTCAGACGGCAACACATTTGACGAGGTGCAGGAGTTCGGACTGACGTTCAGAACGCAGTTCTAGACGTCAAGCAAACGCTAGCTGCCAGAGCTGTCCACCTTCCGGATCGCCTGCGCCAGAATGTCGAACATCTGATCAATCTGATCCGGAGAGATCACCAGCGGCGGTGACATCACGCACATGTTGATCAGGGGCCGCAACACAAGACCACGCGCCTGACACTCCGCATCAATCAACCCACCCAGCGCATAGTCCCGTTCTAGAGAGGCACGGCGACCGGGATCATAGGAGCATTCTATACACCCCATCAGCCCCATACCGCGCGCATCCGTAACCAACGGCAGATCAGACAATGCCTTCAACCGCTCCTGAAACTGCGGTGTCACCGCACGCACGTGTTCCAAGAGCCCTTCACGCTCAATAATATGCATGCTGGCCAAACCTGCCGCAGCGCTGACCGGATGGCCTGAATAGGTGTATCCATTGGAGAACGTCGCCCCCTGCCCGTTCACCCCAGCCACATCAGCCAGCAGCTTGTCCGAGAAAATGGCCGCTCCCATCGGTGCGTATCCAGAGGTCAAACCCTTTGCGCAGGTGATGATATCAGGCTGAATGTCGAATACGTCTTTCGAGGCGAACCAATGGCCCAACCGCCCGAACGCAGTGACGACTTCGTCCGAAATGTAAAGGACGTCATGCTTGTGACAGACGTCAATGCAGCGCTTGTGATAGCCTTGCGGCGGTACGATAACGCCACCTGATGCCAGCACAGGCTCCGCGATGAAGGCCGCAACGTTTTCCGCCCCCAGTTCCACAATCGCATTTTCCAGGTCAGCGATCTTTTCGTCCAGAAACGCCGCGATGCTTTGATCCGGTGCGCGCAGCATCGGGTTCACATCCGGCAGGAAATGCGCAAGGTCGTCAGGCTTGTCCAGCCACAGCCTGTCCCTTTCCTTGCCACTTACGGCTGCCGACAGGTACGTACTGCCGTGGTAGGCTTTCTGGCGCGAGATGATCTTTTTCTTGTCAGGTTTGCCAAGCAGATTGTTGCGGAAATGGATGAACCGAATGGCGGTGTCGACAGCTGTCGATCCGCCCGTGGTAAAGAACACATGGTTCAGATCACCCGGCGCGCGTTTGGCGATCTCTCTGGCGAATTCTGACGCAACAGAGTTGGTGTTGTTGAACGGAGAGAAATACGCAAGTTTGCGCGCCTGTGCCGCCATCGCATCCGCGATCTCATCCCGGCCATAGCCCACCTGCACACACCACATCCCGGCAGGACCATCAATCAGACGCTCGCCTGCGTCATTGGTGACATAGACACCGCCGCTGCCTTCGATGAAGGCACGATCATTCTGGCCCAGATCGTCCATCCCTTCCCAAGGGTGCATGAAGTGATCGTTGTCCCAATTCTTGGCGTTGGTGTTGTCCATCGAATGCTCCGTCAGGTTTCTTGTTGAGTGGCCGGTATGGCCTGTTTCTGCATCGCCGCGATCACTTGTTCGGCGGAGCGTTGTCCGCTCAGATAAGCGCCATGCACCGTGGAATAGGTCTCCGTCATGGTGGCCTCTCCTGCGAAGAACAGGCGATCTGCGATTGGTTCTGCAAGCACGCGGCGCGCATCTGTCTGGCCGGGCCGGGCAAAGCTGTAGGACCCCACCGTCAGGTCATTTGTCTGCCAGGCCGTTTCGTCTGTGCGCCTGACGTATTTCAATGCGTCACTGCCGTACATCGCCCGCAGTCCCTGAAGACAAAAGTCAGTTGCAGCACCGGCGCCTTCTTCTTCCAATGCCGCTGCAAAACGTCCAGCAACAAACCCCACTGCAAGCGAAGTGCCGAAAAAGCCGAAATGAAGAGTGCAGAATTCCGCGTCACCTACATGGTAGTCTGCTGCGTCACCTTCTGTGGCCTCTTGCCAGGCAGGATCAAATTCGATCCCGATCTTGTTGAGCAACCCATTTGGCAGCCCCCCAACAGCCGTCTGTTTGGCAGATGGCAAGGGCGGCACAAAGGCGATCCGTTCGGCAGCCAGCACGCCGGTGGAGACTGTCAGGATCAGGTGTTTCGCCTCAATCACCCCGCGTGTGGTGGTCACCCGAACACGCGGTCCGGAATAGTCAATTTTCTCCACAGGGCAGTTCAGTTCAACCGGTACGTCACGATGCAAACGCTGAACAAACGCGCCCAACCCGCCGGCGACCAGCCAATCGCCTTGGGCATTCGCATAGTTGTATGAATCTCTGGCTGAGGTGACATCCGCGTCCCCTCCAACCATCTGGGCGATCCAGCGGCTGGCGGTGTCGGCCCATTTCCCGTCTGGCAACGCCGCATAGCTGCTGACATCGGGCTCCTGACCGCCGCGTCTGTTGATCGCCTCCCACATCGCGTCGCCATATGCACCGTAGTCTGCCACTTCCTGAGCTGTCAGGTCATGCCCTTTGACTTGAACCCTTGTGCTGTTCCAATCCGCCTTATGCAGCGGCACCCCCTGCGCTTCCGCCAAGCGTGCAAGCGGATTGATCGCAGCCGAGTGCAGCCATGATCCGCCCCGGTCAAAGGGCACCGAAAACGTGGATGTATCCGTGAAACAACGTCCACCCGCATGACCTGCGGCCTCCACAACAAGTGTCTCAAGCCCTGCGGCCCGCAACGATTGTGCCGCAGACAGCCCCGCCGTCCCGGCCCCGACAACGATCACGTCGGGGTTCTGAACACCAGACTTCATGCGCCCTGCCCCACTGCTGTGTCAGAATTCAGAACACTGTTTGCGACGCCTTCGAAACGCGCCAGATCAACGGGATCTTCATCGTCGAATTTGCTGCACTGACGGTAGACCTCCAGCATTTCGGCTGTCATCAGACCCTGCTGATAGAAGTACATGGCCGCCGCATACCTCACCCCGCCGGAACCCGGCGCGCCCACCGGCACCTCAAGAAATGCAAGCTGGGCGTGCGCTTCATCTGAGGGCGCCGTACCTCCCATCACGAAGACAAGCGAGACTGTAGCGTTTCATTCAGCGTGGCAACCTGATCTTCTTGGGGGGGGTCTTCCACGTTGTAGACAGGCAGAACCTTCCGCAAATGGTCGTGATGGGACCGAACGCCGTACTCAAGATCGGACAGGTAGAACCCCTCAAAAGACTTTGAAGCCATCGACTCATTTGACCAGATCGTCAGTTGGATATCCTCTTCGACCGTTTCGCGATCTATACGCGACGCCAGGTAGCGCGCCGCACGCTGCTGGCGGTCCTCCTGCGCGTTTCGGTACGTCGCGCTGCGCAGCATGGATTTGCCAGTGGAGAGTGGGAATTCCTGATAAAACAACACCGTCTCAGGTGTCACAGCGATCACCGAATTGGGGAATATGCCATAGTACCGCCACGTCTTGTGGAAGCCTTCGGGCAGATGGTCCTGGGGTTTAGAGATTTTCTTGTAGTTCCGGACAGCCCAGCGCCGCCCCTTGGTTGGTGTGAATTGCCCATCCGACCGCGAAATTCCATCCACATAGGGCTGATCCTCATAGGTATAGCCATAAAGGTCCTGAAGTGCCGGATGGGCCATTGCCACGTGATAGCCTTCGTTGTCCACATCCCGTATCGACTTCCAGTTTACGGGCGTCTCTTCGGTCCAGATGCCGTCGGTCGGCACATGGGTGTCTGATTTGTAGACCGCAATTTCTGCTTCAAAGGGCGCCATCAATTCCGCGACAGATGGCTGCGGTCCGGGTTGAAAGCGCACAAACACGAAGCCCTGCCAGATCTCCATCTCAATCGGGCGCAGGCCAAATTCATGCTTGTCGAGTGCGGGAAAGGTCTCAGGCCGTGCCGCCCCGCGCAACGTGCCGTCCAGATTATAGACCCAGCCGTGGAACGGGCAGATCAGCGCATTGGGACAAACGCCCTGTTCCTTGGCAACCAGCCGCGATCCGCGATGGCGGCAAATGTTGTGAAAGGCGCGAATGTCGCCTTCCTTGTCACGCACGATCAGCGCGCGTTCTTCACACAGATCAAAGGATTGAAAGCTCCCAACTTCCGGCAGGTCAGAGACATGGCAAGCAATCTGCCAATGCGTCTTGAACAGCTTCTCTTTCTCAAGTTCGAGTAGCGCGTCGCTGTGATAACACCATCCCGGCAAACCGCGACGGTCCCACTGAGCGGGAATTTCGACGTTTCTGACTTTCTGATCCATGGCGTTGATCCAAACCTGAAATACATATTGCGACGCAAAAGCGGGAATGCTGCTACCGTTCGTAGAAATTCAGCCTTCCTGTGGCTGCGCAGGCACCCCTTCCCCGTCACCCCACATTGATCCGCAAATCTGCGTTTGCGTCAAGCATACCTGACTGAACGACCACTCATTTGTCAATCTGACACTTTTGCCAAAGCACTTCAATTCTGGTTGGATGCGATATTAAACAGGCTAAATGCCCGTAGCTGCGTATCTTCTTGTTGTGATGTCGTTGGCTTGCGGTGTTGCTTGACTCACCTGTTTCCCTCAGCTTACCGTTTTCCATGACCATCCAATGAGTCAAAACAGGGGCACCTTTTGCGACAGCATACGGCACACCAGACACTTCTTACGGAAGGATCATGTGATCGCTGTAGCATCGACATGTGCGCCCCCAACAAAGACCATCACATCAGGGAGAACTCCAAGCCATGAACATCAAGAAAGGCATGATGGGCGTCACGCTCACGACAGCCGTAGGCGTCCTTATTGCGGGCACCGCCCTTGCCGAAGATCGCGTCCTCAAGGTCACCAACTGGGGTGAGTATATCGGCGAAGACACCATCGCCAACTTTGAGAAGGAATTCGGCATCAAGGTCATTTATGACCCCTACGATTCCGCGGAATCCATTGATGCCAAACTGCTGGCAGGTAACAGCGGCTACGACGTCGTCAGCCACTCCGGCGGGGACACCGCGCGCCTGATCAAGGCAGGCATCATCGAACCGCTGGACATGTCCAAGCTGGACAACATCAAGCACATGGACCCCGCGCTGATGGAACAGCTGGCCAGCGATTGGGACCCCGGCAACAAACACTTCATTCCCTACATGTGGGGCACCCATGGGGTCACCTACAACAAGGAACTGGTGTTGGAGACCTATCCAGACGCGCCAATCGGCTCCATGGACATGGTGTTTGATCCCGTCCACATGAAAGAGCTTGCCAAATGCGGCGTGTCTTTCCTTGACTCCCCCGGTGACATCATCCCGATGGCGCTGGCACATATGGGTCTGGATCCAAACTCCACCAACCGTGAAGACTACGAAAAAGTAGGCGCGATGCTGGCTGAGATCCGGCCCTACATCAAAACCTTCGACAACTACGCCTACCAGCGGATGCCACAAAAGGAATTCTGCGTTTCCACCACCTGGGGGCCGGACGGCCTGCTGGCGATGTCCGGTGCGGCTGAGGCCAACACCGGCGTTGTTCTGGACTTCTTCCTGCCCGAAGGCGAAGGCGCTGCACAGCTCTGGATTGATGGCTGGCTGATCCCGACGGACGCCGCCAACAAAGAGGACGCGCATCTGTTCCTCAACTACATGATGCGCCCCGAAGTGGGTGCCGCTGACAGTAACTTCACGTGGTACGCGACAGCCAACAAGACAGCCAAGCCTATGGTGGATGAGGAAGTGACCTCCAGCCCGGCGGCGTTCCCAACGTCCGATCAGGTTGCCAAGATGTACACAACGGCTGTGCTGCCTCCCAAAGTGGAGCGCCTGCAAACCCGCACGTGGACTGACTTCAAGGCCGGCAACTAAGCCGATCTGATGTTCTTTGGCGGTGGCGTCCTTTGCGCTGCCACCGCCTGCCTTTACCTCAAGATGAACGTTAGCGAGGCCTGATTTGACTGGTGCACCAACCGTCAGTGACACGCCATGGCTCGACCAGGATGGGCAAAAGCCTTTGGTCCAGATCAAAGGTGTCACGAAGAAATATGGCGACGTCACGGCCGTCGATAACGTTGATCTGGATATCTATCAGGGCGAATTGTTCTGCCTGCTGGGCGGATCTGGATGCGGGAAATCCACGCTGCTGCGCATGCTGGCGGGGTTTGAATCGCTCAACGGTGGCTCCATCACCATTGATGGGATGGATATGGCGGATGTCCCCGCCTACGAACGCCCCACAAACATGATGTTCCAAAGCTACGCCTTGTTTCCGCACATGAGCGTGGAGAAGAACATTGCCTTTGGCCTGCAACAGGACCGTGTCCCGAAGAACGATATCGTCGACCGGGTGCACGATATCCTGACACTCGTTGAGTTGCAGGACTTCAAGAAACGCAAACCGCAGCAGCTGTCCGGGGGACAGCGGCAGCGTGTGGCCCTTGCCCGCGCGCTGGTCAAACAGCCCAAGTTGCTGCTGCTGGACGAACCGCTTGCTGCACTGGACAAGAAACTGCGCAAACAGACGCAGTTCGAACTGGCCAACATTCAGGAAAAGGTTGGCGTTACTTTCATCGTGGTCACCCACGACCAGGAAGAAGCGATGACCCTGTCGAGCCGCATGGCCGTGATGGATGCAGGGCGTTTCCAGCAGATCGGCACCCCAACGGAAATCTACGAATTCCCGGACTCCCGCTTTGTCGCGGACTTCATCGGGTCCGCCAATTTCTTCGAAGGGCGCGTCACTGAGGACAGCAGCGATCATGTTCGCGTGCAGACCGACGTTGCCGAAGTCTATATCGACCATGGGCAATCCGTGCTTGTGGGCAGCAAGATCTGGGTCGCGCTGCGGCCTGAAAAGATCCAGATCGTCAAAACGGATGAACCCGTCAGCGGTCCAAACACAGTCAACGGTGTGGTCGATGATATCGGCTATTTGGGCGAAACCTCGATCTACAAGGTTGCGTTACCAAATGGTCAGATTGTCGATGTCACCGCGCCGAACCAATCGCGCCCAACCAGCGAAACGCCACGGATCACCTGGGAAGAGAAGGTCGCCATCAGCTGGGAGCCATCCAGCGTGATGCTCTTGAACGCATGAGCGATGCAGCGGCCCAGACAGCGCCCGCTGCGACGCCCGAGACCAAGCCGCTGATGCAGCGCATCCGGCGCAAGCTGCAAAACAACTGGCGCAGCATCGTTGTGATGGTCCCCTTTGCATGGTTGCTCATCTTCTTTCTTGCGCCCTTCTTTATCGTCGCAAAAATCAGCCTCGCCGAACTGGCCATCGCCAGCCCGCCCTTCACCAAAATGATCGAATGGGCGGACAGCGGGATCATGACGATCCGCATCGTCTTTGACAATTTCACCTATATTTTCGAAGACGATCTGTACCTGAACACCTACTTGAATTCGCTCAAGATTTCGACGACATCAACCTTCCTCTGCCTGCTCTTCGGTTATCCCATCGCCTATGCGATTGTCCGCTCCGGTCCCGTGGCAAAGCCGGTGCTGCTGTTTCTGATTATTCTGCCCTTCTGGACCTCTTTCCTGTTGCGTGTCTATGCGTGGATGGGGCTGCTGGCGGATCAGGGCACCATCAACAACCTGCTGATTTCGCTGGGTCTGATCGATGAACCCATTCGCATGCTCTACACTGAATTCGCGGTCTATGTCGGTATCGTCTATACCTACATGCCGTTCATGATTTTGCCGCTCTATGCCAATATGGAGAAGCTTGACGGCAGCCTGAACGAAGCCGCCGCAGACCTTGGCTCACGCCCCACCAACACCTTCTTCAAGGTGACACTGCCGCTGACGCTGCCGGGGATCATCGCGGGCTGCCTGCTGGTCTTTATCCCGGCAACCGGTGAATACGTCATCCCCGATCTGCTGGGCGGCGGCAACGTGAACATGATCGGCCGCGTTCTGTACAATGAGTTCTCCCGCAACAGCGACTGGCCAGTCGCAGCGGCTGTTGCCATCGTCCTTTTGTTCCTGCTTGTCCTGCCCATCATGGTGTTCCAGTACTTCCAGGGCAAAGCGTCGGAGGCGTCATAGACATGTACGGCAAACGCTCACGCTTTCTGACGATCATGCTGACGCTGGGACTGGCGTTCTTCTACATCCCGATGATCCTGCTGATCATCTATTCCTTCAACTATTCCAAGATCGTCCCCGTCTGGGGCGGCTGGTCGCTGCGCTGGTATGAGGTCCTGTTCCAATCAGAGGAAGTGTGGAGCGCGGTGTCCCTCAGCCTCCAGATTGCATTTATCAATGCCACCTTCGCAACCATACTGGGGGCGCTGGCAGGTCTCGCCATGGTGCGCTTTGGTCGGTTCAGGGGACGTACCTTGTTTGGCGGCATGCTGGTGGCGCCGCTGGTGATGCCGGAAGTCATTACCGGCCTTTCCCTGCTGGTCTTTTTCATCTCTCTGAATGAACTGGTCGGCTGGCCTGCGGAGCGCGGTTTCACAACGATCACCATTGCCCATATCACCTTCTCCATGGCCTTTGTCGCAGTGACCATTCAGGCCCGTCTGACGGGGATGGGCGAAGACCTAGAGGAAGCCGCGGCAGATCTTGGGGCCAAACCTTTCAAGGTGCTCACAGCAATCACTCTGCCCCGGCTGACGCCAGCGCTGATTTCAGGGTGGCTTCTGGCCTTTACCCTGTCGCTCGATGATCTGGTGATCGCCAGTTTTGTGACCGGGCCGGGTGCAAACACATTGCCGATCCTGATCTTCTCCCGAATCCGGTTGGGGCTGAGACCGGATATCAACGCATTGGCGACGATCATCATTCTGGTGATCTCCATTTGCGTCCTGATCGCCGCGATCCTGATGTTCCGCCAGCAAAGAGCCGACCTGCGCGACCAGCAAATGGCTGCCGGGGAAAACAGCTGAGCCTTCCTGTCACCACGGCGGCACCAGCGCGCTCAAACGCCTCTGAAGGAGCCATGACATGACCCGTGATCCCCGGTTTGATATCCTCTTTGAACCGGTCAGGATTGGGCCAGTAACCGCGCCAAACCGGTTCTACCAAGTGCCCCACTGCAACGGCATGGGCCGCAGTTATCCTTCGTCCATGGCTGAGATGCGGCGCACCAAAGCCGAAGGCGGTTGGGGTGTCGTGACGACCGAAGAGGTGGAAATTCACCCCTCTGCCGATCACTCCCCCTGGATGGGCGGCAGGTTGTGGGACGACCGCGATGTGCCCGTGCTGGCCCGTATGTGTGAAGCGGTCCATGAACACGGCGCGCTTGTGGGGTGTGAATTGAACCACGCGGGCGCCATGGCGGCCAACCGCTACAGCCGCGATGTGCCCATGGCCCCCAGCCATACGCCCGTCGCGTTACACGACCCGGTTCAGGCCCGCGCGATGGATCTGTCCGACATCGCCAACCTGCGCCGCTGGCACCGCGAAGCCGCGATCCGCGCCCGTGATGCGGGGTTCGACATCATCTACGTCTACGCGGGCCACCAGCTGTCCACGATCTCGCATTTCCTGTCACCCTACCGCAACCGCCGGTCCGACGCCTATGGCGGCAGCCTTGAGAACCGCGCGCGTCTGTTGCGTGAAGTGCTTGAAGACACACGCGACGCTGTGGGTGACACCTGTGCCATCGCCATCCGCCTGTCCGTTGACGAACTGATGGGGCCACAGGGCATCACCAGCGACGGCGACGGCCGCGAACTGGTGGAAATGCTGGCAGAGGTGCCAGACCTCTGGGACGTCAACATCAGCGGCTGGGAGAACGACAGCGCGACCTCGCGGTTCAAGGCCGCCGGGTATCAGGAAGACTACATCCGCTGGGTCAAAGGTGTGACCAGCAAGCCGGTGGTTGGCGTCGGGCGCTATACCTCTCCGGACACGATGGTGTCGCTGGTCAAGAACGGCGTGCTGGATTTCATCGGTGCCGCCCGCCCGTCCATCGCCGATCCCTTTCTGCCGAAAAAGATCGAAGAAGGCCGGGTTGAGGACATCCGCGAGTGCATTGGCTGCAACATCTGCGTCTCCGGCGACAACATGTTCGTGCCCATCCGCTGCACCCAGAACCCGACCATGGGAGAGGAATGGCGCAAACGCTGGCATCCTGAAAGGATCGCCCCGCGCCACGCGGATGAAAGCGTTCTGATCGTCGGCGCTGGCCCGGCCGGGCTGGAAGCCGCACGCGCCCTTGGCCAACGCAGATACACCGTCACGCTGGCGGATGGGGCAGAGGTTCTTGGCGGGCGGTTGATCACCGAACGTAGGTTGCCCGGCCTCTCGGAATGGGGCCGCGTTGTGGACCACCGCATCTGGCAGATCAGCCAGATGCCCAATGTCGAGACCTTTCTGGCCAGCGCACTGACACCCGAAACCGTGCAGGAATTTGCCGCTGACCATGTGGTCATTGCCACAGGAGCCAAGTGGGCCGCCGACGGCATTGGCCGCGAGAACCCCCGCGGGATTTCCATCGCCTCCTCGGCCCGCATTCTGACACCAGATGACATCATGGCAGGGGACCGCCCCGATGGCCCTGTGGTGATCTTTGATGACGATCATTTCTACATGGGCGGCCTGATGGCAGAGGTCTTGCGCAAGGATGGCATCGACGTGACCTTCGTCACCCCCGCCGCGCATGTGTCAGAATGGACCTACCAGACGTTGGAGCAACACAAGATTCAGTCCCGGCTGATGGAGATGGGTGTGAAGATCAAACTGTCTCACAACCTCACACGGATTGCGCACGGCAAGGTGACGCTCTCTTGTGGTTATACGGGTGCGCAAGAGGATGTGGAGGCGGAAAGCACGGTGTTGGTAACGATGCGCAATCCGGTGGACGGGCTGTATCAATCCCTCGCTCAGGCAGGCCTTCCTTCACTCACTCGGATTGGCGACTGCGTCGCCCCCGGCACGATCGCAGCTGCGGTTTATGGCGGTCACCGCTACGCCCGTGAAATCGGCGAGGGCGAGATGCCCAATGTACCGTTCCGAAGGGAGTTGCCCCAGATCGCCGCGCGCGACTAACTCAGCGCCCTACCCGCCAGCAAGCCGCCGCATCAGGAAAACCTCGGCACCTTCGGGTATCTTCTGTGACCAGTCGTCGCGGTAGATGACACCATCCACCGCGACAGCCACGTCGTTCTTGATCGGGCCACTCAGGCCCGGATACCGCTCTTGCAGCTTGCGCAGCAATTCGCGAATGGTGTCCGCTTCAACGGTGAGGGTTTTCTGGTTCTCCGCCAGCGGCACCAACCCACCCCAAAGCGTCACCTGAACCATCAGTCCCCCTTTGCCGCGTTCAACGCCGCGAGGATACGCGGAGGGGACACAGGCACATGCGACATGCGCACCCCAACCGCGTTGGAGACAGCATTGGCAATCGCTGCAAGCGGCGGCACAATTGACGTCTCCCCCACCCCGCGCACACCGTAAGGGTGGTTCGGGTTCGGGATTTCAAGGATCTGTGTGTCGATCATCGGCAGGTCAGAACAGACCGGCACCCGGTAATCCAGAAAGCCGGGGTTCTGCAAACGCCCATCCGCGCCGTAGACGTATTCCTCGTTCAACGCCCAGCCGATGCCCTGCGCCGCACCACCCTGATACTGTCCTTCCACATACGATGGGTGCACAGCCTTGCCCGCATCCTGAATGACAGTGTACCGTACAACGCTGCTTGCCCCGGTTTCCGGGTCCACTTCGATATCGCAGATGTGCGTCGCAAAGGACACGCCAGCGCCGTCCGCCACCAGTTCACTGTGACCTGCAATTGGGCCACCGGTGTTACCGGCCTCCGCCGCGATCTCCGCCACGGAAAGCGGAGACAGGTTGCCATACTTGGAGCCTGCGGCCTTGGCATGCCCCTCTTCCCAATAGACATCCTCAACCGGGATATCCCACATCAGCGCCGCGCGGTTGCGCATCACGGCGATTGCATTTCGTGCTGCCGAAATTGTCGCCATGGAGGACGAAAACGTGCCGCGGCTGCCATCCGTCATGTCATTGTAGCCCAGCGTCGAGGTATCGGCGATGACGGCTTTCACGTCCGAATAGGCAATGCCCAACTCCTCAGCCGCGATCAGGGACAGCGACGCGCGCGAACCGCCCACATCAACCGTGCCGACCGCGATGGTGACAGTGCCATCCGCGCCGACGTTGAGGTCGGTACAGGTCTGTCCCCCAAAGTTGAACCAGAACCCACAGGCCATGCCCCGGCCCTGATTTTTGCCTAGAGGCGCACTCATGTGCGGATGCGCCTTGGCGGCATCCAGAGTAGGTCCGATCCCGATGGGGCCATAAACCGGCCCATACGAAGACCGGCTGCCCTCTTGTGCCGCGTTCTTGATGCGGAAATCGACCGGGTCCATGCCAATCTGATGGGCCAGTTCATCCACAGCACTCTCAACCGCGAATGCCGCCATCGGCGCCGAAGGCGCGCGGTAAGCGGCAACCTTGGGACGGTTCACCAGCACCTCAAGACCCACTGTCTTGACGTTTTCCAGATCGTAGCAGGCAAAAGACGTCATCGCGCCAATCTCGGCCCAGTCGCCGGGATAGGGGCCGCCGGAATAGCGCAGCGTGGCCATACCGGCAGTGATCCTGCCATCTTTGGTCGCACCAATTTTTACGTCGATTGATGTGGCACTCGTCGGGCCGGAGGCGCGAAACACCTCTTCGCGCGACATCACCAGTTTCACCGGCCGGCCGGCCTTGCGCGACAGGGCCAGCGCCACAGGCTCTGCCCAGACGTGGGTCTTGCCGCCAAAGCCACCACCAATCTCGGAGGAGGTGACGCGCAGTTTCGACACCTCCAGCCCCAGCAGATCCGCGCAGTTCTGGCGGTAAACAAAGTGGCCCTGGGTACAGACCCAAAGCTCTGCCGTGCCGTCCGAATTGCAGTTGGCCACACAGGCGTGCGGTTCAATGTAGCCCTGATGGGTTTGCTCTGTCTTGTAGGAGCGTTCGACGATGAAATCCGCCTGCGCAAATCCAGCGTCGACGTCGCCGTGTCCAAACTCAGCCCGGTTCGACAGGTTTGAAGGTGCGGTGGGGGCGGGTTCAACGCCGCCAGTGAACACCGCTTCGTTCAGGACCGGCGCGTCTGGTGTGATGGCCAGATCAACATCGACGACATGGGGCAGTACCTCATATTCGATGTCGATCCGCTTCAACGCCTCACGCGCGGCATGCGCATCAATCGCCGCGACCGCTGCAACCGCGTGCCCGTCGTACAGCGCCTTTTCGCGCGCCATGCAGTTGTCCAGAATTTTGTAAAGGTCCTGATCCCCGTTCGTCAGATCAGGCAGGTCAGCCGCCGTCACAACCGCCTTCACGCCTTTGACCGCCTCAGCGCGGCTCGTGTCGATGGACACGATACGCGCATGGGCATGCGGACTGCGCAGCACGCGGCCCACCAATTGGCCCGGCATGTTGAAATCAGCGCCATAGCGCGCGCGCCCGGTAACCTTGTCCACCCCGTCGGGGCGTTCGGGACGGGTGCCAACGGATTTGAGCTTTTGCTCGTGATATGTCGCGTCGAAACTCATGCCTCTTCTCCCCTCATTTCCAATGCTGCATCCTGAACCGCGCGCACGATCTTGTCATAGCCGGTGCAGCGGCAGAGGTTGCCCGCCAGCCAGAACCTGATCTCTGTCTCGGTCGGATCCGGGTTCTGGTCCAGCAACGCCTTGGCCGCGACCAGAAAACCCGGTGTGCAGATCCCGCATTGCAGGGCGGCATGTTCGATGAACTTGCGTTGCAGCGGATGCAGTTCACTGCCGTCCGCCATACCTTCAATGGTCTCAATGCTGCTGCCTTGCGCTTCGGCCCCCAGAACGAGGCAGGAACACACAACGCGCCCATCCATCATGGTGCTGCACGCACCGCAATCGCCGGTGCCGCAGCCTTCCTTGGCGCCCATCAACCCCAGACGGTTACGCAGAACATCCAGCAGGGTCTCATCCGGTTTGCACAGAAATTCAACCTCATCGCCGTTGATCGTGGTGGATACTGGAATAGAACTCATGACGTGCCTCCTGCCCGGTCAAATGCAATGCGCGCCGCGCGGCGCGCCAGCACGCCTGCGACCTGTTTGCGAAACGCGATGGTGCCGCGTTTGTCATCAATCGGATTGCACATCGCGGAACATTGCGCCGCCAGTGTTTCCAACACGCTGTCCTCCAGCGTGGTGCCGATCAGCGTCTGTGCGGCATCTTCCGCCAACAAGACCGTCGGAGCTACCGCCCCCAGCGCGACCCGCGCGGTATCGACCTTGCCCGCCGCATCCAGCGTCAGGTTCACCGCGACACCGACAACCGCGATGTCCATTTCCGTGCGCGGAATAAACCGCAAATACGCATCCCCTGACCCGGCGGCACGCTTGGCCAGCACAATCGCCTCGATAATCTCGCCCTTCTGCAACGATGTCTTGCCCGGTGCCGCCGGGATATCCTCAACAGCGACCATCCGCGTTCCACCCGGCCCCGCGACCTTTGCCTGTGCGCCTGCGGCAACCAAGGCAGGCACACTGTCTGCCGCCGGAGAGGCATTGCACAGATTACCCGCCATCGTGCACCGGCCCTGAATCTGCGTGGAGCCGATCAGATTCGCGGCTTCCACCACACCGGGCCAGGCCGCGCTCAACGCTGCATGCTCGGCCAAAGCCGCGCACGGCACCGCCGCGCCGATCACAAAGGCGTCGTCCGTTTCAACGATGCGCCCCATGCCGTCGATGGATTTGATGTCGATCACCAGATCCGCGTCGAAATCATCATTCTTCATCCGGACCAACAAATCCGTCCCCCCGGCAAGGACAAACGCGGTTCCCTGCGCCTCAGCCAGCAGGCTTGTGGCATCATTGAGTGTTTCAGGCCGTTCATAGCGCACTGGCGGCATCCTTCTTGCGAGAAATCCTGTCATTCTGAATCCAATGACTGAACAGAGGATCAGCCATTTTGGGGGCAATCTGCAAGCAAATAACCCGCCCCCCTCGCGCAACTTGCACAGGAAAAGACGCGGATCACGCCGTTGGCTGCCTTCAGGTTGGTAGCGCGTGTTCCGGAAGTCTTTCGGTGTTCGCTGAATGCCTGTCTAAAAACCGTCGAAAAGTTCGGCAAGTTCGGCAACCCGAGCCAAAGGTGATCCTGCTGATACCCAGCGCAGATTGCAGCCAGAGAACGGTCACGCCAAACTGTCGATAGACAACAGTGATGTGGCCACCGCCGTCAGGCGACAGTCACGGCAACCTCTACTTCCGCATCTATCGACAGCGTCGCAAGCAAGGCGCCGTTGCCAAAGTACTGATAGATCTCCATTTCCGTCCCGTTGGCATCCGTTACCGTAACGCCATCGGCCAACTGGAATTCCGTTGTGGCGGTATTCTCCAGCACGACGGCGTCATCCGCATCCCCAAAGAGGGAGACATTGGCCACAGCGGATGTCCCCAACAGATCCGCAATTTCCAGATCCCCCGAACCGGACAGATCAAACACATCCCCCAAGGAGACAATATCAAACGTGTTCGCCTGCGCATTGTCCATGTCGATCACTTCAATACCGCTCAGATCCAACATGGGAAGCAGATCACCATCGATGCTGCCGCCAATCCCGACAACCTCCAGCACATCACGGCCCGCACCCCCTTCCACGCGCTCTCCGGTCGTGGTTGGGGCATTGGACAGCAAGATCCGATCATCGCCAGCGCCGGCCAGAATGGTGTCCTGCCCGGACCCGCCATTGAGCGTGTCGTCCCCTCCAAAGCCAATGATCAGGTCATTGCCGCCCCCACCTAGCAAGCGATCGCCCTCCCCGCTGCCAAAGAGCAGGTCACTTTCGGACTGCCCATCCAGCGTCTGCGCGGTATCCGCAATGCCCAGCACTTCGGTTGAGAAAAGCTCGATCTCCGACGTGTTTTCGTCCCCATCAAGGTCAAACTGTGCAGTGGCGCTGAACCGGTTGTTTTCGCCCAGAAGCAGGTAGATGTCCGCGATCTCTGCCAGTGCCACTTCGTATTCCAGCGACTGCGTCGCGAATGTGGGGCTGTCTTCGGTCGCAATGACCTGTGCCGGGCCGCCATCGACTTCCAGCGTGAGCGTGAAATCGGTCAGGACCGGGTTAAAGACCGGCGAGGCTTCCAATGCCGTGGTCAACTGGCTGGGCTCGGCAAGGAAGGTCGGTGCGCTTCCTGCAAGCTCCGTCAACTCGGGCGGCGGGTTTTCGGTGTCATATTCCGCGCCAATGCCGAAAGCCTCTATCAGAACGGTGTAGCCATCGCCGCCATCGGTTCTGAGGTCTTCTGAAATGGCCTGCCATCCCTGATTTGCAGGCAAGTCCGGCGGTACGGTTGGCTGTCCATCTGTGATGAAGAACAGGTAGTTGGTATCCGCACTTCCCGTGCCGTTCTGCGTGTCAAAGAAGTCCTGCGCATCTGCCAGGGCCCGGTCCCAACGGGTGCTGCCGCTCTCATAGCTGTTGACCAGGGTTGAGCGGGCAATGTCGAAGTCCTGCAATTCGACCGGCGCATAGGCAATGGTGGTTGTGGCGTAGGTAATGATCTGCACCACCACCTCTGTTGACGCCCCTTCGAAGGATTGGGCCAGCGTATCGAGCGCATCAAGCACCGCATCGACCTGATCTTCCCAACCCGACCGGCCAATACTGCCGGACCTGTCCATCGCGATGGACAGATTGATCGTATTGGTTTCCGCCTGAGCCGTTGTGATGGCGACGCTGCCACCCGCAGCCGTGTCAATGGGCACAATGTTAATATCCAGCGTTGCCGAGCGGCCATCATCGACACTGCCTTCTTCGCTTTCCACTTCCACCTCGACCCGCGCGGTCGAGACGCCGCCGTCAGCATCCGTGACGGTGTAGTCAAACCGGTCAACACCCTGAAAACCGGCATCGGGCGTGTATTCATAACTGCCATCCGCATTGACCGTCACCGCACCTGCCGCAGGTCCATTCGAACCCAGAGCAAAGATCAGGTCTGTGGGCGCGGTTTCTGCGTCAGTGGCGGTCAATTGGCCAAGGACGGAGGTGTCTTGCACCGTCTCAATGATGCTAGTGGCGGACACGATTGGGGATTGGTTGGTGCCTGCAACCTCAATGGTTACAGTCTGACCAACCTCAGCGCCCTGGCCATCGCTGACAAAGACATCAAAGGTTTCTGTGGCAGTTTCTCCAACAGACAAACCTTCCGCCGCGCTGCTGAGCGTATAGGTCCATGTGCCACCTTCGGTGATTTCAAATATGCCGTAGGTGCCCGCCTCGCCACCGCGCCATGTCAAGACTGCGCCCACGTCGGGATCCGTGGCGGTCAATTGCCCCGTGACAGAGGAAATGTCCGTGCTTTCGGTCAGGAACCCGGACGCATCATCAGCGGTACTGGTCAGGGTTGGGGCATCGTTGCTCCCCGTAATCGTCACGGTGACTTGCTGTTCGGTCCCATCTTCGGTGCGCACAGTGAAACTGTCAGTGAGCGGCGCACTTGTGGCGCTCAGCCCATCGACCGCTGCGTTTGCGTTATCAAGCGTATAGGTCCACAGACCCGCTGCGGTGACGGCAAAGGTGCCAAAGCCCGCCGCTGTCACGGCACCCGGCGCCACCACCTGAAACGCGTTGTCAGCATTGTCAGCGTCTGCGCTGGTCAGCACGCCGCTGATAAAGTCGACACTTGCGTCTTCGGCAAGTGTCCCGCTTGCCGCGCCTGCAACCACGGGACCGTCATTCGCGCCGGTGATCGTGATGCTGACCTCTTGGGCCGTGCCATCTTCGCTGCGCACGACAAAACTGTCTGTCAGTGCTGCACTTGTCGGGCCCAACGCATTCACCTCGGCATTGGTATTGTCCAGCGTATAGGTCCACAGCCCTGCCGCCGTGACGGCAAAGGTGCCGTAACCCGCTGATGTCTCCGCACCGGGCGCGACGGCCTGAAAGGCGTTGTCGGCGTTATCCGCGTCCGTGCTTGTCAGCAGGCCAGTGACGAACTCCACTCCCGCATCTTCCGCAATTGTACCGTTGGAGACACCCGCAATCAGCGCACCATCATTGGCACCTGTGATCGTGACCGTCACCTCCTGCGCGGTTCCGTCTTCCGTCAAAACGACAAAACTGTCGGTCAGCGGCGCGCTGGAGGGAGCCAACGCATTCACGTCAGCATTGGCGTTATCCAGCGTATAGGTCCAAAGCCCTGCCGCCGTGACAGCATAGGTGCCATAGCCCGCTGATGTCTCCGCACCGGGCGCGACCGCCTGAAAGGCGTTGTCGGTGTTGTCGGGGTCTGCACTGGTCAACAGACCGCTGACAAGATTCGTTCCGGCATCCTCCGCAATCACAGCCGACGCCACACCGCCAAGCTCAGCACCATCATTGGTGCCGGTGATCGTAATGGTCACCTGCTGGGTGTCTGTCGTGCCCGCCGCATCGGTCACGGTCGCAAGAAACTGTTCTGTCTCAACCGCCCCCATGGCCAGCGCATCAGCCGCGCCGGGGGTGAGTGTATATGACCAATCGCCCCCCGCTGTGATCTCAAACGTGCCATAAGTGCCAGTAGCCGAACCGCTCCACGTCAGGGTATCGCCCACATCCGCATCCGTAGCGATCAGACTGCCCGTCACCGGGTCTGTCGCATCCTCGGTCACATCACCTGCAACGACGCTGCCCGTCTCCACGACGGTCGGCACGTCATTGCTGCCGTCAACCTGTACCGTGACCAAAGCGACCGCACTTGCACCACCGGGGTCCGTCACCCGGACAGAGAACGCATCGGTGCCGCTGTAATCCGGATCAGGCCGGTAGTTGTAGGTACCATCTTCGAGGATCACCACGCCCCCATGCGCCGCAGGGTCCTCCAGCGTATAGGTCAGCGCATCGCCATCCACATCCGTCGCGGTCAGCGTGCCGGTTAACGTGCCGTCTTCGGCAACTGTCGCAGCGGCGTCTGCAAACTCCGGCGCGTCGTTTACAGGTTCCAGTTCAATGAAAATCGTACCGCTGGTGTCGATCTCATTACCATCGGTTACCTGATAGGTGAATTGATCCTGCCCGTTGAAATTGGGGGAGGGCACATATTCAAATTGCCCGTCGGGCGTCACCGTTGCGGTCCCGTTCTGCGGATCATCCAGAAGCGCGAACTCCAGCGTGGTGACATCCACTTCACCATCCAGCGCAATCTCGCCTGAGATGACACCTTCCGTCGGGTCTTCCAAACCTGTGACAACGGTGTCAGGCGGCAGAAACTCTTCTTCCAGCCGCAGACGCCCCTCATCAAAGGGGACGTCATCTGCATCCTGTTGATCGAATTCAGGTGCGTCACCGGGGTCAATGCCTTCCGGCTCATCAATGGAATCCAGTTCCAGACCGTTGCCCGGACCACTGCCCACACCATCGCTGTCCCGTTCGCTGCGGGTTTCACCGAAAGACACGAACGTCTCTCCCGCATCCACACGTGCAAGCGCGCTGCGATAGGCACCAACAGCTTCCGCGATCAGCAGGTTATCATCCGCATCATCCTGCAAGGATCGTGAAACCTCAAACGCCTCACCGGACGCCGTCAGTATCCACTTGCTGTCGGTTCCTGTGATGTTGGTCACCACGTTGCCATCCACATCCAGCAACAGGATTTCGCCGACGCTGCCATCCGGGTCACGTGTCAGGCTCACTTCCGTGGTCAGCACGCCATCAATCGTCTGAACTTCGGCGATCACCGTGGTGCCGCGGATGCCCATCGTGGCAGAGGGTGTGCTGACATCCATACCGCCCGTCTTGGCAACCTGCCCTGCGATGAAAACGAACCCGCCCTGGACAAGATTGAAACCACCGGAGTTCGCGTTGCTTTCAGGATCGTAGATAAGATTGTCGATGATCATCCGCGAATTTGAAGTAAGCGAAAAGATCGTGCCATCGACAAACGTGACAGAAACCGTGGAGTCCGCCGCTGTCTGGATGACATCATTTGCAAAAATCTTGACGCCAACACCGAGGTCTTCAACGGTGCCATCAGCCCGCTGTACAGAGCTGGTGCCGTCAACCGTCTCCACCTGGCCAATCGCCTCTGCCGCTGTGGGTGCCGAAGCCTGCGCGTATTGTCCCGGTGCCAGAGGGCCCGCAAGCCGGGACACGGCTGCCCCGCTGAGCATCGCGCCGTTTGGTGCATAGATATCTGCTGGCGTCTCAGTGCTGAAGTAGTCCGGGACGCGAAAAGCGTCCTCCCCTTCGCTCAACAAGCGAAGATCGTTCCCCATGCGCTGAAATTGCGCACCGAAAAGCTGTTTTGCGTCTGGAACGACAAGGCGCCCGTCAGCGCCAGGTTCGATGGAAACCCAATTCGTTCCATCATCAGATGGGATCTGTGAAAAGAGCGACACGGTAAAATTCCTAAAAATCAGAACTTACAACACATTGTCATTTTTGGGGCGGATTTTCGCTGACTTGTGGTCCATTGAGTAAAAAAACTAGGCAAAATGCACCCATAGATTGAAGTTTTACCGATAACCTCCCCACCCTCGCAACAGGAACGGCTCCTGAGATGTGAAATTCCTGAATTTGTGCGACAGTGTGATTCGGCATTTGAGACGCCTCTGACGAGGTGCGCCGGATCAACCGTGTCAGCCTTCGAGGCCATACTGGCAAAAAGGAACGTATGGGAGATTGGTTTTCCAAATGGGTCGGATGGGTCCGGGTTGTTGCTATCTTCGGATTGCTTTGTGGGTTGGTGATCAGGATCGCGGATCCCGCACCCGTGGCC
>Ga0160419_100604_pt1 | contig 21171 bp, 25 predicted proteins | sample CelAP2metagpilot_2_FD_108196 | JGI IMG/M metagenome (GOLD analysis project Ga0160419, IMG submission 108196) | Phycosphere-associated microbial communities from Cellana algal ponds in Kailua-Kona, Hawaii, USA - Cellana AP2-4-25 metagenome pilot ... | reverse complement strand
GTAGCAGCGAGTGGCAGACAGTACCATAGCATGGTCGATAAATTGGATTCCATCAAGAACGAAATTTTGATAATTGCCGAAAACGGGGCCCTGATCAAAAAACAGGAACAAACCTTGCTCTCGACCCCAATTAGCACATCCGAAGTACACCGCATCCTGGACACCGTGCTTCCTTTGGAGCATGTACATCCTGTGCTATGCTGTCAAAACAATGCCTTTGTAGGTGGTACTTCCAATGAGTTTATAGACATGCTTCGTGAATACTATTCGGAGTTTGAAATAGTAGATCACCAAAAACAAGTGGATGAAGAGGTCTTAAAAATTGCCATCTACCATTTTGAGAGCTCCGAAAAGCACATTTTTCCTCATGTAAAACATCTGGAACGCGACTTAAAAGTTAAGGTCTCAGGTGCCAACTGGGTCGATATTTCCGACTTAAACGCACATAAGGGCTATGCCCTGCAAAAGGTAATGGATCAATACAATATCTCTTCCAACGAAATAATGGTATTTGGGGACTACAACAACGACTTAGAAATGCTTCAATTGTCGGATTATAGTTTTGCCATGGCCAATGCACACCCCAATGTGCTAAAAACAGCGAAATACACAACCAGTAGCAACGACGATTATGGTGTGGAGCGCATTTTGGAAAAACTCCTCTAAGATTTTCTGACCGAATTGTATTTTTTATATATCTTTATGATTAGCAGTTAATTACGTCGACTGCAACTTCCCCCGTTTTTTTAAAAAATCAATCGTATGAAAAATATAGCATACGCAGTGGTCCTTGTATTTCTTCTTGCCGGTTGTGACAACAAAATCGTCGAATCCCAAATCGATCATGCCAAAGACTCTGCCCAAATTATTGAAAGTATTGATGCTTGGGATAAAGCCTGGGAATCGAAAGATCTTCAACTTGCAATAAAATATTATGCTGATGATATAGACTGGACCAATGCATTTGGTGACCGGGTTCAGACCAAGAAAGAACTAGAAAAACTCTTGGAATCGATTTTTGGATTGAATTTTGTTATGTCCGGAGAAAACAATTATGGAGCGAACGATATCCGTTTTCCAAATGATTCCATTGCCACGGTACGAACACAAAACATTCGTACAAATCAAAAATGGCCCGATGGAACACCCATGGACGACAGGATAATCAACCACTTGAGGGTGTATCAAAACATAAAGGGAAAATGGTTGATCACCGATCACATGATCAGTCAGGCATGGCCAAAAAATAAACCGGTGGATAGTCTCACTATAAAAAAGTAATCAAAACTATTTCCGGCTTGGCACTGCAGAAGCACTTTCCAATTAATTTTATGATTCAGCAATAGGATAATTTGTACCTTAAGGTCATTGATAACCAAACACCAACACTATGGCATCACTAAAAAAAGAAGACATTAAACAAGAGGTTTTTGACCTATACGACAAATATGCCCACAATCAGTTAGATCGTAGAGAGTTTATGGAGAAGCTTTCCGTTTATGCCGTAGGTGGCATCACTCTGGCATCCCTGCTCAGTTTTGTGATGCCCAATTACAAGGACACCTTGACCGTATCTCCCAATGATCCGGAATTGGATTCCAAGTTCATTACTTATAATTCCCCAAAGGGCGGTGGAGAAATCAAGGGGTTGTTGTCCAAGCCAAAAAACAGCTCCGGTAAAATGGGCGGTGTAGTTGTGGTGCACGAAAACCGAGGCCTTAATCCTTATATTGAAGATGTGGGAAGAAGAGCTGCCAAGGCAGGCTTTATTTCGTTGGCTCCGGATGCCCTCACCCCACTTGGAGGCTATCCCGGAAATGATGACGAGGGAAGGGCGATGCAACGGGAACGGGACCGTAACGAGATGTTGGAGGATTTTATCTCCGCTTACGAATATCTCAAAAACCATGAAAACTGCAACGGTAAAGTGGGGGTAGTCGGCTTTTGTTTTGGCGGATGGATTTCGAACATGATGGCCGTAAAAGTACCGGAATTGGCCGCTGCTGTTCCTTTTTATGGCAGTCAGCCCAAGGAGGAGAAGGAAGTGGCCCAAATAAAAGCCCCCCTATTAATTCATTTTGCAGGATTGGATGAACGGGTAAATGCTGGTTGGGAAGACTACGAGGCCAAATTAAAAAAATTCGACAAAGCATACGAAGCGCATTTTTACCCCGATGTCAACCACGGTTTCCATAATAATACCACCCCCCGTTTTGATGAGGCATCAGCCAATTTAGCGTGGGAAAGGACCATAGATTTCTTCAAAAAGCACTTGAGCTAGGTCTTTTGCTTCTTTTTGCGGGCAGCAGGGAACAAAACGTTGTTCAAAATCAAACGATAACCGGGCGAAGTAGGATGCAGTTCCAGCTCCGTTTTCGGGTCTCCTACCCTATGCTGATAATCTTCCGGATCGTGACCACCATAAAAAGTAAAGAAACCCTTTCCTTTAATACCATGGATATACCTGGCCTCTCCATTGATTTTGTTCTCACCCAAAACCATAACGGTCGGTTTGATCTGCGCTCTGGTGTAGGCTGTTGTTTGCCCCATAAACCCTTTTACCAAACTTGTATGGTTTTGTGTTAACATAGTGGGCACCGGATCCCATTTAGCGGAAAATTCCATCAACGAAAAGTAATCTGATTCCTTGGGGACATTGGCTCGCTTATTTGTCATATCGATGGATGAAAACTCGTAGCGGATGGGGTTTCGTTCTAAAGTAAAATTGGTGAAGGCGAATGTATTGTTGAAATTAAGTTTGGCCTGATAATTCGCATCCGAGGGATCCCCATCGAACATAGGTTCGCAAATATCCACATCTTCTGCCGCCAGGGCAATATCAAAACTATCGGTCGCGGAACACATGGCAAACATAAACCCACCTCCGATAACATAATTTCTTATTTTTAGGGCCACTGCCAATTTCTGATCGGAGACCTTGGCATAGCCGAGACTTTTGGCCAACTCTTCTGCCTTCTCCTTATCTCTGATGTACCATGGTGCTGCACGGTAATGTCCGTAAAATCGGCCATATTGACCTGTAAAATCTTCATGGTGGAGGTGCAGCCAATCGTACAAGGCCAGTTTATCTCCTAAAACCTCGGTATCATAAATGGTTGTATAGGGAATCTCGGCATAGGTAAGCACCATGGTAACGGCATCGTCCCAAGGTTGGTTTCCCTTTGGGGAATACACGGCAATCTTTGGTGCTTTTTCTAGGATTACCGCATCTTGATTTTGGGAAGGACTGGAAATGTCATCCAAGATTTGCTCGGCCTGTGCGTCGGACAAGACCTCAAAGGAAACACCTCGAATTTGGCATTCCTTTCGAATGGCATCTCCATCGGGCAAAATAAAGGAACCGCCCCGATAATTGAGCAACCATTGCACTTTTTGTTGTTTGGAGAGTACCCAATAGGTTATTCCGTAAGCTTTTAAATGATTTTTCTGCCCTTCGGCATCCATTGGAATCAGAATAACGGAGGCTGAAGCTTTAAAGAAAAAAAACAAAACAAACATGTAGGTGAGATTTCTCGCATACGCTCGAAATGACACTTTGGAAAGTAATTTTTTAAAACGGCACGTCGTTATCATCTGGGTCATTACTGTTCATTGCGCTACCGAAAGCATCGTCCGCACTCGGAAGATTTGGTGTCGCAAAGGGATTTTCTTCGTCCGCATTCATCTTCGATTGGAATTCGAATGGGGAATCAAAGTCATCCAAGTTATCAAATTTACCCAGAGCACCCACAAATTTTAACCTAATATTTTCTAAACCACCATTACGGTGTTTGGCCACAATAAATTCTGCTTGACCTTGGGTCGGGGTGCGTTCCTCATCGTCCCACTCGTCAATTTTATAATATTCCGGTCTATAGATAAAGGATACAATATCCGCATCCTGTTCAATGGCCCCGGATTCCCTCAAATCGGAAAGAATAGGTCTTTTACTACCTCCACGGGTCTCCACCGCCCGCGATAACTGGGACAGCGCTATTACAGGAACATTAAGTTCCTTGGCCAATGCCTTTAGGTTACGGGATATGGTAGAAATCTCCTGTTCACGGTTTCCTCCTTTTTGGCTACCCCCTGCGGTCATCAACTGCAAATAATCTATTATTATAAGTCTAATTCCGTGTTGGGATGCCAATCGCCTGGCCTTGGCACGAAGGTCAAATATGGACAACGAAGGGGTGTCGTCTATAAACAAAGGCGCCTTTTCCAGGGTCTTTACCTTAACGTTCAATTGTTCCCACTCGTGTTTTTCCAATTTACCGGTCCTCAATTTTTCGGAGGACAATCCTGTTTCGGAAGATATTAAACGGGTAATCAACTGTACGGAGGACATCTCCAAGGAGAAGAACGCCACTGGAATTTCGGAATTCACGGCAATATTACGTGCCATGGAAAGCGTTAATGCCGTTTTACCCATACCAGGTCTTGCCGCAACAATAATCAAATCACTGGGTTGCCACCCGGATGTAAGTTTGTCCAATTTATCGAATCCTGATGGGATACCGCTAAGCCCTTCCTTATTGGAAATTTCCTCTATTCGCTTTTTGGCCTGTATTACCAAATTCTGTGCAGTTTCCGCAGAACGCTTTAAGTTGCCCTGCGTTACCTCGTACAATTTTGCTTCGGCACTGTCCAACAGATCAAAAACATCGGTTGCATCGCTATATGCCTCTTCAATAATGTCGTTGGATATTTTAATCAGGCTTCGTTGGATATATTTTTGAAGGATGATCCGCGCGTGAAACTCAATGTGTGCGGATGAAGCGACCTTTTGGGTCAGTTTTATCAAATAAAAGTCTCCGCCTACCGCTTCTAGTTTCCCATCTTTCTTTAACTGTCCCGAGACCGTTAATAAATCCACTGGTTCAGAAGATTCGAACAACTTGAAGATGGCTTCATAAACATATTTATGGGAATCCTTGTAAAATACGTCTGGGTGCAGAATATCGATTACTTCATCAACACCTTTTTTATCGATCATCATAGCCCCCAATACAACCTCCTCTAAATCAACAGCTTGAGGCGGTATTTTACCTCTTTCAAGATTGATCAGGGCAGATTTGTCCACTCGATGTCCTACGATAGGGCTAGGTTTTTCCATGAATGCGAAAGTAGCTAATTAACCTTAAGTTAACTTTAAATTAGATGAATACGATTTCCACAGGTACTCAACAATTAGATTGTTGATAACTTAAAATACCTGTTAATAACATAAAAAAAATTGAGGATAAAACCTAAAGAAAAAGGTGAACCCCCGAAAAACAAGATTTATTCACTAAAGACACCCATATTCGCATATTTATCCATGCGAGCTTTCACCAATTCTTTTGGTGATAACTTTTTGAGCTCTTCGAAATGTGACGAAATTTTGTTCGCGACGGTTTCAAATGTTTTTTCTCTATTGGCATGTGCTCCGCCCAATGGTTCTTTCACTATCTCATCGACCAGCTTTTGTTTTTTCATATCGGTTGCGGTCAACTTCAATGCATCGGCGGCCTGCTCTTTAAATTCCCAACTCCTCCAAAGTATGGATGAACAGGATTCTGGGGATATTACGGAGTACCAGGTGTTCTCCAACATAAGTACTTTGTCTCCTACTCCAATGCCCAGTGCGCCTCCCGATGCTCCTTCACCAATAATAATAACGATGATCGGTACTTTAAGTCGGGTCATCTCGAGAATGTTGCGGGCTATGGCCTCACCTTGCCCCCTCTCCTCTGCCTCGATACCTGGATAGGCTCCTGGAGTATCTACAAAACATACTACTGGGATTTTGAACTTTTCTGCGGATTTCATCAATCTGAGCGCCTTTCGGTACCCTTCCGGATTGGCCATACCAAAGTTTCGGTACTGGCGCGTTTTTGTATTGTACCCTTTTTGCTGACCAATGAACATGTAACTCTGGTCCCCTATTTTTCCAAGTCCGCCTACCATCGCCTTATCGTCCTTTACATTTCTATCGCCATGGAGCTCCAAAAAGGTATCTCCACAAATGGCTTTAATGTAATCCATTGTATAAGGTCTACTGGGGTGTCTTGACAATTGTACTTTTTGCCAAGCAGTTAGGTTTTTATAGATGTCCTTTCGGGTCTGATCAAGTTTCTGTTCGATCTGTGTGCACGTTTCGGACACGTCCACATCACTTTCCTCCCCTATGATCATACACTTTTGAAGTTGCTCTTCAAGTTCTTTGATGGGGAGTTCAAAATCTAGATATTCCATGGGAAGTCATTTATTTTCACAAAAAACAATGGGGACAAATATATAACATTATGGCTTACTCGCATGAAATATGCAAATGTTTTAACTTCAGCCCTATAGATCAAATTTGATGGTTTATCGCTTAGCTTTCATGAGCATATAAACGGCAAAAACACCAAAAAGTAAGTTGGGAATTACCACAGCGAGCAATGGTGAAAAACCGGATTGTTCCGCCAGGGTCCCAAATACTTTATCAAAGAAAATATATACAAAGGCCACTCCTATACCAAAGGCCAGGTTAAGCCCCATGCCCCCTCTTCGCTTTACCGAGGAAACGGCAACGGCTATTACGGTAAGAATAAAGGCAGCAATAGGTAATGCCCATCGTTTGTATTTTACCAGGACATAGGCATTAATATTGGACGCTCCCTTTCTGCGCTGATCTTCAATAAATTCGTTCAGTTCAAAAAGGTTTTTGGTCTCGGCCACGTAAGAAACTGGCGTTAAATCGTCTATTTTGAAGGAGAAAACCGTATCGAGTCGCCTTTTGGCATCTATAAACTCCCTTTCGTTCAATATGGTTCGTTTTTCGTAATTGGTAAGTCTGTAGATACTATCGTCCTCGACCCATCTAATGTTACTTGCGAAAATTTTGTAGTCCAACTTTCCAATGGAATCAAAATGCTCGTAGGTAAAATTGTAACCGATCTGACGGTTGGGATCAAAACTGCTAACGTAGATATAATCGTTCTCGTTCAACTGGTTAAAGATGTTCTCCGTTACCCGGTCTCGTTTTCCTTTTTTAAAGTACTTATACTCAAATTCGTTGAACCCGATACTGGCATGGGGCACAATGAACATACCCATCATAAAAATAAGAATGGCCACCAAGGTAGCTCCTACAAAATATGGCCTTAAAAATCTCCAAAAAGATACGCCGGAACTTAAAATGGCCACAATTTCGGTATTGCTTGCCAGTTTGGATGTAAAAAATATTATGGACAGGAAAAGGAATATGGGCAACAGAAGGTTGCCGATCACTAAAGTGAAATTACCGTAGAATACGATGACCTCGGCCAATGGTGCCTCATTATCTATGATCTTACCAATCTTTTCGGCCAAGTTGGCCATGATCCCGATAGGCACAAACAACAAGAGCATCCCCATAAAGGTGATCAAGTAGCGCTTTAAGATGTATCTATCGAGTATGGTAAACATTACAATCTTTTATCCATTTGACGGACCATTTTGGTTTTCCACTCCAAAAAATCTCCGGCTAAAATACGTTCTCTAGCGGTACGCACCAACCATAAATAAAATCCAAGGTTGTGAACCGTGGCAATTTGTTTGCCCAAATATTCGTTGGCAGCAAATAAATGGCGCAAATACGCCTTGGAATATTCGGTGTCCACATAGGTAATTCCCATTTCATCAATAGGCGAAAAATCGTTTTCCCACTTTTTGTTCTTGATGTTGATGGTACCATGCGCCGTGAACAACATTCCGTTCCTTGCATTTCGGGTGGGCATAACACAGTCGAACATGTCCACTCCCAATGCAATATTCTCCAATATATTGATCGGCGTACCAACACCCATCAAATACCTTGGTTTATCTTCTGGCAAAATATCACAGACCAATTCTGCCATTTCGTACATTTCCTCTGCAGGCTCTCCCACGGATAAACCACCGATCGCATTTCCCTCTGCTCCTACGGAAGCAATGTATTCCGCCGATTGTTTTCTTAGGTCTTTATACGTGGAACCCTGCACAATGGGGAAAAAACTTTGGGTATAATCATAGCTGTACGGCAGCTTTTCCAGATGATTGATGCATCTGTCCAACCATCGGTGCGTCATGTGCATAGATCGCTTCGCGTATTGGTAGTCGCAAGGATAGGGCGTGCACTCATCAAAAGCCATAATAATGTCGGCGCCAATGGTCCGCTGTATCTCCATTACATTTTCAGGTGTAAAAAAGTGGTTGGATCCATCTATATGGGATTTAAATTTTACGCCTTCCTCTTTTATTTTTCTGTTGCCCGATAGTGAGTATACTTGGTAGCCACCACTATCCGTCAATATAGGCCTGTCCCATCCCATAAATTTATGGAGTCCCCCGGCCTCTTCCAATATTGTGGTTTTGGGTCTTAAATAAAGGTGATACGTATTCCCCAGGATAATATCGGGGTTTATCTCGTCCCTTAATTCTCGCTGGTGCACGCCCTTTACGGTGGCAACCGTTCCTACGGGCATAAAAATAGGGGTCTGTATAGTTCCATGGTCAGTTTCCAGTTTACCTGCCCTGGCCTTGGTCTTGCTATCCGTTTGTAATAGGGTAAAATCCAATTGTTTGTTTTAAAACCGCAAATATAACCAACTCAGTTTCGCCAATCCTTAACAAAAAAATAAAGTTTCCAACCGCTTATATGCCGACCATTGTGTTTTAGGCACTTGTTTTCCACAAATAATGCCAGTACATTTGATGCTTAAATTAGAGACACCATGCCGAATACGCAAGAATTACAGGACCTGGTAGTACAGGTAAGAAGGGATATTTTAAGAATGGTGCACAAGGTAAATTCCGGACACCCCGGGGGATCTTTGGGCTGTACCGAATTTCTTGTTGCCCTCTACAACGACATTATGGATTTAAATGATGGTTTTGATATGGATGGAATCGGAGAAGACCTTTTCTTCTTGTCCAATGGCCATATTTCACCGGTCTTTTATAGTGTTTTAGCTCGGAGAGGATACTTCCCTGTTGAAGAATTGAACACATTTAGATTAATCGATTCAAGATTACAGGGCCACCCCACCACACACGAAGGATTGCCCGGGGTCCGTGTGGCGTCCGGATCTTTGGGTCAAGGCATGTCGGTAGCCATCGGTGCCGCACTTGCAAAAAAATTAAATGGTGATGATCATTTGGTATTCAGCCTTCATGGCGATGGAGAACTACAGGAAGGACAGAACTGGGAAGCGATCATGTATGCGGCCGGAAATAAGGTCGACAATTTGATCGCTACCGTTGACCGCAATGGCAAACAAATAGATGGTGAAACGGAAAACGTACTTCCGTTGGGCGATGTAGCAGAAAAATTCAGGGTATTTGGATGGGACGTTCTCGAACTGGAAAACGGCAACGACCTTGATGCCGTAATTGCCACCTTGAACCAAGCTAAGAGCAGAACTGGAAAAGGAAAGCCTGTTTGTATTGTGATGACAACCGAAATGGGCAACGGAGTAGACTTTATGATGCACACCCATGCATGGCACGGTAAAGCTCCGAACGATGAGCAATTGGCAAATGCATTGGAACAGAACCCAGAAACTTTAGGCGATTACTAATCTTAGAAACAGAAAAAATGACTAAATATACAGATCAAGGAAAACAAGATACGAGAAGCGGATATGGCGCTGGTATGACGGAATTGGGGAGAACCAATCCAAATGTAGTAGCCCTCTGTGCCGACCTTGTAGGCTCCCTTAAAATAGAAACTTTTATTAAGGAAAACCCTGAGCGTTTCTTTCAAGTAGGTATTGCCGAAGCCAATATGATGGGAATTGCTGCAGGTCTGACCATCGGCGGTAAGATTCCTTTTGCATCCACGTTCGCAAATTTTGCAACAGGGCGGGTCTACGATCAAATTAGACAATCCATCGCATATTCGGACAAAAATGTAAAAATATGTGCCTCTCACGCCGGACTAACCCTAGGTGAAGATGGTGCAACACACCAAATTTTGGAAGACATAGGCCTTATGAAGATGCTACCGGGAATGACGGTCATCAACCCATGCGATTTTAACCAAACAAAAGCTGCCACCATTGCCATTGCCGAGCACCATGGTCCGGTTTATCTCCGTTTTGGAAGGCCCAAAGTGGCCAACTTTACTCCAGTGGACCAAAAATTTGAAATTGGAAAAGCTCTAATGCTCAACCAAGGGTCCGATGTCACCATAATCGCAACGGGACATTTGGTTTGGGAGGCCCTAATAGCTGCCGAAGCATTGGAAAACCAAGGTATATCGGCAGAAGTGATCAATATCCATACCATAAAACCTTTGGATGAAAAGGCAATTTTGGATTCCGTTAAAAAAACCGGATGTGTGGTAACGGCCGAGGAACACAATTATTTGGGAGGGCTTGGAGAAAGTGTTTCCAGAGTTCTGGCATCGCATAATCCTGCCCCTCAAGAGTTTGTGGCAACTCAAGATACTTTTGGGGAAAGTGGCACTCCAGATCAGCTTATGGAGAAATACGGATTGAACAATAAAGCCATTGAAGCAGCCGTTTTAAAAGTGTTGAAGCGAAAATAGTTTCGATACGATATTCCTTTGGAATATTTTTTCAACCTTTTAAAAAACAACACTTATGAAAAAAACTTTTTTAGTAGCAGTTTTTGCTCTAATCGGAACAACGGTAATGGCCCAAAGTGGCTCTGGTTTTGGTATCAAGGCCGGTTTATCTTACAACAAGAACGGTGATTTGATCAGTTCGGTCGGAGAAGGTGGTTCCGATATTGTGGAAGGAGCCGAAGGTAAGGCCGGTTATCATTTTGGATTTTGGGGCAAATTGGATTTTCCTAAAATCTATTTGAGACCTGAATTGGTGTATTCCAAAACCAAGAGTTCGTACGAGGTCGCAGGTGATTCCCAGGATTATGATGTCTCCAAATTGGATATGCCCGTTCTTTTAGGATATAAATTGATAGGCCCACTACATATTTTTGCCGGTCCTGCTTTCCAATATACGTTGAACAACGATTTGGGCGATCTTGAAATTGAAGATGTAAAAAATGATTTTACCGTAGGTTTAAATGCCGGTGTCGGCGTTAATTTGGGAAAATTGGGACTCGATGTTAGATATGAAAGAGGCTTCTCCGAAAACGAAGCTGAATTTATTGATGCTAATGTTGCCAATGTCGAAGGAAGGGTAGACTCCAGGCCTTCCCAAGTTATCTTTGCACTATCGTTCAAATTATAGGAATTGTTTTGACCATATAAAAAAGCCCTGTTGGTATCAACAGGGCTTTTTTATATTCTATTTACATCTACTACCGATCAATTGATATCGGGATCTAAATAATCCGGTGTACCATCACCATTCGAATCGGGATAGGGCAGTATAATATTGCCGTTCTCATCAGAAATTTCCTTTCTGGTCGAAACTCCGTCGCCATCATCGTCCGGGTCACGGAAGTTGGCAACCGGACTAAATCTTTCTTCATCGGCATTGGTATTATCATCCAGCAAATAACCATTTCCGTTCACATCTTCCAAAATAGACGGAATGCCATCATTATCGCTGTCGGTATCTTCCACATAAAGGCCTAGTTCTATTTTAAAAAGCACCGGCGCATAGGTTCCAGCGGTTCCTACTGTACCATTGAACGCGGCCAAACCAGATGGCATAACAATAATGCCCAAACCACTATTGTTGATTTGATAGGTACCATCGGGATTATCCACCACTTGGTCGGTTGTCCCTGCTTTCATGTTGGAAATGCCATTAGCGTAGCCCCTGTATGTCGAAGGCAACTCCTGCCACGTAAAATCTTGATTTTCATCGAACAGCTCACCATCCAAGGCAGAACCTTGATATCTCACCAATGTTGAATCCGCATAGGTGGGGCTCCCCCCCTCGCCTTCACGAACCTCAATATAGTAATAGGTGTGCTCTACATCCGTTTCTTCTTCGCTCAAACCAAATTGGTTGGACGACACCTTTATGGTCAACGGAACCGCATCTTCCATTAATGGTTTCTTGCCCGCATTCTCCCCAGCAATGGTATCGATAACAATTTTATAATCGAAACCTGAAGGTGGGGTATCAAAATCCTCGTAGTTGTAAAAGTGGGTGTTCAAAAACTCTTTGATGGTTTCGTGATCTTCGGTCGCTACTTCGGCCAATAACCTAGGTGGCACCTCAACTACACCGTCATCGTCATCATTGTTACAGGATACGAGAGCGATCGCAAAACATAAGAAAATTGTAATTCCGTACCTCATCAAGTCAATTATTTAGGCGCGCAAGATACAATTTTCCGTTATTTTTGCTTTGTCCATTAACAAAGATTTGCGAAGACATGCGGATAGACAAGTTCCTTTGGTGCGTTAGATACTTTAAAACCCGGAGCATTGCATCCAATGCGGTAAAAAAAGGTCATGTAAAGGTAAACGGAAATGCTGTGAAGCCTTCCCGAGAGGTTTATCCCATGGATAAAATATTGCTCCGAAAAAACCAGATAGATTACCAACTTACCGTTTTGGACCTTCCGGATAGCCGCGTTGGTGCAAAACTGGTGGATATTTACCGAAAGGACACCACTCCCAAAGATGCTTTTGAACACAGCGAACTACTTCAATATGCAAAAAAACATTACCGTAAAAAGGGATTGGGAAGACCTACAAAAAAGGACCGTCGCGATTTGGACGACTTTATGGACGAACCGGAATAAACCGTTTTTATATCTTTGAACCAAGCATAATTTACCATGATAAACCGCATTCTTACCCACGACCAAATTCAGCATATTGCCAAACGAATCGCCTATCAGATCTATGAGACCAATGTGAACGAAAAGGAAATTGTTATCGCGGGCATAAATGGAAGTGGTTTAAGTTTTGCGAAAAAAATAATCGCCGTACTCAAAAAGATTACAGATTCGGAAATTGTGTTGTGCAAAGTGGATATGAACAAAAAAAATCCGTTGGAAAGTGGCGTGAGCACTTCACTTCCCGAAGCGGATTATCTTAACAAATCCATTGTATTGGTGGACGATGTACTTAATTCTGGAACAACGTTGATATATGGAACCCATCATTTTCTTAAAACGCCCATAAAACAGCTTAAAACAGCTGTATTGGTGAACAGAAATCATAAAAAATACCCTATTAAGGCCGATTTTAAGGGCATTTCCCTATCTACCTCTTTGAACGAGCACATTAAGGTGGATTTTGAACCCAAAAACAACGCGGTATATTTAGAGTAGCGAGAGTATTTTATTTACCGTAGTATCCGGGTCGTCCCCATTGCAATCCAAAATATGTTTGGCCTTGGCGTAATAGGGTCGGCGCTCGAACAAATGTTTTCCCACAAACTCCGGAAGTTCCGCATCTTCTATATTTTTGACCAGCGGACGCTTGTCCTTGCCCTTTACTATTCTTTCCACTAAATTGGGAATGCCCAGGTTTAGGTAGATGGAATGATCGGATTTATTTAGGATCGTTTCCATATTATTTCCATAACAAGGTGTTCCTCCTCCGGTAGAAAGTATGATGGATTCATCTTTATCCAATACTTCGGAGAGTAGTTGATGTTCCAGTTTTCTAAAAAATATCTCGCCATGTTCAGAAAAAATATTTTTTATCGATTTTTTTTGATGTGCCTCGATATACTCGTCCAAGTCGATAAACTTAACATCTAAATGCCTGGCCAACAATCTTCCAACGGTCGACTTTCCACTTGCCATATATCCTAGTAAAACCAATTTCATGTTTAAGAATTTTATCTGATTTTAAAAAAACACAAATTTATCATTAATTCACCTTGGAAAATAGATTATTGATGTTATATTTGCACCCGCTTAGCCAAACAGCTGGGCACTTATTGAAGACCTGATAGCTCAGTTGGTAGAGCATCTCCCTTTTAAGGAGAGGGTCCTGGGTTCGAGCCCCAGTCAGGTCACTTTTTAAGAAACCATATCATATCAAAATCCTGTAAACTAATTGATTTACAGGATTTTGCATTTTTTGGCATATCATTAAATTTGATATAATATGGTTAAAAAAGTTCACAAATCGTCAACATAGCGATTTTTAATCGTCAACATTCGTCAACATGTAAATTTGGCATTTAGAATCAGACGATTTGACTGTATGGTTGATTTGACTTTCGTAGCAGATTGTTTAACACAAAAACCTTTCTCTATGAGATCGACCAGAACATTTTCCATCCTTTTTTGGCAATACGCCCAACGTGCGGACGCCAACAATCAGGCCAATCTTTATGCACGGATCAGCCTCAACGGCAAAAAGGCCAATATCAGCCTCAAGAAAAAACTGGATGTCAGCCAGTGGGATTCCAAAAAACAACGGGCCAAAGGCACCAAAACATCCGCCAGGTACTTGAACGAGTACCTTGAAGAGGTCAGAATGGAAATTTTCCAACTGTACCGTGAACTCAAATCGGTCCATGGCATGGTAACCGTCGAAAAAATAAAGTCCCATTATCTAGGTGAGAACAATAAGGTACATTACTTAAGTGAGGTCTTTGATTTCCACAATGAGACCAACAAGGAAAAATTGGCTCCCAAAACCCTTTGCCACTATAGGACCAATCAAAAATATGTCCTTGAGTTCATCAAGGAACAATACCATAAAAACGATTATCCGTTACATGAACTTGACTACCCTTTTATCTTGAGATTGGAAAGCTTCCTGCGTTCCTATGACCCAAAGAAGCATTACAGGAAATCCATTGCCAACAATGCGGTCATGAAACATATCCAGCGTTTTAGAAAACAAATAAAGTTGGCCGTAGAACTGGATTGGTTGAAAGATGACCCTTTTAAAAAGTTCACGCCTAAAATGGAAAAAAGGCAAAGGGAATTTTTGACCGAAGAAGATCTTCATAAAATTGTTCAATTGGATGTTGCTTGCGAGCGACTTGAAATCGTAAAAGACCTTTTTATTTTTAGTTGCTACACCGGAATCCCTTATGGGGATATCATACAGCTTACCCATACAAATCTGGTCATCGGGATTGACGGTAACAAATGGATAACGGCAAAACGAAACAAAAATGGCATTCCCTATGAACTCCCCTTGTTGGATATCCCTCTTGCACTAATAAATAAATACTTCGGGCATGCGAGAACAAAAGCAACGGGTACTTTACTGCCAAAAATATCCAACCAAAAATTAAACAGTTATCTAAAAGAAATAGCAGATCTGTGCAAAATCAATAAGAACCTCACCTTTCATATGGCTCGCCATACCTTTGCAACAACGGTAACGTTATCTAACGGTGTTCCCATTGAAACAGTATCAAAAATGCTCGGCCATACCAAACTGGCCACAACTCAGATTTATGCGCGGGTCATTGAAAAGAAGGTAAGCAATGATATGCAACTACTTAGGTCCAAACTAAAAGATCAAAGCACCCAACTAAAATAGAAAAGTGTCAGGATAAAAATAACGCAAGTCCCAATCTTACCCCAACTTATGCACGTGGTTCCTGTTTCAATTTTATAGTGATCGGAAAGATAAGCGTGAAGTAAAATTGAAATAGGGTGCAATGGCCTATTTTCAATTTTGAAAGAGTTCAATTCCTTCACAAAAAACAATGCTATTCAGGTTTTCTTTGCTTACAAAGAAAAAATGAAGAGCAAGAGGATAGCGTGCTGACGCAGCGCTATTGATTCATTTTCCTTCGGAAAAGCCCGTATTTTAAGGGATTTTGCAGAATTTCAGTTTATTCCATTTAGTTCATTTTTAACCTAAAAATGCTCTCAGCACAATGAAACCAATGAATTTTTAGCTTAAAAACTGAACTTTGGCGCTTTCAATTTAGGTATCTTTTTCCCCTTAATTTATGATTGTAATGATTCTTGGAACAATCACTTTTTTAATGGAAAAAGCTGTTCAGCCCAGTAAAACTGACGAATTTTTAATGGAAAAATGGGTTTCAAGAAGTCTAACAGGTCAAATTTCACCTCGCTCAGTAGTATTAGTTAGTGGCAAGATTTGGGGCTTGCAGCACTCCACTTCGTTGCGTTCGCCTTTATATCGATTTCTATTTCAAGACCGGGGTTTTTAAGGTACCATTTTATTGAACTTTCATTGTTAATCGAGTCCACTGGTTTGTTAAAGTTCATTTCCCCGTACTAAATAAATAGTTTACATTCTACCCTTTATTTAAACTTTCAGGTTATGGTTTTTGGATATGCAAGGGTGAGTACCATGGAACAAAGTTTGGACCTTCAATTGGATGCACTGCTCAAAGAAGGGATTCCACAAAAGAATATTTATATGGACAAGGTGTCAAGTACCAAGGAAGTTCGGAAGAGCTTGAGCAAACTTTTAAAATATGTGAGGGACGGAGACACCATTGTGGTTTGGAAACTTGATCGGTTGGCAAGGAGCCTGATTCATTTTACCAATCTAATGGCAAAGTTGAAGGAAAAGGGTGTACGTTTCAGGAGTATCACAGAACCTTTCATAGATACCACAGAGAAGTCTTCCCATTCAGAATTCATTATCAACATATTTGCTGCCTTGGCACAATTGGAAAGGGATATCATCGTAGAACGGACTAAAGCAGGGTTGGAATCGGCAAGACGAAGAGGGAAGATTTTGGGAGCTCCAAAGGGACTAAGTAAGAAAAATCAACAAAAAGCTGTACTTTGTGAGGAATATTTCAATGACGGGGTGTTGACCGTTACGGAAATATGTGAACGATTGAACATTTCGAGGGCTACCTATTACAAGTATTTACGGCATAGGGGGCTTTCTGGAAAGTTGAGATCATATAAAAGATAATATTTTTAAGAAAAAATAGATAATTCAACCAATTCATTTTCAATGAAATCGATTCGGCTAATTTATATATTACGGGTTTTATGTTTGCTCCTAATTGGCAGTACACTTCATGCACAAGGTAAGAAGGTAGAACTCATCAAGGAAGACGGTACCGTCATGGAAGGGTATGCTAAATTCTATACAAAAAGCTTTAGTTACCGAGCTGATGAGAATGAAAGTTTTAAAAGGTTCAAGATGTTGGACTTTGAAACGATACGTATCTTTTCGGAAGATAACGACACCAAAACATACAAGAGAATTAAAGTTGACAATCGTAAGAAACCAAAAATGTTGATTTTATTGGTGGAGGGACCAGTATCACTTTATCTTGAAGAAAGACAGATATATAGTTCGGGCTATGGTGCTGGTCTGGGAGTCAGCGGCAATACAGGACAGGGTATTGGAGGTACTTCTTATTCATATAGTAGGCTTTATCTCAAAAGAAATAATAATCAAAACGCCATCCATATAGGTTCTGTATCCAAGAAAAAATTCAAAGGAGTTATTACAAATTATTTCAAAGACTGTCCTGATTTAGTGAAGAAAGTTGATGCGGGGGAATATTCCAAAAAAGAGTTAAAGGAAATAGTTGAATTTTACAATAATAAATGTAAATAAAAGAGGTCTTAATCATAAGTTCAAATAAACGATGAAACTACTCGAAGAAATTAAAAAACCGAGTTATCAATCCGAGCCTGATTTTATAACAGGGAGAATGGATGGAAATAAAACCTATGACTTTGATTGTTCTAGATGTGGAGTAGTCCTCAAAATTGATTTTCAAAGCCAAATAAAATATAGTTGGAATGGAAAATCGGATAAGATTTCAGACGTTGAAATGACTCATTTAAAAAGGCACTATGGAATTGGACTTTCTGAAAAGGCTCATGATGGTGGATTTCCAGTTTTTGATAAAGTTACCTGTAAAGAATGTGGTCAGCAATACATTACCTATTCTGGAGTAAGAGAATTTAGCAATTCAGCATATATCATTAGTGTACTTGGCATTCAGAATATTAATTGAAAAAATTCAGAAAGTTCAAATAAACGATGAGCGATAAGAGAATAGATAAGATTAGAAAGGATTTTGATCGATTAACTACAAGCCTTGCAGTTATAGCTATCTTTTTTCTGACTTATGGACTTTATCATTATTTGATTTTGGGCACTACTGCTGTAACCCATGCCAAAGCACCAATGCCCAGCTTGTCAAATGGTTCAACCACTATATTTTTTGGAACCATCTTTTTCGGTTTGGCCTTATATCGAATAATTAGAAGAAAACAATTAATAGAGCAGATTGAGCAATTAAAAAAGTCTGATAGAAAATAAAGTTCAAATAAACGATTCGTTAAACCATTTAGCAAGACCAATAAACCATGGCCAAATTACCAGGAATTAAAATTTTGATTGCACTTCCAATTCTGTTTCTGGTATTCCTTTTCATATTAGGTCGACCATTGGATAATCCATCCATGAAGGATTATTATTTTGAAGAGTACCAAATTCAAAAGGTTGGTGTTATTGAAAACATGGAACTCTGGAAAGGATGTGGTCTATCAATTGAGTTTGTAAATTCTAAAAGAAAATATATTTCATTCAAAAAGGATACGGCTACCGTTTCTATAGGTCATGATTGTGAAGTCAATGAACAAATACGTCGAGGTGATTTCTTTCAAAAGCTACCTGAAAGCAACAAATGTTTTATCATTCGAAATGATAGTGTTATGTTGTTCGATTGTAATTCAGAATTGAAAGCAATAGCTAAAGAATACAAACTTCCAATTAATAACATAGATGAATGGAACTTGGAGGAGAAATACGTTTGGCATAAAATGCCTTATTTACCGATTGAAAAGTTCTTGAGTAAAAACTAAGAAATAATAAAAGTTCAATAAAACGATTACCAACAACAGCCCAAATAACCTAATGAAAAAAACATCCCTACTTATTTTATTGACGCTTGTTTATACTAAAGTCATGTGTCAAGAAGAAATTGATTTTAAAGTTGGCTATTTGCCAAACTTCAATTACACATTAAAACAAAAACAGATTTCAGAAAATAATGTAAAATATATAGCATCCGATGAGATTTTACAAAGACTTGAAAATAATGGAATCGAAAATCCTACCATATCAAAAGACACGAGTTTACTCAAAAGTATTTCTAAAACAGGTAAACTAAATGGAAATGAATTTCCTGTTAATATTGAATTATTAGAATCCAATAATCCAACATTAGTTAGCGGAACAAAATTTTATGGAAAGACCATTGATGGTGAAATTAAAATTGATTCAATTTATTCATCTGTTATGGCAATAGATGAAAAAGAAGTTTTAATTCAATCAATGGAATCATTGATGAATCAAATCAAATATCCAAATAGAAAAATTAAGGTTGGAGATAGCTTTGAGCAGAAAAACCCAATTTCAATGCCAATTGCAGATGTCATTATCGAGATGGAAATTAACTCGAAATACACTTTGAAAAAAGTTGAAAAAGGGGTTGGATATTTTGATTTAGACCAAGATTACATACTTAAATCGGCAACTAAGGACTATGAAATGGTTGTGGATGGAACTGGAATAGGACAAATTGATTACGATATTGAAAAACAGTTTTTCACAAAGTTTTATCTTGAAATGGAAATGAATTTAAAAACAGAGTTGGAAGTCTTTTCAATAGAATTACAGACAAAAAGTGTGATGGATCAAACAACTGATATAGAAAAGGCAGAAAGTTATTAGGCTAAATAGATTAAAGTTCAAATAAACGATTTAAATGAATCGGCTAAAAAATCACATAAGAAAGAATTGGATTTCAGTAATTGCAAACGTATTCATTGGTTGGGTTCTTTTTATGCTTTTAGGCGTATTCTATGTTTTACAAGATACTTCCACTCATATACTAGATGGGTTGGACGGTCAAAAATCAATTTTGACTGAACTCTATCAACCTATCTACCTTGGAGGTGTTATTCTGGTCTCAGGGTTGTCATTAATGCTGTTGGCAAAAGGTTTTAAAAAAAGTATGGTGACAATTGTAGTTGGAATTATAACCTTGATTATCTATTTCTGGAAAATGAAAATAGTGGGTATTTAAATAGCTGAGTTCAAATAAACGATTGTGACAAAGGATTCGAAGGAAAACGAAATTTTAAGTGTTGAGGAAAAGGGATTTCCAGTAATTAAAATTCTCAGGGATGAATTTCAAATAAAAGCTTTGGATTTTTGGGATTACAGGACATTCAAATATTCTGATGTTAAAAGTGTTTCACACTACAACCCAAATGACAATTGGTTTATGAGGCTTTATATTGCAACTTCAATAGCTGGTCGGATGTTTGCTAAAAAAGACCCTTGGACCTTAAAGATTGTGTTGAAAAATGGAGGTGACTGGACCTATCAAACTTCGCCGACACATAATATGGAATTTAGAAAAGCATTAAAGCTGATAGAAGAAAAAATATCTTGACAACCAAAGTTCAAATAAACGATTCCAATGAGAATTAAGCTTACTTCAGTTTTTACCTTATCAATCCTCACATTTTTTTTATGGAATTGTAATGGAGAAAAGGTCTCATCAAAAGAATTTGAACAGGCTGTCTTCTATGAAATATTTCCTTCTATTATTGATTCGATTTACTTCGATAAACGCTTAACTCCACCGCCACCTCCACCACCTTCCTATATTGATTCAAACGGAACGGAAATTAAATTTGATTCTCTTCAATATAAAAAGGCAATAAAGAATTGGAAAATCAGAAAGGAGGAAATCCAAAAGGACACCTCCGCTGTCTATATTGTTGTTTCGGATTCTTTAAGTGACTATGATAGAGAAGATTTCTATGAACTAATAAATCATTTTAAACCACATAAAATAGTTCTGGATTCAAGAAACATAGAATTAGATGATCGGTTCAAAATTGATTTAAGCAAGTTAAATGCAAACAAGAAAAATCTAAAATTCAAGTATAGTTCTGAATTTCCGCCAGGATCTGAAATCTGGAGAACTGATTATGACTACTATATAGCTTTTACTATAAGTTTTAGCCCAATATTATTTGATGAGAAAAATGAATATGGCGTTCTTAGTGGCGGCTATACTAGGGGAAGGTTAAATGGAAGTGGGTTTAGAATTTTCATCAAAAGAAATGATGTCGGTGGATGGGTAATCGATGAGATTGTTGGAACCTGGATTTCATGATAAAACAAAATTAAAGTTCAAATAAACGATTACAAGCTATGTTCTTGTCCAATGTTTACAGAATTACATCGTATTTCTTAGCCGTTTTTATAATGGCGGATATTATTATATTGCTTAATTACGTTTTAAGGGATTATGGTGAGCCAATAAGATTGGAAGACAT
>Ga0160419_100603_pt1 | contig 21174 bp, 17 predicted proteins | sample CelAP2metagpilot_2_FD_108196 | JGI IMG/M metagenome (GOLD analysis project Ga0160419, IMG submission 108196) | Phycosphere-associated microbial communities from Cellana algal ponds in Kailua-Kona, Hawaii, USA - Cellana AP2-4-25 metagenome pilot ... | reverse complement strand
GTTATTTTTTCATTAAATTCAATTGCACTTTTTGTGTTCCCAGCTGTAGGCCAATGGTTGCATCTTACACAAGAACAATTTGGGCTTTGGTGTGCCGTTGCCATCCACGACACAAGTTCTGTGGTCGGGGCGGCGTTGAATTTTGGCGATGAGGCCCTAAGGACCGCGACAACGGTAAAGCTATCCAGAACTCTATGGATTATTCCGTTATCATTTTTTTCAATGTTTCTTTTTAAAACAAAAGGGGAGAAAATTAAAGTTCCTTACTTTATCCTTTTGTTCGTTGTGGCCATTATTATCAATTCGCTCCAGATTTTGCCCGTATCCGCCACCGATTTTATAGTACTGTTATCGAAACGTTTGTTGGTTACCACACTTTTTATAGTAGGTTCAACAATTTCCTTGAGAGAGTTACAGGCCACAGGAACCAAGCCTATAGTTCTGGCAATGGCTTTATGGGTATTTATTTCACTTTTCTCGCTTTTATATATTGTGTATTAAAACATGTAAAAAACTCGTCCCATACAATTCATTTCTAAGAATGATAATTTTATTCAAAAAAGCAGGTTCCCCATTATTAAATCAAGATTGTTACACATCAATATCAAATCCATAACATATGTAAGTTGATTAAAATCCTTGCTTCTTCGTTGGTAAAGCTTGACCTAGGCACAGTGCAAAACTTTAATCATCAGCAAGGCTTCTTTTTGATGCGCATAATGTTTGTTGAGCTTAGCGAGATTGATTCACGATGAAGTCAAATCTTTCGTACAAGGTATATTTCTATACTAACAAATATCTGCTCGAATTGACTTTTCAAATATATCGGCTGCCCTCAATTTTAATAAGTGCTCTAAGCACAGGAATTACAATGAACATCATGATTTTTATGCTGCTCTGTAAGCGAGAACTTGTTATATGCGAAGCTGTTGAAATTCCCATTCAAAAGGCTTTCCTAATGTTTTTATTGATTTTAATCGGCGTAGCTCAAACTTTATGGACTCCTCCTTATATTCCCGCTCTTCGTTGGCACCAATGGTTGTGGTTATGATTTTTAGGGTTCCATTTTCAAAATCGATACTGTGGTCAATTTCATCACCAGTGCCCCGATGACGTTCACTTTTCTCATAAGCAACCAATTCAAAAGACTTGTTTTGAAACCTGAACCTATACGTGTCATTGGACATGTGCCAACTTCCGGCACTGTACCAAAAACGAAAATCTATTTGAAGGTTACCATTGGAGAGGATTTGAAGACCATCCAAAGGCTCGTCCATGGTTGGTACGCTACGATTTATGATAAACGTATTGGATTGCAGTGCCTTTTTGAGTTTTCCATTCCTTTTGCCAAAGTAGATGCCCAACATTCTGGGATTAAGGTCCAGCGTATCAACCCCAAGCCCATCATTGTATTCATAGTTTTCTTTTAGGGTATTTTGTAGGGCAAATACAAAATCCTCACGACCATCCCCATTTAAGTCCCCTGAAGCTTGCGACAAAACCCGCCAGCCATAAGGAACCAAATCCTGCATTTCCTTTCCTGATCTTGCCAATTCCGGATGGGTTGGATTCTTTTGTGCGCAGAGCCCATGAATTAAAAAGTAGACTATCAAAAAATATATTTTAATAGAATTCATCTGCCCTTAGTCTTTAGAATCAATTCATTGTTTCTGTACATATATCTCACGTTGTCGTTGGCTACGGTCACGTTTTCTGAGCCAGGTCCCAAAACCAGCTTGTCCGATTTAAAGGTGAATTCAATACTGTCGTTCCATTCTATTATTGTTATGATTTCGGTCAGATATTTTTCACCATCTCCCTCAATGTCGAGAGTGCCAAGATGTTTTATGGTTCCTTTTTCGAGAATAAAAGCCTCGCCCCCAAATGGATATTCGAATGCCATTTGGCAAATAATGATGATTTTGTTTGATGCATCACTTTTATAAAAATGGGGTTCAAATAGATAGGCGTCACCTATACCTTTTGATTGGTATACTATTTTGTTTGATTCATCCAACATCAAAAGCCTATCGCCCCAATCCGTTTCGGTATCCGGTGATGCGATTTGCCCATCTTCAGGTTGGTAATTTCCAGACACATATTTAAAATTGTCCAATTCAAAGGCATGGTTTACATCAAAATTCCCTAGCTGTAGGCCTTCTAATTTTTGGGGATGAAATTCGGAAAATAAGACAGCATCAATTTCTGTTTCGGTATAGGTTGTACCATTAAATTTCAGCATTGCTGTTTTTGTTTCACTCCTATCGGTAGAGACGCAATCCCCGTTTTTATCCTTTGTACTCTCTGAGTAGGTAATTTCTTTGGTAACGCGTAAATCGAAATAGCCATTGGTCTTTTCTGTACTTTCCACCAATGTTTTCCTTTCCTCCACAAATTCCCCCTCGCAATCGCCGTTCCATTCGCCACCATTACTTTCAACGGGATAATCGGCGAGCACTTTTAATAAACTATCCCCTGATTTCACAAAAAGGGACAGTGTTTTATTGGTGTACGGATTAACTCTTGAATGTCCAAAATGCGAAACGTTTAACCCGAAGGCCATTTTGTTTTCTGCAATCTTGAATGGGGTAGCGTTTATTTGAATTTTATTTAGTTCTATGGCATCGGAAACCCAATTATTTGTTTGGGAGCTTTCAAAGTAGTTGTGCGTTATTTTTCCAGAACGGTTGTCCGCAATAACAATATGGCTATTGAGGTCAAAATACTGTTCGCCCTCATCCACAACTTCTGGGATGACCACAATGCTCTCGTTGGGATTGTCAGGGTGTTCCAGGGTAGTGATCAAATCGGTCTTTGTTTGGACCCAATCCAATTTCAGGTCCATTAAAACACTGTTGATCAGCGTGAAATTTTCAAAGGAATCGTTCAATCTTATGGCATCTGTTTTTTTAATGGTCCCATCACTCCTAATTTCGTATTCAATTTTCTCCACTTCCCGGATGTTGCCCCAAAAGATTTTGTTTACCACTAATTTGTTTTCGCTTATGCGGGAGACTGTTCTGGACATACTTTCGGCTATTTCATCGAAAGCTACTTGTTTGTGATCTATGATGTTTCCCTCAGTATCGTAATTGATTATAATCGTCTCCATTTCGTGGTCTCCTTTCAAAACGGTTGTCACCAAGGTGTGAAAGTTGTTGGATACTGGAACTTTGTACCTGGCAATGACCCTGTAGTTGTACCCTTCAGTATTGAAATCAGGATAGATCTGGTCCAATTTCAAAGCTTTGACATCTATCTTATCATAATCGTCTTTATCGATAAAACTGTCAAAATTTGTGTCTTCAATATGTGGCAGTTTTTTAGTTTGGATATTGGCAATTACTTCGGCAAAATCCAAAGGCACGCTTTTAGCTGATGTATCCAAAGTCGTTTCAATGATTTCAACGGCGCCTTGGGTGTCGATTTCCGGTTCTTTTTCCGTTTTGGGGACGTGGCCACAGGAGATGGTAAGTGCTAATAAGGCTATGTGGTATTGAATTTTCATTTACTACTTTTTAAAGCTTTACTGTTTAGTCCAGTAATGAGGATTTTACGCTCGCTATCTCAAAATTTTCAGCATCCAGAACTGTTAAAGCATAGGTTTCTTCCAGCATTACATTGCCTCCGGCACCGCCACCTTCATTACCAATGGTCAGGTATAAAATCTGTGGATCATCGGTCCCGTTGATGACCATCTCGTTAAAATCATAATTACTTAAAGTAAAGCCTTCATTGCCCTCAATGCTTAAAACATTATTGGTAAATGTGATTTTAAGGGAATCAAAATTGTCCTGTTTCTTCCATTCGTCCAGTATGTGGTCTTTAAGGGCCAAAACAAAGGTTTGAGGGTCAATATTTTCAACAGCATTTGGATTTATGTTAGCATCCTCTTCTGATACATCCGATTTTTTGGAATCGACCAAAACAATGTGTACGGAATCATATTCAAAAACATCGGTCTGTGACCATTGCCATGATTTTGACTCGCGCATATTTATGCCCGTAATCTTATAGCTCACCATAATTGTTTTCTCGGCTACATTTTTCTGTATCAGAATCTCATCAAAAGTGGTCTGAATGGTAGCTGTGTTGGGTATCGTGGGACAACTCTCCAGCTTTTTTAGGGCGACAGTATCCTTGGCAAACCACTTTCGTAAAAAGTTGAGCTGCTTGTCGGAACATTGGTGTCCCAAATCCAAAGCTGATACTATACGGCACCATAGTACACGTCTGTTTCCATCCGAGTCGTAGCCACCTTCACATTCGTTACCAATATCATAAGCTACAAAGGCCAAGGCCGCTTTTTCTGGTAGCGTGATATCATGCAAATAGGATTGGTTGATCACCATGGAACTTACTTCTGCTTTGATTCCTTCATCATAAGCAGTTTTGCGGGATAAAAATGTAATCGGCTTGTTGCCCGATGCTATTTTTTTGGCATTAATCGCCACCTCCTTCATGTTAACGACTTCCTCGTCCCCAGGATTAACAATGCTATCCATTTTCCATTGAATCATAATCAGGTCACCTTGCCTGAAATTGTAATCTTGATTATTTCGCCAGTCCCAATTATAAATCAGTGACACATCTTCGCCGTTTTTACGACCATTTAGGTACCAATAATCATAATCATCGTTATAATCGTTAAACTCTAGGGTATCGGTATATATTTCATTAAACAAAACAGGTTCATTGGACCGTATTGCACTAATGAATTTTGTGGGGTTTTTATCCGCTGGAATGGTGTCAACTTTCTCCTGAATTAGTTCTATTTCCTGCAATTTTGTTTCAGGCATTTTTTTCTCTTTAACACCTTGATTACAGGAAACGAGCGAAAGGAACAGTATAAAGATTCGGTATTTCATTTCTTATTCTATATTACGTCAATGACTTTTTCGAGTAAATAATGCACTATGACAACGAGTACCGTAATGGTCAGCAGTGCCACCAAACGGATAACCATCTTTTTGGGATTGTTTTTCAGTTTCTTTCGTAGGTAAAAGACATCCAACAACACAAAACAAATTGCTATAGCAGCCCCGACCCATAGTCCTACCTGAATCATTCCAATCTCAAAAAACAAATGAAGTAGATACCATAGCCCTTCTTCACTTACCGTATTGACTCCTAAAAGCAAACGCATATAGCCAATGCCTATGAACAGTGACAACAGAGTCCAAAATAGATAGGCCAATATGTGTTTTAAAATTCGCATCTATAAGATTTCTTTCGTGCAAACCGTGTCTTTTTCAACTTCATCGGGCATCCCTTTTAGTTTCTCAAAAAAATGGGTGTCGGCCATATTTAGTCCTTGCGTCACATCGCATACATGGATAAAAGCATCTTTTTGATTGCTACTTTGGGTTCTGTAGATCGAATTGGTCAGTATCCAACCATTGTCTTTAAAGATTATGTGATGGTATGCCTCGTTTAGCCCCCTATCAGGAAATGCTGTTTTAATGAAAAAACCGCCCTGTTCTGCGATCACATCGACAATTTGGTTGCCTCCATCTTCCGAAAAATTGATGGTTTTTAAGGTGAACTCAAATTCTTCCCCATCATTTAAAAAGAGCAACAGTTCGTCACCTTGATACCGTTCGGAACTTACTATTTTATCGAGTACGCCATCGTTGTTGATGTCGACATCCCTGATAAAAAAGTGCTCGTTTTTCACGTAATCCGATAAGGTGTAGGTGCTATTGGTTTGATCATCTGGAAATGGGTCCGGATTTTCATTGTCATCAAAAAACGCTGTTTCAAATAAATCTTCTAAAATCTGTTTTTTTGAAGCATTTAAATGCGAGACAAACTCGGCATCCAATTTAGGATGTGGCCCATCGAAGAGAAAAAACAGGACCGATTTTGCCCTGGTATCATCCAGTTCGTCTATTAAATAGTACTTTTCGCTTTCCTTAATATGGTTTACTACATGGTGTTGAAAGTAGTTGACCGCATCGGGCTCCCATTGGCCATTCTCACAAATACTGATAATGTTTTTTTCATAATCGGGGTATTTATTGGTACGCAACAAATAAAACAAGTATTCCATATAATGTACACTGTGTTCGTATAGCTCATGGGGAGCATCATTTGGCGTATCCCAGTCAAAATAGTCTTGAAATTGTTCAAAATCTTTAGGAAACTGCCGTAGAAACTCTTGCTCATCCTTATCTTCCATGGATTTATATAAATTTAGGATGCTGATTTCCAATGGATTTTTTTCTTGAACCTCGGCCGGAGCTTCCCATTCGTCCTCGTTTAAGTTTTCTGATGGTTCCACAAGGTTGGCATTCACCGAATCTTTAGCTTTTTGCTCTTTTTCAACACGGTTGTTCCCCTGACCGCAAGACAGCAATAAGAATACAAAAAAGATGAATAACATCTTCATTTTAAAGCTTTATTGTTAGGATGAATAGGTATCGAAGTCAATTTTTTTAGACTATCGACTTTACTAAATTCCCCTTGATTGAAATAATTGATTTCACCACAGTACACCGTAGAATCATTGGGGCATGGGTTATAGTGAAATTCTGCCAATCGATACTTTTGGTACATGCCCAATTCTTCGGTAACAAAGCCCCCCAGATCTTCTTCATGGTCAATAAAATAACCGGTGCCTGCATCCCCCAAAAAACCAAAGGACATTCCCCCGTATTCATAAAAATAAATGGCTTTTTCTCCTGAATAGGAAAGTGGTTTTCCCTTAGTATGTTCAGTTTTCAGATGCTCCTTTATTTTTTCCTGGATGGCCCGTTCTACCCTAGAATAATCCTTGTCCGGGTATTTTACCAAATACAGGTTTGGATATACTTGAGACTGAATGAACCGCATATTTTTAAAAAATAGCTGGTCAACGCCTATTCCAATAATGACAACAGCCAACACAAACAACGCTATCAAAATCCTTCTTTTACTTTTTAAGGTCCATTTGAACATCCTAAAAACAAGAACTAGCAGCAGAACTGCCACAATAATCAATAAAATAAGGATAAGTATAAACACAAGATTGGTTTGTTTTACTGGTTAAATGCTTGATTGGCTTTAAAACCATGTATTTATTTATCACTATAAAGGTGATACAAAGGATTATCGACATCAATTCAACACCAAAAATAGAACCCAATATATACCACTCCTTATTCTACAACGCTTTATACCGTTTAAATAGTTTATACATTTTGCTTAAACGAGCAACCATGAGCTAAAATCGATTGCATTATTAAAACGATGGATTAAATCCAACCCTGTGTGTATGTATTATACTTCATATGCCCGTTTTTGCATTAGGAAAAATATGGTATTACCATAAATAAGATTGCGGATGAGGATGCCAGGTTGTTACTTGTCACGATCGTACTAGAATAAATAACAAAAAGTGGGAGCCTAAATGTTTTTACACCCTTTAATCTAGTAAAGCAGCATAGATATCTATTAGATAGTTGCCTAATATAATTGATCAGCAGGCTTTGGCCACTGCTCTTTCCAATTCTTCGAAAGCTTTTTGTTGAGCCCCTTTTAACAAGGCACGCTTGATTGACCCCCCTAGAAGCTCTAGCATATTCTTATGAGCTTTTGCGCTATTCCCAAAATAGGCGTTCATCAATTTATTGGGAATGATATGATTTATTTTCACCGTATTTTCATTCACAAAAAATAGTTTTACTGCGTGCATGCCATTTTTTTTAAGCACAATACAATGTGCCATTTGCCCGCTGGTGTCCGTACGTTGTTCCCAGACATCGTATTCTTTTGAACATTCGTAGCCAGAACTTTTTAAAAGTTCATAAAGCGCATCCAAATTGGCAAACTCAGGTTTAAGCCGAATTAGATTTTCCATAGTTTTCAATGTTTTTGGTAATAATTTAAAAACCACAGATGGCAAAAACCATCTGTGGCACTAATTTTTAAAAATCTGTCCAAGCTCTTACCGGTTTTACAAAGTATATGTTGCCATCTTTACCGCTACCTCCTATTGCACCGGTAGTGAGATTCACGAGTGTTGCAGCGGTCGTATTGATTTCTGTAGAACTCCAATGAAATTGGGTTGTCACTTGCCCTCCATTTGCAGTAGTAGTAGCATTAACAATGCTAATATTTGTATACATCTCAGTTAATTCATCTTCACTGGGCAAAAACCAATCATCATATCCATTTAAATCTAAATTGGAAATTAGTTCAACTACACTTCCAGAAGTTGCACACCCTGACGAAACTATCGCTGCCGTATTTGCTGCTCCTGTGCCTATTGCCGTACCCGTAGCTCCAGTAAGAGTACCGGTACAACCCCATGTACCTGAATAAAATTGGTTGCTTACGGCAACCACCAATCCACTACTATTATTACTAGCAGGATCTATCCAAAAAATGACACCACCATATTTGAATTCCCCAATCTCGTTTAAGTCATTAAGTTCAACGAACGCATTGGCGGAAACAGTTTGGATACCATTGCTTACTGAAATGGTGGCCAACATATTGGGGTTGGTCTCAAAATCGAAAAGCGTTTCATCGGCAACTGATAACTCCCCGGTGTTTTGGTCAATGTTAAATGCCCCGGCAGGGTTTTGGAACGTAATGGCATAGGTTAAATTTGAGCCGCTTGCCTGAAGGGTTCCTACAACATCTCCATTAGATGGATTTTCGTCTATGGACAAATCGGTATTTTGGGCAGATACTTCATCAACATCGTTTAGATTAATGGTAGCCGTAGCGGTAGCTGTTTCCTCGCCATCGGTAACAGAAATGTCCGCTGTGATTACAGGGTTGGTTTCAAAGTCGAACAGATTGGGGTCAATGACCGTTAATTCTCCTGTAGCGTTATCTATAGCCATCGCACCCATTGGGTTTTGAGAAGTAATTGAAAAGCTCAAGGTTCCTGTTCCACTGGCCTGAAGGGTACCTAAAACCTGACCATCGGTTGGATTTTCATCAACAGAGGCCGTAAGGTCCTGTGCCGTTACCTCAATTACATTCTCAAGGTTTACCGTTACGGTTACCGGATCATCGGCATCTACAATGGTTACAGTTGCCGTTAAGGTCGGGTTGGTCTCGTAGTCGAACAAAGAAGCGTCTGCAACGGTAAGTTCACCCGTATTTGCATCAATATCCATGGCGCCCTGGGGAGATTGATCAGTTATAGCAAAACCGGAAGCATTGCCTATGGTCTGGAGACTACCGATCACTTGTCCATTAGTCGGATTTTCATCTATGGTCACTTCTAAATTCTGACCGGAAACCTCATTTGTATTATTCAAGTTTATAGTAATGTTCGCTGAATTCTCGGCATTTTCTGCAGTAACGGTTGCGGTAATGGTAGGATAGGTCTCAAAATCGAATAATGCCGAATTGGCTATAGTTAGTTCACCTGTAGAACCATTAACGTCCAACGCTCCGGATGGAGACTGTGACACTATACTGAAATTTATGGCAGAACCTCCTTCAGTTTGTATGGTCCCAATAGTTTCACCGTTACTCGGGTTTTCGTCCAAGGTCAGTTCCAAATTTTGAAGATTAACACTGTTAGGTTGGTCGTCATCATTGGTACATCCAATGGTAACCAGCATTAAAAAAATCAATACCGTTGTGTAATTCTGAATCTTTTTAATCATTGTTTTGGGTTTAAATGTTTGGGAAATTATTTTTTTATATTAATTAGGTACAGCAAATAATTGCAAGATCATTTGTATTTAGTAGTCCATTTCAAGGAACGATCCGTCCATTTGGTATGAAAAAGTGAAAGAAGTTCCCCCATGTTCGGGTTGCAGTTTTACAATATATTGTGCCTCGTTCGCATTACCGTTCTTGGGATATTTGATAAACGCCATTTCAAGTCTAGGGTTGTTAATGTCTTTTGTTTCGTTTAACTTCTTGCTTGACTTTTCCACGAGCTCTCCTAATCGTCTAAGACCTATCTTTTTATCCAATTGAAACATGAAATCGGCAGCCTTGGTGCCCTGTGGCAGTTCCAAGGATAGTTCCGACGTTTGTTTCCAGTTACCCAAAGAGTAGGTCCACTGCCCCATTTTTAAGGATTCAGGAGCATCGGTCACCGTAGCCGAAATGCTATTGCCAATGGATTCATTATAAATAATGGTTAATTCAGTATAATAGGCATCATCACCAAATTCATTTTTCAGTTCTTTCTCTATACCTGCAAAGCCGTCGGAGGTAGCAGGCTGCTTAGCCACGTCTCCGGAGCAGGAAACCAGCGTTATTGCTATCATTAAAATTGTCAGTTGTATTTTCATTTGTATAATGGTTTTAGTTGATTATTCCTCCTCTGTTCTTCAGAATAGAAGAAACAGGACGCCACCTGCCAGAATTAATACTACCCGGAGCACCCATCCCATGGCAATGCCCCAACTATCTATCCAAGCAAGTAATCTGATGTTATAATTAAAAATTGACAATAGGGCAGAAACTAGGCCCATAGCGGCAAGTACCAGGCCTCCTTGACCTAGTTTGGTTTTGATGCTTTCCATTAAAATTTGATTTTACTCTCCTTATACAAGTACTGCTGGGAAATCTTGATTTTCAGAGCGGACTTAAATAAGAAATGATTTGGTCAGTGTAAATATGGATCAATGGCATTTCTTATAAAATAGCCAATCTATTTTCGTAAACCGGGAATCTTTATCGGTGCGGTATGGGGGAATATGCGTTTTTTACCAACTAGGTATTTCTGGTAACATCAATGCGTGCCGAAGTAATTTCTAATGACCATTGTACTTCAAAAAAGTAGCTATGAACGCTTCCTTTTTTCGGGAAGAAACAGGAACCTTACGACCATTCTTTAAATAGATAATACCCGACTTATCGTACTTATCTATGAACTTTAAATTTACCATGTAAGATTGATGGGGCCTTGTGAAATTGCTCCTTTCAAGTGTCTTCTCGTATTCCTTAAGAGGTTTGGATGCCACATATTTTTTATCATTGGCCAAGTAAAATGTGGTATAGCCCTTATCGGATTCGCAGTACAATAATTCATGTAGGTTGATGACCTGAAAACTATCGCTGAGCGATAGGACCAAAGTAGCATCATCTTGATACCAAACCTTTTTTGCGGTATGTATTTGTTGTTTTTGTTCGGCAATAGGTAAGTTCTTTATCTTTTTTAAGGCCAATTCCAACTCCTCCACATCAACCGGTTTTAAAAGATAGTCCACCGCTCCGGCCTTAAGTGCCTTTAATGCGAATTCTTCGTAAGCGGTAATAAATATAGTCTTGAAGCCAAGGTGCTCGGTTTGGTCCAAGAAGTCGAATCCCGTACCGTCTACCAGATTGATATCGAGAAATATCAACTCTGGCCTACAGGCTTTGGAGACCACCACCGCCTCACTAACTGAAGCACATTCACCTATGATTTCCACATTGGTGTCAACCGTTTCCAAAAGATTTATCAAGCCTTTTCTAATATAGGCTTTGTCCTCAACGATAAGTGCTTTCATGAATTCTTTATTATTTTATAGGGTATGATTAAAGTAACTTTGGTTCCTTGCTCGTTACATTTTTTTCTATCCTCGACATAGACAAATCCTGGCATGTTAAAATCTTTGGCCAGGAGGTTCAGTCGCTCACTGGTAATGGTAGTGGCCAACGATTTCTTTTTGGTATTGATTTTATTTGAAATAGCATCGATTCCAATACCATTATCCGTTATCGCACAGCTTAATTTTTTGTCCTTAAAAGAGAGGTGAACCTCTATTCCACGATGTTCTTGATTAATAGAAAATGCATGTTCTATAGCATTTTCAATAAAGGGTTGAATCAGCATAGGCGGAACCAAAAAAAGATTGATATTTATATTTTCATCCACCACCAAACTATAGTCATAAGGTGGCTTTGCACCCAAATTTTGCAAGATCATATAGTTATCGATGGCATCCAGTTCCTGAATCAGGGGAACGATTTTGTCCCTTGAATTTTCTAGAACAAGTCGTAATAGTTTCGAGAACTTTGATAAATAGGTAATTGATTTTTTTTCTTCCTTGTTCAAGATCATACCCTGCAGTACCGAAAGGGAATTAAATATAAAATGGGGAGTCATTTGTGAGCGCAATAGCCTTTGTTCGGTAATAATGTTTTGATTTTTAATTTTTACGTTCTTGTATTTTTGATAAAAGACCAAAGAACCGGACAGTATAGAGATAACCAAAATACCAATTATGGCCCAGAGGTAATTTTGCTTGGTCCGTTGAAGGTCGTTAGATGTCGTCATAACGGTCTTGGTGAGTTTTAGCTCACGGATACTTGCAGAATCCAATGCCTGTTTGTACTTATATTCGTATTCGAGCCTAGCGACTTTTTCAATATTCTCCTTATTGAAAAGACTATCGTTCAAGACTTTGAATTTCTGGTGGCTCTCGAGGGCTTTTTTATAGTTTTTGGTACGCTCATAAATTTTAGCCAAAAGTCCCAAAGCCTTTTTTTGTGTTTCCAGCACGTCAAGTTCTTTTGAAGTATGATATCCGCTTTTAGCGTACAAGAGTGCCTTTTTATATTCGTTTTCCATGAAATAGGCCTCGGAAATACCCACTTGGCTTATGGCCAATATATTTTTTATGTTAGTATTTTCCGCAATTTCCTTCGCTCTTAAAAAGTTTTGCTGAGCCTTTTTTGAATGGCCCAAGGATAAATTGACCGCTCCTATATTGTTAAAACATATCGCTATTTGTTTTAGATCACCGATTTCTTGGCTCGCATTTAGGGAATGCTGGTAATATGCTAGCGCCTTTACATATTCTTTTTTAGCCGAATATATATTTCCAATATTGCTATTGTTTGCCGCTACCAGCCGTTTGTTTCCTTTTTTCAAGGAAAAATCCAAGGACTGGCCATGTAATACCAATGCTTTTTCCGGTTTTTTAATGGAACTATAGACTGCTCCCAAATCATTGAGCACAATTGCCATGCCCAAGGTGTCCTTGGTTTTACGGTCATACGCCAATGCCCTGTTGTAGTAATCAATGGCCAAGGGAAAATTACCCTGTACCTTATAAACATTAGCCATATTGCTATGAACGAACGAAACACCATCTTGATCATTGAGTGCCTCACTTTGAACCAATGCTTTCTTATAATTCTCAACAGCTTCTTCGTACTTTCCAATCTCGGAATATACGTTGCCCATATTGATCAAAAGGGTAGCCTGCTCTCTCTTATTTCCTATTTTTTTATACGTTTCATAAGCTTTGTTATAAAAAACAATAGCCTCCCCATATTGCGACAAATCATAATACGTGATGCCAAAAGCCGTATAATTGGCGGCCATACCGTCTAAATTATCAATGGAGCGATCAATTGCCAAGGCTTGTTTAAAAAAATCCAAACTTTTATTATAGTTGGACTTTCTGTTTTCTAAAATCCCCTTTAGGTAAAAAACTTTTGCTTTTCCTTTTGGATAATCCAATTCCTTATTTAACCGATCGGCTTTTTCCAAATATGTTTGGGTCAAATACGAATCACTCTGAAAATGGGCAAATGCTAAGTAGTAGAGTAAATTTACCTTGGTAGAATCGTTTAGCTTATGGACTTTTAATTGGGCTTTAAGGCTATCAACTTTTTTGTTTTGGGCCTGCGCGATGGTCGAAACCAACAGCAACCCCATAATCATGAATCTACGAGTCAAGGATAAACCCATTACTCCGTGTCTTTTTTTAATACATACTGATGAGAAAAACATACTCAAGATAACACAAGGCTTTATGCGGTTTTAGTACTTATCTTCCCTTTCTTTATAAAAGGGTTTGTATAGAACAAAATACTGGTTTTTAATCTCCTTCCGAAAATAAAAGCGCAATATAATCGACAGAAAACAACTATGAATCCATATATGCAATGTTTGAGTTATTATTTGCCAGGGAAAGACATTTATTTGATCGACACCTTGAAAACAACAATTTTTGATACCTATCCAAAACTGAAACTAAATACGTTAGGTAAGAAAACAAATAAAATATGATCGTTGCGCAACGATCATCTCAAATCTTACTACCTAACTTTCACCGAACCCTACACCTTTTAGATGGTTTTAAATGAATTCAATTGAATGCAATGAAAACAAAAAGCACTGTCAATCAGTCAGTTGACAGTGCTTTGATATCACCTATTTAGTGGTTCGTCGGGATGACTGAACCACCCATATGATTGTATGTTATTGTAAATCAGAAACAAGCACTTAAATTTCAGAACCTGCACACCTTATTGCACATTTATCATGAAAATGAGAATAAGAACATATCCATTTGACACTAAATTTACTGAAAACAGTTCAAAATATACTAGACCATGCAAAAATTTTAAGAGTAATAAATAAATTTTGAAGGAAAGGAAATAAAATACTCTAATAAAGGAGAGTAAATTATCTCAGGTCAATCTACAGAATTTTGAATCTCGTTGAAAACCCTTTGAATAATACTTCTTTTTTTGTCTGATACCCCAGTGCAACATTTGCAAAAAATGAAAGTTATAGTCTAAATCAATTATTTGTACATTTGAATTGTGGAGAAATTTGGAGAAATAGAAATCCGAGTAGTAGGAAAATCAGGACATAAAGACTTAAGTCCTGAGAACTATGACATAAAGCAAATTGCAGCTATACTGCAAAATGTAGAGGATTTGCTGTACCCAAACAATAAAAAGGACCGTCCGATAATAACTTATGATATTGAAGAAGGTTCGGTAAGACATAAATTCAAAACCACTATTCAAGCAATAATTGGTTTTAGTGCAATTTTATCTCAAGTTCAAGCTAATAATTCAATAGACTTTTTGGAATTAAAAACAGCAAGAGCAATAGAGAACATTCAAAATTTATCGCGCCAAAAAAATTATGAATTTCAAATCAAAACTTCCTTAAAAGAAGATTATGAGTTGACGATAAACCCTTCAACACGTTTTGTTCAAACTGAAAAAACTTGGGTAGAGGCGGAACTTTATTTTTATGGTATCCTTAGAGATGCTGGAGGCAAAAGCAAAGCTAATATTCATCTGGATACTCAAGATTATGGTTATTTGGCAATAGAAACAGGACAAGAATTTCTAAAAGAAAGAGAAGAAAATTTACTTTATAGAAGATTTGGCGTAAGAGCACTAGGACTTCAGAATGTTGAAACTGGAGAAGTGGATACTAAGTCACTAAAGCTTTTGGAATTAATAGACTATAACCCAAAATTCGATAAAACTTATTTAAACAGTCTAATCGAAAAAGCAAAGAAGAGTTGGAAAAATATTAATCCTGATGAGTGGATATTAGATATTAGAGGTAGTTATGAAGCATAGTGTTTTACTTGATACTAGTTTCTTTATTCGTCTACTCAATGATGAAGACAAACTTCACCCAAACGCCCTTGGCTACTATAAATATTTTCTTGAAGAAGAAATCACATTAAAAGTTTCTACTGTAACAATAGCTGAATATTGTGTTTTAGGCAAATTAGATGATTTACCACTTGTAAATATTCAGATTTTACCATTAAACCTCGCAGAAGCCCAAAGAGCTGGAGAATTTGCTAAAATAATATTCACAGAAAACAAAGTTAGCTTATCAAGTCTTCACCCACGAGCTATTATACCAAATGATGCAAAACTATTTGCGCAAGCAGATGTAGATAAGACAACAACACATTTTGTTACATCAGACGTTCGCTCCAAAGGTACATTAGCACTCCTCAAAAAAGGATTGAATCCTAAGTTTGACATTATCAGTATAGATATTCCTTACACAGAAACCTTTGGTATTCTCGACTTATAAAACGTCGCACAACAAAAGTAACCGTTGCACAAGCCTGGATTTCTAAGAAATGAGGATTTACTTAGCGAGGTGATATTATTATTTTATATAACATAATAAAAAATATTGCTGCCAACAATTATTGAATATCAATAATTCACGTTTACAATGTTGTTAGGTAATATACTTTAGGAACCTAAGATATTCAGCCTAAGTATATACTCGCCTGAATTTTAATAAATTGAGAAAGCCCTAAAATTGTCATTCAATGCTAAATCTAGAAAAGTCATACAATTCGCTAACACGTTCCCTTACTTCCTCAATCTTCGCTAAGTTTATGTAGTACCTATCACCAAATAAGCTTGTGTAAACCGGTCCCTGAATTAAAAACCTGATAGACAATGGGTTTCTGACTTCTCTAAGAAAAACAGTAAAAAGATGGAGGTCATCCGAAGCACTATAAGATATTCCTTTCCCGTTTTTTTCCTCATACCTGATACCGTCAGTTTTTTTTACATTAGAAGAAAATTTCTCTAAGTCCTTATCAAGGAGGTGAACACAATAATTATAAAGTATGAATCTTAAAGGACTTCCCACCAACACTTTGTCTCCTTTATATTGGGCCAAAGGAGCCATATAGTATTTTAAATATAAGTCTGTCTGAGGGCATTCCTTCTTATACAAAGAATGCGCATCAAGCCAACCGTTTTTCCTTAAAAACCTGTCCAATTCTGGGATTTCCTCAATGTAATTGAGGGGAAACATCCAAAAGAAGTCGTTATCACTTCCAAAATGTTTGGAAAGCTTGCTAGACCCATCAATCAATGCCATAATCTTTTCGTCCATTATTAGGCTGGTTGAAGTTTAAAAATTAATACTTTTTTTTCTTTTTTTTGAACTATAATATCGCTTGGCTTTAGGGTTGCTTTCAACTTACTTATCTTCCTTATCTGCCTTAGGCAATGTGACTGTACCACTTAGCTTTATCTCTTGTTTCTCATCGACTTTGGCCTTTTCCTCCGGTTTAGTTACGTCCCCTCTAGTTTCTGTAATTTTTAAACCTTCAAAAGTTTTGTCTGTTTCGTTCAAATTACTTTCATGGGTTACCTCATAAGTTCTAATTATTGGAGTTAGAGTTAGCTTAAAACTTTTAACAGGTAGCTTTTTTGTTTTTGGTGTAGGATCTTCAGTTGTGTCTGATAACATTTCCTCCATTTCTTCATCTGAGGGAAGCAATAAACTACTTAGAACATCCCCTATTGGTAAGGCATCTACAATCTGCCCAACTAATTCTTCCGAAGTTGAAGCAGCAGCTGATGCCAAAGTCCCATTAGCATTTAAAGTGATTGTTCCATCGGTTGTACCGCTAGCAGCCTTTCTAACATTTATGTAATACGTTTTGCTTCTCGGTTGAACTCTATTTGTTCTGGTTTTAGATATTAGTATAAGGTCTAAATCTCCTTCCTTTTTTGGGATTGATGGATTACCTTTCTTGGCTTCAGCTTCAGCTTCAGTTTCGGTTTCGGTTTCGGTATTATTATTCAGAATATCTATTATGGGGAATGGTTTTTCACGAAATACAGAGTCGTTAGATGTTGCCTCCTTAAAGGCGTTGAGCTTATCCAGAAAGGACAATTCTTCATCTCCTATGAAGTTATTTAATTCTATCGCTGTATTTTCATCTGAATAGCACAAAATAGTAGATAATACATCGTTTCTTTTTTCATCCTTTTCTTTCTTAGGGTGTGTTGTTTTTTTTGATTTGGCTGTTGTTTCAGGCTTTGTAACCACTAATTCGCCACGCACGATTTCAGCTTTAATCTCATAGAACTTTTCTTGATAGGTATCTGTTACAATTTCGATTATTTCATGTGAGAAGAAAGGGATTCCTCCATCCTCTTTATCGGTTACCTTATAGAGATTACAACCTGATAGGAGAATTAGGCCAATTAAGACTAATTTTTTCATCTTTTTGATTTTTGGATTTTTCAAAGTATTTACCATGAAATATCTTGGTTGGTAATTTGATTAAAAAAATTAGGGGGAGATTGAAAAATATATAAAATATATGATTTCTCACTACAGAAAAACCTTAAAAAAACTGTGGTTTTAGTACAGTTCGTTATTTGAACTATTTACGGTGCATAAGTTTTGTCGCAGCGGATTTCGGGTGATTATCTATCTGTCCGATATCGACTTTAGACAATCAGACGGAAAATCGGGCTGCGTACTGCAGAGAAACCATTATACGATATAGAAAATGTTAAGCCACTTTATTAATTGGCTAATATTTGTTTGTTTTCTAGGTATTGATGACCTTTCTTTAAATAGTCAGTAATCCAATCAATTGATAGACCAATGTATCCTTTATCCGCTTCGTTTTCAACACCAGAGCCACGGCCTTCACTCTCAGTTCGATAATAAGCCATTGGAAGACTGTGAGACTGATTTGATAAAAACATATAAACCCATTTAATAGAACTATCTTTTGGGTCAATTCGTTTTTCAATTTCTTGTCTACTCAGAATGAATGCTGTTTCAGCTTTAATAATCCTTCTTTGTAAATTATTATTTAGAGTCAAAAATTTTTTATTGTTCTTAATTTCTAAAAGAAGCTCTTCACTGATTTCTTGAAATTTTTCATTCTGAGAAATATCTCCCATCAATTTAAAAAGTTCATTTCGTCGTGAGCTGTCGTGTAAGTGAAAAACTTTAAGTCTCAAATTCCATTCATCATCATCAATTTCCTCAACCCCAAGATAAAAGAATGCATGAAACGTTTCAATAAAGTTTCTAGTTAAGGTAGCAATAGCTCCAAAATCCCATGAATGCATATTAGATGGTTCTTCACCCTCATTAGGTAGAAGTCTATTTATTGCAATTGCGATATTAAGATATCGAACCATTAAAACACTCATCCAGTAATTTTGAAGACCAATGTCCTTATTTGCAATTAGCTTTGAAATTATGATTGATTTATCTAATACAGATCGGAACTCCGATACTTTGTCTTTATATGCCGAGTTTGTAGTCATTTTTTAAATGTGTCATAACTTAATTTATAGTAATGTAAAGTACATTTCTTCGAATCATCCTATGTTAAAGGTCAATTTTATCCTACAGGACTAAAAAATCATTTACTAGAATTATTTCTGGCCAAATGATGCTAAGCAAATTAAGATCGACTTTATGAAGAATGCCTTTCTCAAATATTCTATTTCTTCTTTTGAATTGTTCCTTTGACTGGGCTATCCTTAAATTTATCCATTTCTGGAGATGTCGAAACGGTCTTTGCCCTTCCTTTAACCATGGTCTCAGAGACAAATACAACCTGTCCTTTCTTATTTACAAATTTTTCTGACCGAAGGTGTCTAAAATGACCCTTTCTGAAATGTGGTCTTTTTGAGACTTTTGAACTGTCATGTTCTTTAACTTTCTCAGATAACTGTAATGAAAAGTTTCTTGCAGACAAATCTTCACTTCTTTCTAACAAGTTCTTTGGAACTCCATCATCAACACATTCAGGGAAGCAACTCATGTAAGCTATTGTATTAATTACAAGTCTGAACATTTTTGAGTGGGTTAATGAGATTTCATCATTTTTCTTATTAACATCAGCATAGAACTTATCTGACATTCTACCCCCATGTTCTCCAAGTGAATAGTATAGTTCAAGGCTACCATCTTCTTCCACACTTAAGGAAAAGGCATATCCTTCAGATTCGTATGGGATGTGTAAAGCAAACTGATATACTACATGATTAATCTGTTTGTTTGAATATAAATGGAATACACTTCGGTTTTGACCGTTTTCATAAAGAAAGTGTTTGATACCCTCTAAATCTGACAAGGTTGTACTTTCAAGGAAGTCTCTCAACTGTTTGTCAACGAAGAAAATATGCAATAGTTCTCCTTTCGAATCGACTCTCCACATTTCCCAACCTGATACAATCAATTGTTTTGAAGCATATGTTTCGTAGGCTGTTTCTGGACTATTTAAAATATTATTACGCAGTACCTCAAATATTTGATCATCCGTGAAATCTGGAGTAAACTTCTTTTGTTGCCCATAAAGATTCTCCCAAAAATGCTTTAGAGGTTTGCTGTAATATACTTTTCTAGCCATATCATTTTTCTTCAAAAGTGATGCAAAATACACCTCTAAATCCTTTGATTGGAATAAAACGTTTTTTTGAACTTTTTAAATGTAGGAAACTTCTAATAAACAAGAATTTGGTTTTCGTTGAAAAAGTAAAATCCTTGCTATCAAGAAACTTACCGAAGGATGAAAATTCAAATTAACGATGACTTCAAAACCATTTTCAAATGAAATAAAAAGCGAACGAAGCAAAGCGAAGTGCTGCAAGCCCAAATCTTACCGAAACTAATTTACTGAGCGAGGTAAAATCTCAATTGGGAAGCTTTACATTTCCATATAATTCCTTCATCACTTCACAGGGGTCTATATCAATGGCCAATGAAATAAGGTAGAGTTCCTCCGCCCTTAGTTTTGTGGTCGGGTTGGAACTCAATTGACTTATCCTTGATTTGCTTATACCGGTCCTTCTCGCCACTTCCGCTTTGTTGATGGACTTTTTGGCCAAATATAATCCTAGGTCTGTCATTTTAATAATGTAAAATTTTGATACTTAAAGATAGATTTTAGATACACCTATATAAAATTTTATCTAATTCGTATAGAAAACGAGTATTTATTTTATACATTGGTATAGAAAATCTATACGATTGGATTTAAATTCACTACAAAATATCGATATATGGACTCCTTAACGCAAAGAAAGAAACAGCTCGACCCTCAGATACAGGGGCTTTTATCGGATATCATCAAAGTAATTCCGAATGTTATACAGGTCTATCTGAACAAGGGTCATGAAAAAATAAACGCTTTTCGATACAGATGGAACATCATCATTGATGCACCCAAAAATGACATAAACAACAAGTATCTCCCCATTGTCCAAGGATTATTTTTCGACCATCAAGATCATTTCCACAATCTCTTTTCCCATGATTACGCCAAAACGGAACTGGCAAATGGCAATCTGTATTTTATCAACCATTGTCGGACCGAACACCTCATATTTGAAAATCGGAACATTGACTTTCCTTGGAACCGACTTGAAGACCTAACCAATGAGAAAGTCCTGAAAAACATTGAGGAGGACTTCCAGAGATCCTTGGAAGGCAGTTTGGCTTTTGAAAAAGGGTTCAAATACTTCAAATCCGAGGGCAATCTTTCCCAAGCTGCCTTTATGGCCCACCAAGGGTTTGAACTGGGATACCGGGTACTGGAAGGCTTTCTCTGCGGAAAGGTGAAAATCTGTCATAAGATAGAGGTCCATCAAAAGTTTTTGGAAAGGAACATAAAGCGAACAAAGGGAATGTTCAATCTTGAGGACAACACGGAAATGGAGTTG
>Ga0160419_100602_pt1 | contig 21188 bp, 28 predicted proteins | sample CelAP2metagpilot_2_FD_108196 | JGI IMG/M metagenome (GOLD analysis project Ga0160419, IMG submission 108196) | Phycosphere-associated microbial communities from Cellana algal ponds in Kailua-Kona, Hawaii, USA - Cellana AP2-4-25 metagenome pilot ... | reverse complement strand
TCCCTTTCTCCTTCCTTACCTCCCTTCCTTTTCTCCTCCCTCTTCGCCTACCTTTCTCCTGTCAGCCTTACATCCCCTCCTCCCTCCCTCCCTCCCTCCCACCAATCGAAGCGCCCTGAGCAACTTGGGTGGAACCATGCGGTCTCACGTCTCACTCATATCTATCCCTCCTTTCTTCCTGCCCCCCCCTCTGTCCCTCCCTCTTTCTCTCCTTTCCAGGCGCCTTGAGCGGGAAGAGTGTGACGTTGGTGAAGCTGCCACGGTCGGGTGGGGTGGTTCAGAGAGACACACGCTACCGGCGAGCGACTAGGTAGGGCGGGAGGGAGGGAGGGAGGGAGGGCGGGATGGAAGGCGGGATGGAACGTCGTGCCCGTCACATGTGTTGAGCATTCCTTCTTCTCGTTGTTTCTCGTACACTCTCTCGCCCCGGGACACAGGATGAAGCGCATCCACCAGTATTTCTACGGCCCCGCCATTGGTCCTGGTTCGTGCCCTCCCTCCCTCCCTACGTCCTTTCCTCTGGCCCTCCCTCCTCACTCCTTCCTTCCTCTCAAATGCAACCAAACAGGCACTCCTCCTTCACTGGCACCGGCGGCCCTGGAGCTCGCGTTTGACGACATTACAATACTCAGGATCGGCGACAGGTAGGGAGGGTGGGAGAGAGGGAGGAAAGAGATGTCGAGCTGCGTCAGCCGCCGAACAACTGACCGCCCTCCCTCCTTTCTTCCCCTTCCTGCTTCTCTCCCTCCCTCCCGTCCCACTTTTCTTACCCAGCGGCATTTCCTCCTCCATCGCCCCCCTCGGTGTCGACACCAGGCCTGACCCGCTGGCGCTCCAGGTGGTGGAGCCGCATGCGGTAAGCGAGGAGGGAGGGAGGGAAGAAGGGAAGGAGGGATAGGCAACGAGAGGATGTGCGATCACGTCTTTTGTTTTCTTTCCTTTGTTTTCTCTCTCCCCACTCATTCTTTGCCCTCCCCTCTACCTCCCTCCATCCCTCCTTCCCGACAGGGCCTCCTTCACGCCATCCTCGCTGTCCTCCACGCCCCTTCTTCCTCCTCTTCCTCTCTTTCCACCCTTCGTCGTCAAGCAAACAAAGAGAGGGCAGACGAGGACGAGGACGAGGACGAGGACGAGGATGAAGCGGTGGACCCCGATCTTGTGTTCAGCAACGCCGCCGGCTTTGTTCACGTCACAGGTAGGAAGGGTTGCAGAGTGAGATGGATGGAAGGAGGAGGGGAAGGCGAAGAGTGACGTGAAGTCCAAGTGGGTCTGTCCTGTGGCCAATGTGGACTTCTTGTGCATGTACAGAATATGGAGGATAGGATGGACGGAATACACGCCGTCAGTCATTGGACATGCTAAACTAGGCGGGTTGACCCGACAAGCCCTCACCCCTCCAACCTTCTCTTCCTCTATCAACTCTTCTCTCCCATTTCCCCCTGTCTATCTATCACACGCTCAGGTGTAGATGTAGAGCGGAAAAAAATGCGATTTCTGGCGCCGTGTCCAGGGGCATTGCCCAGTCGGTATTTGGTGGTAGGGAGTGTGGTGTGGGTGGAGGAAGGGACGTAGAGGGGGGAGGGGGGGGCCGAGCAAGGAGAGTAGAGAGATCTCGGTGAAGCAAAGCAAATAAATCAGTCCAACGTTGAAGGAGACCGACGTGGTGATAGAGTAGAGTGTTGTTGGTTCCTTTCGGTTCCTTTCATGCCTGACTCACGAGTGGCAGCAGCACGTCATCGATGCGCCCGCCTTCGATTGTATCTACGGGCGACTTGCCAAGATGTAATGTCCCAAAGAGAAAGCCGCGTTGCAATGTAAGTAGAATCAAGAAGAGGGGGTGATCATCCCCTTGGTCAAGCCTTTGCCAAGCGGGAGGCGCAGAATTAATTGGATAGGACCAGTGGCCTGGGGTCTGGTGAAGTGTTGGCCGTATTCTCGGCGGAAAGTTGTCGCGCCCATGAGGACGCCTCATCTCTTCTCTCTCTCGTGACTCGACTAGTATAAAAGATATATTTCCCTCTATACTCTTCACTCATTTGAGAGGGAAACCAACCTGTCAAAGTCTTCCCACAAAAACATATACATAAATAATATAATATAACAAAATAAAAAGGAAAGATATAGAAATAGGGGAAGAGGAGAGATTCCTACGCCCGAGTCTTGAGGCCGAGTTGTGATTTGCTACCATTCCCATCATGTGCTGGCTCTACTCAGTTGTCTTCACGGGACTCGGCGGCACTGTACACTTCTTGCGAACCAGCAGGGCTCTTTCGTATGATCGCCAGCAGCAATGTGACAGACGAGAATTGATTGGAAGGGACAAGGAGGCCACTTCCACATTTCATTGGCACGTGAAAAACGATGGACGCACCATATTTTCTGGCTTCTATGTACAATACTACCGGGAGGAAACAGACCAACATTATTGCTCTGTCAGATGGGAAAGGACAGAGAAGTATTGCTGGGGTGCGGGCTTTGGAAAAGATGAGAAGGATGTGAAGGAACGAAATGAGAGAGCGAGAGATGAAGCGCCCTCACGTATACCTGACAACTAATTGAGCGGAACCACTCTAAGATGATGCCAAGGCCGTCTTAGCAATAGGCGGAGACACTTACGCCAATGTGCGTACACGTAGGCCCTTCCAGTGGTTGAAAGGCCGAGAGCCCGAACGGCTCCCTACTCAAGGCAGTCTGTGACCGGAACCACCGAATGGCGATGGTGGGATCCTTCAATCAGCACTTATACACCCGTAAGAACACATGGATCAACAGCAATTTTCGAAAGCGAAAGCAAACAGATTGAAGGAGTGAAGAAAGGGCAATGCCTGGATCATTTACTCGTTCATTACAGGTTCAATAATGCCGGTATAAATGTGGAAATCTCTCAATATCGCTTGAATCCCCTTCTTGATCCTCTCCCTCCAGGATCAGCACCATCACCGCCAAATCCCCTTCCATTTCCACTCTCCCCTCCAAGCCCCCTCCCCCTCGCCCTTCCTCCCCCCCTCCCTCGACCCCGACCCCTCTCCCGATTAACGAACGGGTTGCGGTACAGGTCTCCCCGTTTCTGTTGATGCAATGAGGAAGAGAATTGCTTCATCTCCAATCGCGCTTGGCGCTTTTGGGCTTGTCTCCCCGGCATGGTGGGGCCTGCGAGCCTTTCCTCCGCCGGTGCCTCCTCCAGGAAGAAGTCGTCGGGTTCTGCTGCTGCGGATGATGATGATAAGGACGGTTGTCCTACTGCTGCTGTTATTGTTGCTACTGCTGCTGCTGCAGCTGCTTGATGAGGAGTGGATCCTTTGGCAGTGGTTGAGGAGGTGGAGGCGTTTGCTCGCATATTGCCCCCCCCCACCTCCTCTTCTTCCTCGCCCTCTTCCTCCTCTGACTCATCTTCTTCGCCCGAGGAGGAAGAAGACAATGAGGGGGAAGAGGCTGGAGGGAAGGATCCTAAGCTAAGAGGTGGTGTAGAAGAGACCTTCGCGTTCTCTCTCGCTTTTAGCACCTCTTGCTCCTCTGTCTGACTCTCAGCCGCTTTCTCCTCCTCCTCGTCACTCTCTTCTTCGTCGCTCTCTTCTCCATTTTCCACATCCATCATTTCTTCCTCTTCCCCGTGTTTATCTTTCCCACTCCTTCTCTTCCCTCTATCCCTTCCTTCTCCCTCCTCTCCATCCTCCCCTTTCATCTTTCTTCCCTTCCTCGTCCTCTCCTCTGTTTCCCCCCCATCCTCCACTCCCTTCATGGCCATCGCCTTTATCTTCTTCCTTTCGAACCGAGACAGCACCTCCTTCACCCAATCCCTCCCTTCCTCTTCAGCCGCCCTTGCTGCCACCGCTGCCAATCGCCGGGCGCGATCCCGCCTCCTTTTCGTCTTCACATCCTCCTCCCCCCCTTCCTCCTCCCCGCCCTCTTTCCGTCCTTCCAAGGTCACAGCCACGTATTTCTCAACTTTCGGGTAGAACACAACGAGCTCCAAGTCCTGCTTTACTGTTTCTAGTTTTGATCTTGCTGCTGCTGCTGCTGCTGCTGCTGCTGCTGCTGCTGCTGAGGCTGCTGCTAAGGCTGCGGGAGAGGAGGGAGTTGCAGTGGCCTTGCCTCCCCTCTTTTTCGAGGAATCGGAGGCAGAGAGAAAAGGCTCATTGACCGTCATTGCTGCTGCTGCTGCTATTGCTGCTGCTGCTGCCCTGTCATTCTCTTTCAAGGCAGCCTGGTACCGACGGACGAGCTTGCGGGTCTCAAAAAAACGAATTTTCCGGTACCGGAGGGCGTTCTTTCGTTCAATATCTTGTTGTTCCCTCTGACTAAGCCGGGCCTGCAAGGTCAAAAGTTGCTGTTCGAGTGTGGTGCTGCAGCTGTCGTCTTTGTCCTGGTCCTTGGAAATGGTAGCAAGGGAGTGAAAGGATGGAGTGGGGAGGGATGGTGAGGGGAGGGGACGAACCAGATACCTTGGACTTTCATTCAAAAGATAATGGTGTATGTACAACCATCCTCATCCACATTATCGAAGTAACGCTTCAATACATCCAATAAACCCAGCTCACACCGCATCACATTCGTACCCGCCTTTCGCCGTCGCTTGCACCTCTTCCTTCACCTCCCGCCCCTTGCTTTTGTAAACGCCGCTGCAGGCTTCGAATTTGATTCTTGATGGACGGGTGCTTCTTCCTTTTCATGCCAGCTAAACGCCCACCGGGACGAGGGGGGCGACGACCGTGGGGTGGTGAAGCCTTGGGTTTGGCCATGGCTAGCTGCTTTTTAATGGAGTCTATGTAGGGTGCGAGTGTGTGCTTTTGCTTGCCTGTGTATGGAGGGTAATAGGAAATTGGGAAGAGTAAGATCCACGTAATTTCCAAACCAGTGCGCAAGGAAGGCAGTCTCAGTGAGTTTTGCCGTAAGTTGTCAAGAATTGCTTTCCTTCCCACAGCCAGCCACACACAGGGCTTTCTTCCTTTGCTCTCCTCCTGCCGTTGATATGACCGGGAGGTTTGGGGAGAAAAAAATGGGCTGCGATTATTTGGCTTATGCCCCCTCCAAAAAAGGAGCAACAGGCGCGTACTTAGAATGGCCAGTCTTTGTTCTTGTGTCTGTCGATACTGTTACCTATATGTGTACATCTTACGATTATCGCATGAGCGTCTCCCAACACAAGTTACAGAGCTTCCGAAGCACCCAGAGAGTCGCGCCATAGCCGTTCCCCTCCAACTTCGTCGCGTGGCAGAATGTGCCGTGTTTGGCAAGGCAACACATCCTCAGATGGAATTAAATTATAATAATGCTGGTGGTCTGCCTTGTCTTAGCCCTAACTCCGCCCCTCCTGTCTCACCCTCTTCCACGCAAGTCCAAGAGACTACCCTCTCGCCGTTTGCAGCCTGCAGCAGCGGGCCTCGTTGTGGTCTTCGTTTTCATCTTTACAGCATCCCAATCCATCGTTTAACTCTTTAAAGCGTGTGTCGTACTCAAATTCTAATTACCTTCCGCCATGCCGCTCTACGCCGTCCAAACCATTACAATTGATGAACGCATCCACTCTACAATGACCCGGAACGAGACGATGCCGAGGCAGCGCGTCGTAACATTTCGGAAAGGGTTCTGCCACCTGATGATAGAGGATGGCAGAGAAATCAAAGTGGTAGAGGTAGTTTACTCTTCACAATGACGTGCATCTTTTTGCATTCCTCCACGGGTGGCGAAGATGCGAACAATGCGGTGGCGGACCCCCCATACATAATATACCCGCGAAAACGCCAGTGGCCTGATGCCGGCAGCTTCCCCGTCATGCGGAGGGGCTTATTTTGGTGCTCACATCATGATAGAAGTAAATGCCATCATGTCGGTGGCAAGGCTCGTAATGGTGATTCAAACCCCAAAAAAGTAAAAAGAGCAAAAAATGTACATAACTTTCTGTTTAGTCTGTACGGTTTATATTATTTGTGGTCTTTTTGTTTATATACGCGCTTCGCGCTTTTTGTTGGTTTAGGCTTCTAAGAGGGCTGTATGATGATCTTGGGGGTCAAACTCAATTCTGGGCGCGAAGGATTCTATGCCCACAGATACATAACTCTCTGTATAGTCCGATGTCCGGAAGTAAATTATGATGTTTCATTGATACTTTTTCTCTAGAACACAATCTGGTTTACTTTGTAAATACTTCTTGTTACTCAAATTGGCTGATGGATGCTGGACCTCAGCGCAGGAAACAGTCAAAGCGGCTATCTCTTCTGCCTTACTTTTCGGAATATGAGTCTTTTCGAACAAATCTGCTTCTCCACCGGCCTTTGAGTCACCTCATTAAAGATGGCAAGATGAGGCTCTCTCAGAATCGCATCCTCTGCCTTTACTGGTCCCTACTTCCAAGAAAGAACCCTGCAAAACAATCGTTTCGCCGTCGCTGCACTCAAAATCAAGCCACTGTCATAGCAGTCCCATTTTTACACATTTTTTCCACATTTATCCTCCATTAAGCGTGTCTCTTTCAAGTCCCCACCACCGAAGACGAATTTCCCTCTTTTTTGTCCATTTACAACTCGACCAGCACCTTCCGCGGTGACACGAGATGGGCGACATTGATTCTAGCACGCAGCAGGGAATAAAGTTCGAGTCCGATGATTGGAATTGGCGATATGGTTAAAGAAGGGATCAGGTCAAGCATCCATCAGCCAATGTGATCAATAATTATATGTACCTGTACAACCCCTCTTTGATCCTAAACCAACAAAAAGCGCGAAGCGCGTAATTCATACAAAAACACGACTATCGATAGCCAATTTGAGTGATGAGCCATTTGAGCAATAATAAGTATTTGAAAAGTGACCCAAGTAACTGGCGTTATGGTTAAAGGACCAAAACTCTGGGAACCAAAAGCCTTGGCCATGGGAACCAAAACCCTCAGCCTTGGCCACAAGCCTTGACCTTTGGGAACCAAACGCCTTAGCCATCATCACATGGGAATCAAACTTCCTGGCAACCCATATTTCACTCCTGAACCATCAAAGCGCGAAGCGTGGTAATCAATACAAAAACACCAAAAATAACATAAATCGTACGAACTATACAGAAAGTTATGTAAGTTTTTTTGCTATTTTTACTTTTTTGGGTTTAAATCACCATTAAGAGCCTTGTCACCGGCATAGTGATATCTCCTTCTATCATATTTTGAGCACCAAAAGAAGCCCGCCCCGCATGACGGTGAAGCTGCCGGCATCAGGCCACTGGCGTTTTCGCGGGACGATGACGCCATCCCGCTCTAAACAAGCCGCTCCTTTGGCTGTCGGTCATCCCGCGCCAAAGAGTGGGACTGACGCCGGCAGCTTCCCCGTCATGCGGGGCGGGCTTCTTTTGGTGCTCAAAATATGATAGAAGGAGATATCACTATGCCGGTGACATGGCTCGTAATGGTGATTAAAACCCCAAAAAAGTAAAAAGAGCAAAAAACTTACGCAACTTTCTGTATAGTACGTATCACATCCTTCGATTCTCAAACTGTCATAAATCCTGGACATAAAGCAACAATGAATCATTGGAATGCACCGATATGATGACATGGTATTCATAGACAGAAAGCTGGCTGGAACCATACTCAGAAAGCTGGTTGGAGCGCATGCCCTTCAATGGAAGCCATTGCCATCGTGGACAAGTTTCACCAGTGGAAACGGTTTGTTCGTAGCCGTTTCCAATATCAGGACCTGGCAGATCGTTCGGATAGCGTTTGACAACTGGAAAGCCGCAAGAATCTAAACTGGCAACGATGTGCAGGTCATAGAGTACGATCTTGGTCGCACCTGTCGTGCCTGAGGGATCTTTTCATGAGTCGAATTGGTTCAACAAACGCGACCGAGTCATTAAATGTTAAAATTTCTCAGGCACTCACGACTCTTCGGATCCAGGGTATATTTTAGTCCAGACAAGTCTATTATAAAGCGAAGAATGAAGAGACCAGAGGAACTCAAGCTTTACTCTTTGAAGATAAACATTTCCCTGGAATTGTCAGGAATTCGTGCCGATCGCCCGAATCCTGACGAGTCTCGAAGAGTATATATGCGAAATTTTAGAAAACAATAAGCTTGGTTCGTTTATATTTTAAGTTGTGCGCTTTGATATGGCAAGGTTGGTTGGGGTCGACTCGAGGATCCGGACTTGCTTCTGAAGGATGGCTTTGGACTCTTCCGTGTAGGCCTGTCGGTTCATCTCAAGAAATTTTACGCTCTTATTTAAACGAGCTTCGTCATTTTGCGGCAGATGGTGAGGGAGGTGGCGGAGGGCATCCTTATTAATCTCTTGCAGAGATGATACGGAGTCCAAGATAGAAGATGGATAAGGTAGAAGAGGAAAAAGAAGAGGACGAGACAGGCGGCACGGTAGGCGAGATGGGACGAGCCGTATGCCGGAAGAGGGCAGGATGCATGCTTGTAAGGGGAGTATGACTTTGGATAGGATAAGGAATGAGCATTATTGTGAAGGCATTAATGCAATGAGGATTATGCATGCGCAGCTCTTGTGAAGGATAGAGGGAGGGCTGATATTTTATTTTGGGGAAGCATGAAAAAGAAAGGCGCAGTAACGGACTGAAAAGTGCCGATGGGATGAGGAGGTTGAGGTGGCGCCGGCATATTGATGGTGTCAAGGGGTCTTTGGAAAGAGCAACCTTCGCTGTCAAAGCTCTTCCTTATCGACGAAATGCTTGAGTTCAAGATTTAAGTGTACGGCATTACGTGTTTGCGTCGTGTGCTTAACTTTCCCCTTGTCGGTTTTACGTACTCAGAGCAACAGCTGAGGCAGCAGTGTGTCGAGATCCATTCATCCACATAGTGACATACCCTCGTGCTCTTCCAGACCTTCAAACGTTAAGCAGATAGGCTGAAGAAGCCTGCTTAGCTTACTTCGGGGCATCGCTCTCTGTGCTTTTCGGCTCTTATCTGCACAAGAAGGGCGTAGACAACATGTTAAAGCAAGTAGACATATTCAATCGAAGGAAATGGTGCCGCAACCTTGTCTACAAAAGAAAAATGGGTTTCACCTCCATCTCATTTCAGCGCTTGTGAAATGTTTATTTCTCATTTCGGCCTTTCATGTCCTACCTAGGCACGCCCTCTCCTCCTTCTCCTTGCTACGTAGTAATACCCCCCCATCCCCATAACCCCCTGACCATCCACCCTCTCTTTATGATCTAATTTCATTCAGCGCCACCCAAAAAAACTGCAAATAGCGACCCATAGCAGGAACCACCACGGGCGTTCAACCACTGGCGTCTTGAGCAAGTCCGAGTCGTTGATAGCAAAGCCCTCTGGGCTCATCACCCCCCTTCCTCCTTGCCTCCCCCCTCGTCCCAGCGACCCCCGGCGTTGACGCAATAGATTTTCTTGTGGTTGATGTTTGTGCGGGGACAAGACGGAAGCATTCCCTCGGTCTGCCCGCCGGACGACTTCTACCCCTCCCAGCGGGCCGATGGCCACCCCTAACCGTCGAATTACATCAGGCGTCACACGTTGCACAGCAAGCAACAGCCCACTACTACTACTGTTGCTGCTGCTTCTGCTGTCTTGAGGGGCCTCGGTGTGAAGTAAGGTCCCGTTTTGGGCCACGGCCTTCTCCGCTTGGGCGCGCGTGGAGTACCTGGGAACGAGAACGAAGGAGGGGGGGAGGACGGGAGGGAATGAAGAAAGAATCAGGAGGAAAGGAGCAGGTAACTAAGTGCTCCCCGCAGGCTCTCCAACCAGTCATACATTTATTCCCCATTCCCCGCCTTATCTGTTGCACACGCACTTGAGCAGTAGCCAGTTGCCCTCCGCCACGGTCTCCTGAAGGCTCCCAAAAAGGGCGAACTGATTCATGACGGCCTCGCGGAGCTAAGGAGAGGGTGAGGGAGGAGCGAAGGAAGGAGAGAAGAAATGAGGGATAAATTGAGTCAATTTCTACGAATAAGAGTCTTCAGGCTGCTTGGGAATCTTGCCATCCTTGTTCTTCCTTCCTCTCTCCCTCCCTCCCTCACCTCTCTCGGGAAGCCAAAGACTAGTACCCAGCTCGCCCAGGCCGCTTGACCCGCCGTGGCGCCCCACCTGAATCAATGTGATTAGAGCGATGATTAGAATGATAGCAATGGTGGTGGGGGTGGGGGTGGGTGGTGGTGATAGCGTCATGACATTTAGAATTATAACAAACAAACATACACACACACACACACAACCACACAAACCACACAAACCACACACACACACGCACACACACACATATATATATGTGTAGATAGATAGTAAAAGGATGGCAAGGTATGCTACGGTCCTGCCTTCCCTCCCTTCCTTCCTCCTCCTCTCTCCTCGCCAGCATGACCATCTCCACATCCGAATTTTTCGTGCCTCCCTAATTCTCTCCGTTCCTCCTTCCCTCATTTCCTCCGCACCTGGACGCGTCATGGTCGGGTTCTCTCACTGAGGCCAACTGCTGCTGCTGCGGCTGCTGCGAGGAAAGGCGGGAGTTCCTGGGGGAGCGGAGGGGGAAGGGAGGGAGGAAGGAAGACAAGGAGGTCTTATTAGCGGTCACCTGGTGCACTTCTGCAAGACGACACTCACTTCTCTTTCCCTCCCTCCCTCCCTCCCTCCCTTCCTCCCTCCCTACCTATTGGCGTCATGTTCGTCCAAATCCATCAACGAGCTTGTCGGAGGAGGACCGTCATCGTAGAACCCACCCCCCAGCCCACCCGCAGTAGCAGCAGCAGCAGCAGAAGCAGCGTGATCGGAGGAGGAGGAGAATCCGCGGTGAGGGGAATGGGGTGCAAGGCCTGAGTCGTTTATAGTAGGTATGCCTCAGTCAGTATATATATATATATATATGCGTAGTCGTTTATACTACCACCTACTACTTCCTCATATTCAGATTCCTTCCTTCGCCGTCTTAAGTCTTGTTTCCTTCCCGGGACGTATTAGATATGCCTCAGTCAGTCAGTGGTGTCGTGTATATCAGGTATGCCCCAACTAGTGGTGCTATCTTCCCTCCCTCCTTCCCTCCCTCCTTCCCTCCCCCTTCCACTTGATACGCGTCCCTTCCCTTTCCTCCCTCCTTCCTTCCCTACCTCCTCCCCTCTTTCCTTTCCTGCTCTCTTACCGTCCATCCCTCCGTCGATCCCGATCTCCTCCCCTCCTGCCGGGAGCATCAAGGGCTGTAGCTGCTGCTGCTGCTGCTGCTGTTGCTGCTGCCGGGTCTTGCGGGAGGTCAGGCCGCGGGAAAACGATTGATCGACAACGCCGTGCCTTGAGAAGGGAGGAGATAGAGGGAAGGAGGGAGGGAGGGAGAGGGGGAGGGTCGTCATGCCAATAAATCATACTCGCCACCAACTGCGAAGACGAAGATCCGCATGCCCTCCCTCCCTCCCTCCCTCCCTCCTTCCCTTCCCACCTACCTAGAGCGGACCAAGCCCCTGGAGGGAGAAGGAGGAGCCATCGGCCCTGCTTGATAGGGGTAGCCTGCGTTCAAGGAATCAGAGGGAGGGAGCGAAGGAGGAAGCGGATGGGGGGGGGTATATGTGAAGAGTTGAGCCATGTCTCTTCTCTTCTTCTCGGGACTCGTCTTCTCAGCTTGTGTCTGTCCTTCCATCCCTTTCTCCCTCTTTCCTTCCCCCTTTTATTCCTTCCCCACCTACCCGGAGAAGGCGGGCTATGCATGTAGCCACCCTGCTGGTACTGGAACTGCTGCTGGTGCTGGTGCTGTTGGTAATAGTGCGGAGAGCCACCCGCCGCAAGGTCAGGGGGATTCCCTGCCCCTACGCCGTAGGATGGCTCGCTGTATGGGGAAAAGAGGGAAGGAGAGAAATCAGTGAGCAAGATGGGGTGCACTTGACTCCATACACACATACGCTACACAGAACATGTCCTCCTCCTCCCCCCTCACTTCCTCCCTCTTTCCAAAACCTCCCTCTCTCATTCGTACCGAAAAGAGGCTCGTGGCGGGGACGAGTGATACATCCCTCCTGCTCCTGCTCCTGCTCCTGCTCCTGCTACTCCGCCGCCTGACGACCGCTGCCGACCCAGCACTCCTCCTGCTCCTCCTCCTCCATAGGCCGCCGCACCGTAGGGAGAGGCGAAGTGCCCGTTGCCGTGAGGGTCTATGCCGGGGGAGAGGAGGGACTCTGGCTGGCGCTTAAAGGGAAGGAGCGAGGAGACAATGAAAAAACGTGCGTCATTAATACAACCACCATGACCCACTAAGCTATAGAGGAAGGCCTGAAAATTATTCTCCCTGTCATCACTACGTGTACAGCCTACTCCGGGAATCTTCCACATTCTCCTCTTACCTCCTCCGTATGCACCCCCCCGCGATAGTACGCGCCAGACGGTTGCGGGGAACGGTACGCGTCATGGTACCTGCGCGTGGTGGAAAGAGGGAGGGAGGGAGGGAAACCTTGGTGAGACGGTGGTGGAGGCAACCAACCAAATGCGGGCGTGACTTGTGACTTACATGTCTTCTGGGTGTGCTTGGACGGACTTGACGTGCTACCCAGCCACCTAACTTCTGTACCTGTGCTTGTGTCGTGTGGTTTGAGTGTGCTGGTTGCTGATAGTTACGTAGCAGTGGAAGAATGATGGTAATGAAAGCGAGGGAGGGCACGAAGCGAAGTGCCGAGCCAATCAAGCCACCGCAAGGGCCTTGACGCCCGCCAGCAGCCCGTCCGAAAACTACGATCGTGCGGCACATTTATCTGCGTGCATGGTTACTCGTGCCTGCTGTCGGTGGGATGCTGGCTGGTCGCAAACCTGAGGAGACGAAAAAGAAGCATGATGGGGATGAGGAGGCGGTCGCGTTGGCGAGACAGCGGAGGCGTAACGAGACTTGTCCAATTACTCTTCGTTATTCACATTTAGTTCGTTAAATGCGGACTATACCACACGTTACATTCACGACAGGACAATCAAGAGAGATTCTCTTGATCCAAAACCACTGCCTTCAGTCCTCGTAGCCCTAACTCTTCTCTCAATCCCGCCCATCTCCCCCAAGCGTAACGACCCGAAAATGAAGCTGCACTTCGTCTACGGCTCGCTCATGTCGCCCGAGGTCCTCAAGGAGCTTCTAGATCGTGTTCCAGTGTTGGTACCGGGCACATTGGCAGGGTATCGACGGTGGCGGGTGCCGGACCAAGGTGCGTTTGAGGGGAGGTAGGGAGGTACAGAGGGGCAGATACGGAGGGGCAGGTACTGAGGGGAAAAGACGGGCATCTTTCACAACAGCAAACGTCGGAATAACATTTTTGGGGTATACTGCAGTGAGTAAGGACAGTAACCATACATTGAAGCTAGATTGATGATCACTTACTCACTTATTCCTGCTTCCTGCTCCGTCCCTCTCACGCCTCTCTTGCCGTCCCCCTCCACGCGGCAGTTTATCCGGGCATCCTTCCCGACCCGTCGAAGAACGTGGAGGGGTTCCTCGTAAAAGAATTGCTGGACTCGGAGGTGGTACGTCGTGTCGAAATCAAATGGGCAGATAGGTGGAAGACATGAAATGGGTAGGGCGCATTATCCGATGTGCATTCGAATATCCCTCTATTTCCTCCCTCCCTCCCTCCCTCCTTCCTTCTCTGACAGCAAATTTTCGACGCCTTTGAAGGGGACGACTACATTAAGACCGCCACCAAGATAACTGTCTCGGCAGCCTCGCCGCATTTGCCCGTGGGTGAGCACGAGGCATGGGTGTACGTCTGGTACGTTTTTATTTGTGTCTCTATGTCGCGTGTCGGTGCTACGGCCATCATGGCGCAATCTACTGGGCCACGTTTCCTTGAGCTCTTCTGTGTCTCCATGTTTTGTCTTTTCCTTTTATATCTTCATCACGTGACACTGATTGTGCAGAGTCTCTGAGGGGGTTCAGCTAAGCCGTCGTAGTGTGCCTCTTCCCACGCCCCTCCTCCGTCCCCTTTCCATGAAGCCAAGCAGTAGCAGTGCACCCCATCCACATATTAATCCCTCTTTCCCTTTCTCTTCTCCTTGATCTCACACAGGAAACCTGTGCCGGGGCAGCCCCTTGTGGAGGACTGGAGCTATGATGAAACTTTTTTACCGCACTTGAAGCCCTACTTAGAGATGTCAAGAGAATTCAGAGAATCCCTCACGCACATTCCACGCCCTTAGAACATTCCACGTCCTTAGACAGGGGATATGAGGAGGGATGGGGGGAGTGATGGAGGGAGAGAGGGTGTGATATGAGACTAAGATTATTGTGATATGAGATAAAGAGGGCGAATACAGATTTGTGATCATGAAAATGAATAATCAAGTAGACAAAATATTATGAAGGGCAAAAAGTTGTTCGGGAGAAAGAAGAAATGAGCAAGAATTGACAGGAAGGATGGACGAGGCTGCTGGACGATGTGCTGCTTTTGCATTGCGAGTCAAAATATGTACGTGCCCGTGGAAAAAGGGTTGAAGAGGTTTCTACGTTTTCCGGACCGGCGTCTCGCCTCGGGGTCCTGTCCATTGCGAGACTCCAGTAACCATGACATGCCCAGGCTAGAAATACGGTCCCTTGACTCAATGCGCCAAGGCGAGATCGAGATTTTGGGATAGAAACATCTTATGTATGCCGCACCACTCGCCGACGTATCGTAGGATGGGTTCCTTCTTTTATACGACCACCGCCGCTCCCAATTCACACACACACACGCGCACACACACCTGCACACTAAAAAGTGTAAAGTGCACAACGACAGATTCAATAAGCATGCCACCACCACTGAGCGCCTGTACGTCGTAAGCCATCCTCTTCCCGGATACTCCAGTTATCATCCCTGTCTGGCGATGATGCTTCTGCGCCTATCCTGCTGCAGCTTCCTCCTTGTCGCCCTCCTCCGGGTCATCGACACACTCGCCACTGACACGCTGCATGAGACCTTGCGCGTCCGTCGCGTGGGCCGAGGGAAGAACCGGATCTTGCTGCAGGTAGTGCCATACTCCTTTGGCCCTCTATATCCTCCTCCCTCTCTCCTTTCCCCTTCCCTCCTCTTACGCTTATCGCACCTTTTATCCATGCAGCGTCTTACCAAGGCCCCCTCCATGCTTTGTAGTATATATTATTGTTTTGCCAATAGACACTTGTCAGCACCTTCGTCAACCTTCCTTACATCCATCGTCCATCTCGTCTTTCCCTCCTTCCCTCCTTTCCTCTCCCTCTCTCCCTCCCTCCCCTTTGACAGGCCTCCTTTAACCTCACCTGGCATTTCAACCCCGACGATCTACATTCCTGCCCTCCCTTGTCCCCCTTCTGTGCCCCTGATTTATTCCCAGCATCCCTGGCCCTCCTCCTTCATCGTCACGACGTCCAGACTCTCCATCTCCGTCTCTCCAACGGCCCCTGGGATCGGACCGCCTGGGGCTCCCTCCCTCTCTCCCTTCCCCCCTCCTTCCCTCCCTCCTACGGATCCGAGGTCTGGGGTCGACTGCATGCCCCTCTCCGTCCTTCCACCACCACTGCCTCCGCGGACGATAGCAACAGCAGCAGCAACAACAGCAACAGCAGCAGCAGCAGCAATAAAGAAGGGAATAAGCAATGGCGGGCCTTGCTGAATGACTTGGGGGCTCTCTTCCACCTCCCTCTAGGTCAAGTCGGGGCCGAGGCAGCGGGGGAGGGAGGGAGGGAGGGAGGGTCAGCGGCAGTGATTGGTGGCGTGGGTGGTATCATCCGCCCCCCTGCTTTTTTCCTCCCTGAGGTGGAGGGAGGGAAGGACGATGGGGGGGAAGGAGGGTTTGTACTTCTCTCTCGCAACGGCAGTTCGAAACAAGGAAATGAAAGCGGGGAAAGCTTTATCTCCTCATCCTCGTCCTCGTCCTCGTCCTCGTCCCCCTCTTTTTCCACCACCACCACCAGCAACGTTTTCTACGGCCACCTGCCCTCCCCTGCTCCTCTCTGCATCGACACCCTCTCCCACCCCTTATTTCACTCATATCTCTCTCCCTGCTCCTCCTCGTCCTCCCCCTCGTTTTCATCCCCTTCGTCCTTCCGGAAGACTCCGGGTCAAGGAGGGAGGGAGGGAGGGAGGGGTGGAGGGGTAGCGTCATTTTTAGCGGGGCTCAGCCCGAGGGAGAGAGCCTTGCTGCAAGCCGATCATTTGTCATATGGTATGAGCTTAAGGAGAGTGTGCGGGTAGGTGGAGGGAGGGAGGGAGGGAGGGAGGGAGGGAAAATATTTATTCGAGAGTGGTCAGGTGGATGGAAGGGAAAGGGAAAGAGGGAGGAAGGGAGGGAGAGGAAAAGAGAAAGGAGATGATATGTACACTTCTTCTCACATTCTGCAATCTCCCTCTTTTCACAGGGGCCTAGACAGGGAGAGTAGGAGCTGCCTATCTCCCTCCCTTCAGCTGCAGCAGACTTTCACCGTCCTCTTGCCATTTGGACGCGACGAGGAGGAGGAGGAGGAGGAGGGAGAGAGGGAGGGAGGGAGGAGAAGGAGTCTCCACACCCATCACTACCAGCAGGAGCAGTTGCGTGGTATTTCTTATCCCCCCCTCACGGCCTGTTCCCTCGCCGCCTCCTCCACCCTCTTCCTCCCTCCCTCCCTCCCTCCCTCCCTTCTCCCCTTCCCCACGGAGGGTTTCGTCATCCAGCGCGAGGAAGACAAGGAGGAGGGAAGGAGGGAGGGAGGAAAGGAGGCAGGGCAGTACGTCTCAGTGGATCGGAGTAGGGGAAAGAAGGGTTTGAGGAAGGGCGTGATGAGGACGTGGCTACAAAATCACCATCCGAAGGAGACCCTGCAAGCGACGGTGGGAGAGGAGAGAGAGAGGGAGGGAGGAAGGGAGGAAGGGAGGGAAAGGCCGCTATCTCTGAGCATCCCTATACTGCTGGTCGAAACGATCGCACTCACTTGCCTTTCCTCCCCCCGTGCCTCCCTCCCTCCCTCCCTCCCTCCCTCCCTTCCTCAGATCATGGAGACTATTCCCTACTTCCTTGTTCCGTCCCTCCCCTATTCCCTCCAACTCGAGACCCGGCCCGCCAAGGCCACCCCTCCTTCCCTCGTGCCCTCCTTCCCTTGCCCCTCCAACTCCTCCCTTTCTTCCCCCTCGCCCTCCCTCCTCTCCTTCTCCTGGGAGCCCAGTCGGACCGAGGAGCCCTCTCTTCTCATCTACACGGTCTCCCTCCCTCCCTCCCTCCCTCCCTCCCTCCTCCTTGTTTCTTGGCACTTCTCCCTCCGCTTTTTGGCCTTTGAGAGTTTCCCGCCCAACCCCATGCGAGGCTTGGAAATCCCTCCCCTCGTAGTATGGGTGGAGGGAGGGAAGGAGGGAGGGCTAATGGGGGGGAGGGCGGGCGGGAGGGAGGGAGGGTTGTTGATCGACGTCCCCACACCAGACTTCTCGATGCCGTTTAATGTGATCACATTAACGTGCACCGTGGTGGCTTTCTTTTATGGGAGTATGATGGGGGTGGTGGTGAGGAAGGGGAGGAGGAGGAGGAGGAGGAAGAAGAAGGGAGGGCAGGAAGGGTGGAAAGAGCGGGTGGGGCGGTGGTGGAAGAGGAGAAGGAAGGGTGAGGAGGAATGGCAGGAAGAGCCAAGCGAGACATAGGCGCGGAGGAAAAAATGAAATAAAATATGCATGCGAGTACGACCCGATTCTATTGATTTTCTAACCTCCCTATCCTCAAGGTCTTCAGCTAGGTCTGTTGCACCAGTATGGCGTGGGATTGAAGCAAGACTTTCACCTGGCCAAACGAGAAGGCATGATTTCCACAACCACTCATCACATTGATCTTACTTGCAAGAGTTGTAAACGAATATCGAGAATGCAAGGCGACATTCTCCACCGCACTCGTAGCAAGTTTCTTATCTATATGACGCATATCACTCCAGAGATAAGAGGGTACACACACGCCCCTTCTCCAGACTATCATCCACCCTCTTCCTTCTCATCTGAGGAGGATGCGAGTTGGCGTGATGCCTGGTCCATGGCGGCGAAAACGACCTGGCCCTTCGTGGCTTGTGTCATGTGTCCTGCCCGGCCCGTCGGACAGAATGCAGAGTGAGCCATACGAAAAGGAAGTAAAATGTGGTGATTATTGTTTGTGAAACCTCCTGCATGGGAGCGTAGGGAACGGGCTTCGAAAAAGGGAGTGGCTTCGAAGAGGTCACTGTAAAAACATATGGTCTGCTAAACCAGCAAAAGTAGTGCCTCCACCTGACCCAATTTGGTACGTGGTTGCCCTCCCGGCTCCGTTGTCATCATACTCACTAATTTAGACTCACACAAAGGGACACGAATGTGGCCGTTTCATTACAGCCGCGACGCCATCACTTGTTCACGTCGACCTCCCCTTGTCTCCCCCCACTCCACCACCACATTTTTGTGTCCTTTCCCATTCACTCTCTGTCCCAATATCCATCTTACTCATTTATATTTACAGCTTACCTCAAAATGCAGCACCTGGAGGAAGACGGCGAGTTAGCCCGGATGCTTGCCGAACAGGAAGCGTTCCTAGCGTCCCAAGAAGCACCGGCCGCAAAAGTAGTGCGGCGGCAGGAGGGCGACAATGGTACGTATGGGGAGAGGCATTAAAGGCGTCGGAATATGAACAGGGTGGCGGCAGGGTGGGTTAAAAAACAACGGCTCGATGCGCAAACCACAGGCTTTCCCAATTTAACGTGACTACCTCCCTAACATCATCGCGCAGGAACTGAAGCAGCAGCAGCGGCCTCCAACCAGCCACTGCAGCAGCAGCAGCCAGCAGCACTACTATTGTCAGAGCCCTCAGAGCCCTCATTGCCAGTTTTGATCGGCTCAGTGGTGGAAAAGACGGGGAAAGGTATTGCTTTGAAGGAGGGGCCGAAGGGGGCGAAGGGGAGGGGGGGACTGGAGGCGACGCGCACCTTCTGACGTTTTTACCAGCCGTGTCAATGCTCACAAGCCTCTCATTTCGATTTCTTCAATTTCTAATTTTCAGTGACTTGCCTGCCGTTGCCATTAAAGATTGGAGGAGGTGTGCGTGGCTTCCCTAAGGCATTGCCACGAAAGGAGACGGCACCAGGACCTGCTCCAGGAGGGAGGGAGAGAGGCATGGGTCCCACTAAAAGCATGGCACCACCAGCATCATATATTACGTCTGACACGAGGAATGCGAATAAAAGCGAAGTAGGGGAGGGCAAGGAGGAGGAGGAGGAAGTGGAGGAGAAGGAAGTAGAGGGGTTGGAGGAGGAGAGGGCACGTATGGAGGTAGGTCTCTCTCTGCTCTTGTCGTTCCAATTAAATCACACGGAAGGAAATGCCCTCTCTTGGACCTTCCCTTTCATTTGTCTTTCACCTTAGCTGCCTATGTTATTTAATTTAAGATGTATAAATGCGGAGTAGTGATCAATATCAAAGAAGAGGCAGCGTCCCCTCGCTCTGCCACGCCATGACCCATCCCTTCCTCCCTCCCTTCCTTCCTCCCTCCCTCCCTCCAGGCTCAGAATCTGGCACGTCTTTCTCGCATGACTCCCGATCAAGTCGAGGCCGCGACTCGCGAGGCTTTGTCGATCCTCTCGCCTGCTGCCATCGAATTGCTGAGACGGCGGGGACAGGAAAGGTAGGTAGGTAGGGAGGGAGGGAGGGAGGGAGGGAGGGAGGGAGGAATCCTTCGGAACGGATTGGAGGGACATCCAGCGTACTGGCTTGTGGGAGGTCATCGACTACTGCATGCGGACTGCTGGAAGTCGTGTGTCATGGTATGGCGGGGGGCAATATCCTGTGTTATAGCCGGCGGTAGGACAGGGTTACCCTACGAGGCAATGGATGATGTCATGCTGACTGGTGGGAGGCAATCACCTCACTGTCTCTCACCAGCCCCCTGTCTTTCACCTGCCGGAATCGATCAACCGACCAACCAACCAACCAACCAACCACTCAATCAATCAATCAATCAATCAACCAACCAATCAATCAATCAATCAATCAATCAATCAATCAATCAATCAATCAATCTATCAGCTCATCAATCCCTTAATCAATCAATCAATCCATCAATCAGTCCATAAATCAATCAATCAACCAAGCAATCAATCAACCAATCGATCTACCCATCTATCAATCTCACTTACCGTTATTGTTCCCTTACCCGGCAACAACAATACAGCCTCCCCTCCCTCCCTCCCCCCCTCCCTCCCGCCAACCGGCCCTCCGGCCCTCCCCCCGACGCCTCCCACCGGACTTTGCTCGACGTGAAGCTTGACAGCGACGAGGCTCTAATGCACGCGATTGACACCCTCCTCGACGACCAAGAGCGCGAGAAACTCGCATGGACCCGCAACAGCAGCAGCAGCAGCAGTGGTGGTGGTGGTAGTGGCGAGGGAGGGGAAGAGGGAGGGAGGGAGGGAGGCTGGATACGGGTGGACTTGGAAGGACGACTGATGGATGCAGGGGCAGAGGAGTTGGTTCCCACTCATTCAGGTCTCTACCATAACCCCGAGCAGGTCAGGACGCTCCCTCCCTCCTCCCTCCCTTCCTCCCTCCCTCCTTCCCTCCTTCGCTCCAAACACTGGATTCTCAATCTCTCTGCTTTTTCTCCTTCCCTCCCTCCCTCCCCCCTTTCCTCAGCGACCTGGCTATACACTGACCCACTTGTGTGACACAGCGCGAAGCACCGACAGACGGCAGCGGGCCTTGGCCCTGCGGTAAAAAAGAGGAGGGAGGGAGGGAGGGAGGGAGGGAGGGAGGGCCTCCGCAAAGAGGCTCAAACACTAGGTATGTTTCTTCACAGAGCCTGACTCCCTTCCTTTCTCACTCCCTCCTCCCTCCTTCCTCCGTCCCTCCGTCCTATCCGTAGCACCTGGTCCCGGCTCCTCCTCAACCCTTCCCTCCTTCCCGCCCTACTCGCCCGCGTCAAAAAAGGAAAACGCGACGGGCTGCTACCCGGAGAACTGGCATTGGTGCTCCTGACAGGCAAGACCTCCCTCCCTCCCTCCTTCCCTCTCTCCCTCCCTCCATTTCTCGGATTCTTCACTATTCCTTCCCTCTCTCCCTTCCTTCCTCCTTCCCTCCCTTCCTCCTTCCCTCCCTCTCTCCCTCCTTCCCTTCCTCCCGCCCTCCAGGCCTCGACGACCGGCACAAGGCAGCCCGACTCTCCGCAGTGCCCGCCTTGGCCGCTTGCCTCCTAGACGGGAAGGAGGAAAGGATGAAGGACGAGGTGTTATTCGACCTCTCCTTTGGCCAGGTAGGTAGGTAGGGAGGGAGGGAGGGAGGGAGGGAGGGAGGG
>Ga0160419_100601_pt1 | contig 21264 bp, 31 predicted proteins | sample CelAP2metagpilot_2_FD_108196 | JGI IMG/M metagenome (GOLD analysis project Ga0160419, IMG submission 108196) | Phycosphere-associated microbial communities from Cellana algal ponds in Kailua-Kona, Hawaii, USA - Cellana AP2-4-25 metagenome pilot ... | reverse complement strand
CCACAGACACAGACACCACACCTCCAAACAGGGCAGGGCCGCCGCGCAGACCGCTGCCAGGGGGCGGGGAGGGGGGGAGGGGGGAGGGGAGGGAGGGAGGGAGGGAGGCAGTTTGGCGACTGGAGAGACGCACTCATCCTCCTCTCCCTCCCTCCCTCCCCTTCCCCCTGCCTCCCTCCCTCTCCCAAGTGCACCGCAAGACCCTGACGGTGACCATGCACTACGAGGGCCTGCGCCTGCGCCCGGCCTCGGAGGCGGAGAAGAGCGAGAGTAAGAAGAAGCTGGCGGAGCTGCGCGCGAATGACGAGAGGAAGCGGGAGAAGGCTGATGCCAGGAATAGTTTGGAGGCCTACCTGTACGAGGTGAAGAACAAGATGATGGAGCACGAGGAGGTGAGACTGTGAGGGAGAGGGAGGGGAGAAAAAAACGACAAAGCCGCTCGCTTTTTGGGATCCCATGACGCTCACCCCCCTGTCCCTCCCTCCCTCCCTCCCTCCCTCCCTCCCTCCCTCCCTGCAGGAGCTTTTCACCGTGTCCACGGAGGAACAGCGCACTGCCGTCCTGTCTTTGGTGGAGGAGACTGACGACTGGATGTATGACGAAGGTCCGTGCCCTCCCTCCCTCCCTCCCTCTTTCCCTCCCTCTTGCTCTCTTCCTCCGTCCTCACTGGTTATCAAGTCATCCGTGCACCTGGACGAGGCAGTCCTGATCCATCGGCCCCCCTTCCCTCCCTCTCTCCCTCTCCCCCTCAGGCCGTGACGTGGAGGCCTCGCTCTACCGTGAGAAGACCTCTCGCGTCCGATCTCTGACAGTGCCGATCTTCCTGCGCCAGGTCGAGGGCCCCGGAGGCGCCCGGGCGGCGGCTGTGGAGGCAGCGGCCAAGAACGTGGCAGAGGTAGGTGGGGGGGAAGGGGGGAATGCACTCGTTTCTTCCCTCCCCTCTCTCCCTCCTTCCTGTTCTCCCTCTCGATGCTCCTTGAATCCCCTCCCTCCTTGACGGCTTCTCTCTGGAGCGGTGGGTGCGCGTCGCTCCTCTTCTCCCTTCCCCTCCCTCCCCAACGGCCTGCCCTTCCACTCTGTCCATGTCTGCCTTGTGATTCATTCGCGCAACCGCCTCCCTCCTTCCTACCCCTCCTCCTTCCCTCCCTCACCAGATTCGCGCCCTGGTGAAAAAGTGGAACACGACCATGCCCTGGCTCACTGACGAAGAGAAGGTACTTCCCTCCCTCCCTTCCTCCCTCCCCCCACCCTTTTACGGACAAACCACTCAATCCTCCTTCCTTTCTTCCCCTCCCCCTCCTAGGATGGTCTCCTGGGCGAGGCGGCGGCTGTGGAGACGTGGCTTCAAGAGAAGGAGGAGGCCCAAGCCCTCAAGGAGGGCCACGAGACGCCTGCCTTCTTTGTACGTCCCTCCCTCCCTCCCTTCCTCCCTCCCTCCCTCCCTCCAACACTCCAGGAGAAGGGTACAGCCTTATCTTTTTCTTTCAATCCTCTCGTTTCATTGTCGCTCACTCCCCCTCCCTCCCTCCCTCCCTCCCTCCCTCCCTCCTTCCCTCTAGTCCACGGAGGTGCCTCCCCAGCTCAAGAAGATGAAGGACACGGCCCGACGCCTGGGCCGCAAGCCGGTAAGGAGGGATGGAGGGAGGGAGGGAGGGGAAGGGAGGCAGGCGGGAGGGAGGGGACGGGTGGATGATGCGTTAGGAGGAGGAAGTGGAAAGAAAGAGGGGAGGAGAAGGGTAGGGATGGAAGCGAAGGAAAGCAACCTCCGGAAGGATATATTACATGTTAGTTCCTCAACGTGCCCGCCCCCTCCCTCCCCCCCTTCCCCCCTCCCGTCCTCTAGGCGCCCCCCCCTCCCCCCCCTCCCAAGCCCGAGAGCAACAAGACGGATGAGAACGCGACCGCCAGCAACGTCACGATGGAGGGGTCGGGGGAGGGTGGGAAGGAGGAAGGGATCGAGACCAAGAACGTCAAACTGGAGGAGGAAGCGACGGAGGAAGCAGGGGAGGAAGCGACGGAGGAAGCAGGGGAGGAAGCGACGGAGGAAGGAGACACGGCAGAGGAGAAGACAATGGGAGAAGATGAGCTTTAAGGGGAGAAAAGAAATGAGGTCAGCCAAAGTGGGGAGAGGAGGGAGAAGGGAGGGAGAGAAGAAGGGAGAGATAGGGAGAGATAGAGGTACAGGTTTTGCGAACGTGAGTGCGTCCTTCTATTTTGTATATCTTTACGTTTCCCGAGTAGGGAAGGATGGAGAGGGACGGAGGGATGAAGGAAGGGAGCGTTTAGCTCACAAATTGCGATACGTGCGCCTCAACCCGAGAGCAAGGGGGGAGGAAGAGAGGGAGGAAGGGAGGGAGGAAGGGAGGGAGGAAAGGCCATTTTGTCCTGCGGTCGTTTCTCCCGTCTCTGAGGAGGAATGCGCGAGAGACGAGGAGGTGGAGGAGGAGGAGGAGGAGGAGGAGGGGAAGAAGAATCAGAGAAAGAGGCAAATTGCCAAGCGCTGTGCCCAGCCCGTTCTCGCAGGAGGGATGGATGGAGAGAGGGAGGGGAGGACAATCAGGTTGGAGCCGACAGCGCAAAGGCAATACGATACAAGAGCAAGATCGAAAAAACAAAAGCATCCCCGAGATTTACCTCAAAATATTCTTCATAGCTAAAGCCCCCTTCAAAAGAAAGAGAAAAAAAGTGCGGGGTGAAGGAAAGAGAAGACGCGCGAGACGCTGCCGAGGGGAGAGGGAGCCAAAAGAAGACGAGAGAAAACTTCAAACAAAGAGCCAGGTCTCCTACCCCAAAAAAAACCAACGGGGAAAAAGAAATAGAAAGACGTGTGGGATAGAAACAGCGGCAGCAGCAGCAGCCACAATTTCCATTCAAATTGTCGTTTGTGTTTGTGTTTGTGTTTGTGTCCTTGCACTTGGAGAGGTGCGTCACTTAGTCTTACTTGCTCGCACGCTTTGCACATGTCTCCTCCCCTGCCTTCTCTTCCACTATCCTTCCTTCACTCTCTGTCTCTTCCACTATCCTTCCCTCACTCTCTGTCTCAACAGACGGCTGCGACAGAGGATTTGAACGTGCGTGGGGAGATGAGAAGGAAGGAAGGAAGGGAGGGAGAGAGGGGGGGAGGGAGGAAGGGAGGGGGCGGGTTTTGTAGGGCCGTGGTGTGCCACGGAAGGAATGGAGAGAGAGAGAAAGGGAGGAAGAAAATCTTGCTGTTGTTGATGCTGTTGATCGGTCCCTGGAGGAGGAGGGGGAGGAGGGAAGGGAGGAGGAAGGGCAGGCGTTGTGGAAGGAAGGGGTTGTGGTGGTGAAGGGAGCAGGAAGGGCTCGAGACACTTGTTGTCGAGGTGAAGGGAGGGTGGGTGCCGGCAACAGGCAAGGGGGAGAGGAGGAAGGAAGGATATGGCAGGGAGTGGAAAAAGTAGAACGGACGGAAGGTGGTGAACAAGGAGGGGGAGGAGGGGAAGGAGGAAGGGAAGGAGGAGGGGCCTGTAGGCTTTCTTTTGATGGTAATGAGCACTGCTGCTGCTGCTGCTGTTGTTGTTGTTGGAAGTGGTGGCGGTGATGCTGCTTCTGCTGCTGATGGTGTTGCCGTGGATTCCAAGAAAGGGAGGAGGTTTGGCGCGAAGGCGGAGGCGGATGAAGGGGAGAGGAGGACAAGGAAGAGAGGAGCGCGTGGAGGAGAGCGGTCGAGGCGGGGAATGAAGTTGAGGTACGGAGGGAGGAAAGGCTGTTGATGGTGACGAGGTCGTGGGTCGGCGGTTGATGTCGTTGTCGAGATGGAGTAGAGGAGGGGGAGGAGGAGGAGCAGGAGGAGGAAGACGGGGAGGGAGGAGCGCAGGAGGTGTGACAGGTCTGCTGTCGTTCGTGCTCCTTGGCAAGTAAAGACTCCCGCTGCTGCTGCATCTGGCACTGCTGCTGGTGCTGGTGCTGATGGTGCTGCTGGTGCTCCTGAAGCCGCTGGTACTGCTGCTGGTGGTACTGCTGTTGCTGCGGGTTCTGCTGGTGGTGGCTGTGGTGGTGGTGGTGGTGCTGCTGCTGCTGGTGCGGCTGCTGTTGCTGCTGCTCCTGCTGTTGCTGCTGCTGTTGCTGCTGCTGTTGTTGCTGCTGCTCCTGCTGTTGCTGCTGCTGGTGGTGGTACTGCTGCTGCTGCGGGTTCTGCTGGTGGTGGCCGTGATGGTGGTGGTGGTGCTGCTGCTGGTGCGGCTGCTGTTGCTGCTGCTGCGGGTGATGGTGATGGTGAAAGGGCTTACGAGGACTCTTCGTGGCGGCCCTACACGTCGCCTTTTGTTTTCTTCTTGGAGAGGTGCCCTCGGGAATAGCAGCGACATCGCCCCCCCCTTCCCTCCCTCCCTTCTCCCCTAGCTCGTGCGATGGGTAAGAAAAGGGGCGGTATTGTGGCTTTCGGCCAGGAGGGGGTGTCCTAGATGCAGACGTGGAAATGGAGGGATGGAAGGAGGGATGGGAGGTGGCGAGGGAGGGAGGGGTCTGTCGGTGCGTTGTCGGCCTTGAGCTTTGTCGATAGGAGGTAGAATGGGAGGCGCTGGAGGAGGACGAATGCAGATTTGCGGTTTTGGTGCCCGTTTGGCCGGCGGAGAGAGAGGAAGAGGAAGCAGAGAATCGTCGACTCCCTTCTGCCTTTCGTCCTGGAGCGCGGGAAGAAGAAGAGGAAGAGGCGGAGGAGACGGGAAGGAGCAGGGAGGTCCAGAGATCAAGGTACTCTTCGAAAACCTTGAATTCTTCCAGGGTCTGGGGGCGAAGGTCCTAGGGAAGGAAGGAGGAGGGGAGGAAGGGAGGGAAGGAGGGGAGGGAGGGTGGCGATGAGGAGAGCTTTGAGGTAGCGAGGCGGCGGCAGGGGCACGGTGCGTAAAAGTGCAGACGTGGGCAGAGGCTTGATGAATAATATGTACGCGTGATGTTTGCATGTACTCGGACTCGCCGATAAATGCCTTTCGCACTAGGGTCGTCCGACTAACCCTACCCTTTCCATCGCCCTCTCTCTCTGTTAGTAAATCTTGACGCCAGCTTTTCCAAGGTAAGCGGACAACAGAGCAAGTAGCTATGCAATGTCTGCCTACGCAACATGTGTGCGTGTTCACTAAGAGCTTCACGCTGTTACCCTCCCCGTCCCTCTCGGCTTCGGCCTCCCCCCCTCCCCCTCTCACCTTGACTGCTTGCTGTAATTGGAGGCATCTACGTATCAGCTCCAAGCGCCGAAAGGATGGGTCGTCTTCTTTTTTGTGCTGTTGTTTGTGCTTCTGGTGCGTGTCATACATCCTCTGTCGTATGGGTGAAGTGTTTGGGTCGGGAGTAAGGGAGAAAGAAGAAGAAAGCCAACAGACAGCGAGGCGCGAGGCGTTTTGGAGAAAGGCCGCGGACTTTGGAATACTTATGATTCCCACAGTCATCTATCTCCCTACCACCACAGACACGCAGGCATTGAGATCAGTATGCCGTCTTTCCCGGTGACTTCTGAAAGGGCGGAGGAAGAAGAGAAGGACATGCTGGCAGAAGTCGCATGGGGGGAAGACGACTGGGATGAGGAGAGCAGCTGGGAGGGTGAGGAGGAGGAGAAGGACAACGACGGTAAGACAGAAGGATGAGGATGAGGAGGAGGAGGAGGATGAGAAGGAGGGGGAGGAAGAGGAAAATCCAGAGGGAAAGGAGGAGGGTAGGGTGGGGATGGGACATGGGATGGATTGGACCTGGACTATGCCCAGACTAGACCAGTAAAATGTGCCATCCAACCAAGCAATCACTCGTTTTTTGCACATCACAACCCTCCCTTTCTGTCCACAGATTCCTCTTCTCCACGACAAGGCCGAAGAGGACGAGGAGGAGATGGAGGAGACGGAATGTGCCTCATGGGCCTGTACTTGGTCGGCTCTCTGTTCGGAGGCCTGTGTGGCTTTATCACTAAGCGGATAGCCTTTCGAGAAGTGGCAGGGGGGGCAGTGCCTTATTCCCGGACCGTCTTTGCCTTGGATGTGTTGATGGTATGGGGAGGGGGGGGGAAGGGAGGGAAGTAGAGAGGGAGAGAGGGACTGTGGCCTGCATGCTCCCTTCACTTCACTTCCATTCGTCTTCTTGAACCTCGACCAAATTCATTGTTTTTCTATCATTACCTTTCTCTCCTCCTGTTTCGTAGGGACTCGTCGCCGGCATGGCCGTCCTGGGCGCCTCTGCCTCCTCCCCTCCTTCCCGCCCTCCCTCCTCCTTCTCCTCCTTTCGCACCCCCTCGACCGCTCAAGGCGGGTACACTTATGTCCCGGTCACCACCAACGCCACCTCTAGCAATCGGTCTTCCTCCTTCCCTTCGTCTCCCTCTTCCTCCAAAATTATCATCCATTTTTTAGTCCTCTTTTCGGCTGTCAATGCAAGTGTTGTGGCAGGCTTCCTCCTCCTCGCCCTCCGCCGCGCCCTCGGACCCACCCTCCTCCTTTACACCTTTTTGCTGAGTAGGGGCAAGAGCAAGAGCAGGACGGTAAGGAGCCAGGAGGGAGGGAGAGTGAGAGGAAGGCCAATTTTGTCCTTAAAATCGACCTAAACCACCCACCCTCCCTCCCTCCCTCCTTCCCTCTTTCCCTTACGTTCATCCTCTAGGACGACGACGCACTTTCCCCCTCATGGTTGCTGCTACAAGCAGGCCTGGCAACAGCAGCAGCAGTGAAGGGCAGAGAGTTCCTTCTTTGCTCCCCGCGTGGCAAGGCCGTAGTGGCGTGGTTGGGTAGGGAGGGAACGCAGCGGAATGAGAGGATGATGGGAAGTCAAAAGGAGAGGAAGAGGGTGGCGATGACGCGAATGGAGGTGCAGGTGTAGATAATGTTATCTAGTAGAAAAGATATCAAATAAAAAAGACGAAAGCGGTGTGACGTAAGTCTCCAAATCACGCACGCTGTGTATACTTATACTTATTTTTTTGACCTCCCCTGTCACCTCTCGCCTTCCCTCCCCCTCTGCATTTTCTCCACGTGCCATCATCACTTCTTGTCCTCCTTCCTCCTAAACACCCCCACCCAGCACCAAGGCGGATGCTCCCCATATGCCTCCGTCCGCTCAAACCTACCTTCCCTCAGCCCCTCTCCTTCATCCCCCCCTTCCTCCAACCCTCCCTCGCGGCAAAACTCCATCACTTCCTCCTTCGATAGCAACGATGGCCCAATCTTTCCTTGCTGACCTCCGTATTTCTCTTTGTCGTTCCCAACCACGATTAGTGCCCGCCCGCCCGGCTTCAGAAGGGAGTGAGTGAGTCGAGCAAGCGCCAAGCGGGTGCGTGGAGGTGAAGGAGAAGGCGAGGAAGAGGGGAAGGGAGGGAGAGAGGAAGGAAAGGTGTGCAGGCATTGGATGTCTATAATCAGATCGTACTGTCCCTTGTGGCGTGGAGAGGCGAGGAGAGTGAAGAGATCACCTACAAGCCACTCCACCCCTCCTCCTACCCTTCCTCCTTCTGAGGTAAAAGCCGATCGATCATCATCACCCCTGCTTCCCTCTATCCTTCCTCCCTCCACCCCTTCCTCCCTCTCTGGAGGATAAAGCTCTCTTTCCTTCGCTCGTCCTTGAGCCACCGCTTCGGGGACCAGGTCAACGGCCGTTGCGCGGCATTCGCAGGCATGAACTGGGAGAACGAGGGAGGAAGGGAGAGAAAGAGTGAGTGAGGAAGGAAGAACACTCTTCAGGTATTAAATCAGTAGAATTTTTGCAGTATGGGGGAAGTGAAAAATAGAGATAGCAGTGGACAAGAAGAAAAGTAGAAACAAGTATTCGAGAACTTCCTTCTCCTCTTCCTTTACTTTCGTTCATCTTCCCCCCCTTTTCCCAGCCTCGTACCGAGATGAATCGACGTCAGCCCCAAGCCGCAGCCTAGCTCCAGAGTCCTGGACCCTGTGGGTGTACGCAGAGCAAGGGAAACGTGAAGGGAAGGGAAGAGGATGCCGGTATTAAAACCGACGACGTACCTTTAGGCAAGGAGGGAAGAAGGGCAAGGACGAAGGATGAAGGGGAGGAGGTTTCCCAAGGGGGACGAGCGGACGGGTTAATGTAGTAGTTTCGCCATTTGTGGAGTAAGCGGTCGTCTTCCGTCATCTTGCGGTGTGGCCTATTTCGGGGAGAGATTGTTTTGCAAGTTCATAAATTGTGTGGAAAGTGGGTTTGAGAATTGCCAGCAAGGATGTAGTACTATCTTGCTTGCTTTTTATAAGAGACAAGATCGAGCACCTAAATCCTTTCAAACAAGTAGACCCAGACAAATTTCTCATCAGTCTGGTCCTCCTCCTTTTCATCATTTCCAATTCTGCGTGCTCTGACTGCTCTTGTGTGCTTGTGCCAAGCATCACTTGGTCCGTGTGGTACACATTTCTTCTTTGCATATGTATTGAATACATCTTTCTATGTACACGCATCAAGTGCCCTTTTTCTATTTAAGACTCATTCTCTGTGCAAGATGCCGCACTGGTAGTAGGTTCACTTGCGAAAGGCCCTTTCTCTTTCCCCTCTAACATTTCACTTTTTGATTGACTGTTTGATGAAATGTGCTTTTGTATGTTATTCGCATTGAGGATGAGCGCTTTGCTGTTTTCCGTACTCCTAGGCCTCCTCACGGCTTCAGTTGGTGGTGGGAGAGAGAGAGGGGCTGAGGATTTACACGAAGAGATAAGCTCAGGCAAAGGTGGTCCAGATAAAAGTCGGACTGAAGGTACAATCGAGCTTTCGTCTGCTGTTTTGGGAACTGTCGTTGGCCCACTTTGCTCAACAAGAGGGACAAGCTCTCTCTTTTGAAATTGCTCCGACTGCGGAGGAAGGGAAAAAGGACCTAGAGAGTCGCTTGCAGAATTCATTCGTACCACCTCCTCGTCCTCGAGTCGGTGCCATAGCTGTATAGATAAAAGGATTACCAAATAATCAATGAGAATGAGTGAATGGTACAAGCTCTATTTCATACTCAATAAGCCCCGCCCCTGCCTCTGAAAAAGGCTCGTACCTGAATCATTATGTCAAAAACTTTCTTAAGCAATGCATGAAGGCCTTTGCTTATTACAGAAAGGAATTGAAGGCTTTCTTTGCACCACTTCAGGAATGTATGCAGCAGGCTTATGAGAGCATATCTTCATGTATGAATACCATGCGAGAAATATTGATAAGTCTTCTTATGTGTGGCCCTCTTTGGTCTCAGTTTTGCAAGGTTTACGCACGTATACACCCAGAAATCTTTATGCTAAAGCATCCACACGTGCCATCAAATCAACAAATCTACCATCCCTTACTATTATAAACGTACTTGACACATGCCCACATAAGAACTGTCTTCTCTCCCACTATCCCGCCTTGATATTGTACGTAGACTCGGGTTTGATGAGCGGCATCTTGTAAGCTAGCAGCGGTGTCCTGTGGTTTTCATGCAAGGAAAATACGTTTTTTTAAAGAATGGGCTAAAATGTGGGTCTGGATAATCTCTGGCGCTCGGCAGAACCAGACAAACGCCAGCCAACAATAAATTTTACATGAAAAAGCGATAAATAATGAATGACTCTCTTGTGACGACAACGATACTCACCACTCCCTTCTGATAGAAGCGTCCCGGTAATTTGAACAGGCCAGCGGGCCCTTCTCGGAGTACTGTCTATTGCCCGTGGGAGTCGCGTTAGTGTAAGAAAAGCCTATCGCATATTCTCAAAGCAGAGAAACAGGAGCACACGCATTGCTAATTGAATTATTTTGGCCAACCTCCGCCTCCCCCGTAAGAGTTAAGGTTACCTTCATACTAGTTGCGACGAGCAAGCCGCTAAAAGTTGCCACTGTCCACCTATATATATATATATATATATATATATATATATATATATATATATATATGGCGTAAGAAAGTGTGTTGGCTACTGTGCTTATTCAAAGCAGGCCGCAATATGCTGCTTTTTAACCAAGACAAGGGGCACTCACCCTATGTATTTGATCGCGAGATCTTCTCGGTCAAGCACGCCTTCTTCGGCCGAAATTTGGGCCTGGCGTAATTATTTGGGAAGACAAAATAGAGATTTCATCGATTTATGTGGCATCATGCACCAAAAAATTGTCGACTAACGAATGATTGTAAGGATATTTCGCTCTCCTCGTTAGTCCTGCGCTCTATAAAGTCATAGACTCGATGATTTGACCATAGAAGATGCATCTGTACGCCTTCCATATCTTACCTGCATTATGGACGGGATCTGTCGTTGCCTGGCAGGGTACGACAACCAAGCGTGCAGGTTGCTCACCGTGTGAGATTTGACATAAAACGTGCCGGGGCCCTGTAGAACGAAACCTTTTGCCTCATTACTGTTGGCTGATGATGGTAGGATGGAATGAGGGAGAGAGATATCTGCCGTTCAAAGGGCGCAAGAGTATTCGGTCTCCGTTTGCGTGTCTACCTCCCTGTACTTAACACGCAATGCAGTAGAAGATTACAGTAAAAAATGGAAATTGCCTGTAAAAGAATGGCTTACGGCAATTTCTTACCCGTCATAACCTTTCGCCCCGCTCTTCGCAAGATTTTAATGTCCGCGCTCCAGGCAAGAAGGTGTCCTGTGTAAAGCGACAGTTGTATATTTGATTATATCATGCAAACTTTCATCGAGGAGAACCCGTGACTGACGACACATCTAATTTATCTATTATATCTCAATCTTTCTGATGAGATTCTTGCCTTTTTTGACGATGCATTCCTCCCCATGGCGAAGGTCTCGGCGAAGAATGTTGCCATATGAAGCCAGAGCCAGCTTTCCTGTCCCTTGGTAGTGTCTTACGCCAGCCAGGCCCAGCATCTTGGTCAGATGACAGTCGCGTATGGCATGAGAGGTGATGGAGCCTTCCCTGTTTATATATATATATGTGTGTGTGTGTGTGTGTGTGTGCGTGTGTGCCATGCTGTTTGGAGAATTAATCTCTGACATGTGCCCCAAAGCTTGCTATAGGGATCGTACCTGGCCAAAATATGTGTGCCCGCCATGACCATATACCCGGTACTGGCACTTAATAAGGCTGTAGGTAGGTAGGCAGTAGCCGAGATAGAAGGACGAATTACTGGGATCGCTTCTCGCATGGAAAAAATTACCTGATCGTACGCAAGTGTGTATGGGCGTGAGAGAGAGTGAGAAGAGAGGCATTGGTAAAATTTACTATATGCGAACTTTGACCTCTTCAATTTACCCACCACATTGCCCGGGTATTCGGGAGCCAGGATGACGCTGCCGCCCTGCTCCGCTTGAGCATAGATACGTTCGCGCTACGGGAAAAGTAGTCATAGATTGAAAAAGAGATGGGGCATTACGTACGGTCTCACAATAGGCAAGACCGATAGTGGCTCACACTGACTTTGGCTGTCAGCCGATAAAAATGGTAAAGCAAAATAGAAAATCAGAAACCCCCCCCCTTGCAAATGTAACGCTAATCAAGCAGATATGCTGACGGCAAAGAACATAATGGCGATTGCCCCCCCCCCCCCAAGAAAGCCCCAAAAGCTCTGGCGTTGTTGTCTGTTCAGAGATACCATCATCTTCTAGTGCATTCACTCAAAGCACGTACATACCACTTCTTCACCCTTCTTCTTTTTGCCCAATGCAGCAACTACGGCAATGCCATTATCCAACCAGCTCTGTTTCCCCTCTTGGACAAGTGAGAGGTTGCCTGACCTGCTATGTGCGGGCATTGGTGAGAAAGAGAAATAGCATGGACGGCAAGGTCGAAAGGAAAAGAGAAGTAAAGCATTCAATAGGCTTTGAAACACCGCGTGTTCAATTGTCAATCTTTCTCCGCATCCTTACCTCGAAACAATGAGAGCAAAATCAGCGATGATGGACTCGTTTTTACGACGATCGAAAATGACCTAGAGGGAGGAAAAGGAGGGAGGTGTAGGTAGCAAGGTGAAATAATGATATGGACGTGAGATGGCTCTCAAGAAACGGAAAGAGGGCACAAAATTGATGCAGTCATTCTTATGTGAATCTTGACTCGTGACTGTTGATCGTATGCTTGTGTACACACTCTCTCGTTTCTTCCCTCCCCGTTCTTGCTTCTCCCCCTACCTCGAGAGCGGCTTGGCTGGTACCCGCGGAAATGACAGTCATTTTTATGGATTGAACGAAAGACGTATACAGAGCGAGAAGAAATAAAGGCGAGAGGGCTGGTGATTGGGTTTGGGAAATTTGGGAAGGAAAGAGTTGGGCGTGCATCCTTCCTTAACTGGAAGATGATGATCATGATCATTATAATGTGCATCCTAAGCTTGTCTCGCTTGGTCGAGCGCACACTCTCCTCATAGCCCTATACCTCCCTTCTCTCCAATTTTATTTACCGATGGCATGTCGCTGCAATCTTAGTCTGGTCCGTCTTCCATTGTTGCTGGCGCTGGCGTCGCTCATGCTGCTAGCGTATACGGGCCTACCTCGTCTCACCGTGCAGACCAATCGGAAGGCCACCAGTACCGCGAAGTGGACCAAGTACAAGCGAAAACCTTCAATGCCTCTTTGTTGGTCTGTCTTTATGTTGCCGATGAGGTCATGTAGGGAAGATGGCACCCCCCTCCAAGCAGGAGGCCCGTTACAGGGGCACATTTTTGAACTAACGGCTCGTAAACAATTATTTTGTGTCCCCTTTTGGGTTGTTCACCTGTTGTGCGTTCACCTGATCTATATTTTCGGAAAGAAGACGTGGTTGTCATGGCAGATAGTGTAACTTGGCTGTGGGTCACCGTCTCGACTTCTTCACGCTCCATTCTCATCCCACAAAAAACAACACTTTTTGTTCCACAGCGCACACATCAAGGCGATTCATCTTTTTCCATCTTCTTTTCGACACCACCATCAAAGCACCCAGAACATGCAGCATAACCACCATGACTCGGTACGGCCTTCGTTCTTTTCCCTTTGCCCGTCTCCTTCGCCCCCGCTTCATTCTCCTTCCGCGCAGCACAAGCAGATGCGAAAGCACAGGAAGCAGCAGCGACATTGGCATCCGCAGCAGCAGCAGCAGCAGCAGCAGCAGCAGCAGCAGCAGCAGCAGCAGCAGCAGCAGCAGCAGCAGCAGCAGCAGCAAGAGCAACAACAACAGAAGAATTTACAGCCTGAATCTCCACTTATCCCTCTACTACCTTCTCCAGAACAGCCTGGATATTCTATTTCTTCCATCTCTTCGATCTTCTCCTCTCCCTTTTTTGGGTCCTTCTCCAGCTCCTCATCCTCCGCCTCTTCCATCCCTCGCTTTCCGCACCATAAGCAAGAACAGCAATGCCGTAAGCAGGAACAGCAGCAATATTTTCCTCCTCCTGCGAGCCACTACAGAGAGAGGGTAGGAGAGTGGAAGGGTGAGGTCCTGGAAAAGGGGGAAAAGGAGGAAGAGGAGGAGAGTGACGATGACCTTGTACAGAGTTATGGGCCGTCATTCAACAAGAGAGGGAGGGATGAAGGGGCGGGAGAAAGGCTAGCGAAGAAGAAGAAGACAAAGAAGGTGGAGGAGGAAAAGTTAGAGGAGGAGGAGGAAAAGGAGGAGAAGGAAAAGGAGGAGGAAGGCAACGAGGACGATCTTATACCAGCGCTCGAGAGGGAGCTGCGTGACAGAGAGGAGGGAGGAAAGGAGAAAGAGAATGAACTAAGGAAAGACAAGAAAGAGAAGGAGAAGAAGGGAGATTGGGAAGAAGAGAAGGAGGAAGAGAACATGGAGAGGGAGGCGGCGGCTGTGTTTGCCTTTGCAGCCAAGATGCGCGCGTGGGAGCGCTGGGAAGGGGTAATCCTCCTCGCATCGCCCTGGAAGAAGGGTCGGGAATTGGGGGGGGAAGAAAGCAATAAGAGTGTGATGGGGGGAAAAGAAAGGAATAAGGGTGTGATGGAGGAGGAGGAGGAGGAGTGGGGCATGCGGACAAGAAGATAAGTTGGAACGGTGGGTGGAGAAGTAGAGAGGTGGGTGTGAAGGAGAGAAGAGGGGGATTCAGTAATCTCACAGAAAGGGGAGGGTGGGGGGTCTTTATTTCGTGGTTTGAAGAGTGGACGAGAGTGAAGGGAGGGATGGGCGAAGAGTCATGACTTGCAAAGTACAGAGGAGGAGGAGGGGGGGGTCTAAGGCCTGAGCGCTAGAAGACGGGATGTTTCAAAGATACGACAACATTAAAAACAATAATATTATATACAACAATAAAACAAACAACATGTATATATATATATATGTACGGAGGAATATGGGCACTTAGGGATGTATATATGTATATATATATATTATATATATATATATATATTTTATATATATATATATATAGAGTGGCGCTGGGTTGCTTGCTTTGTTTTTCCAGGGGTGTTTTCAGGCCCTCCTTTTATACAACGCCGGTCTTAATCCGTCCTCTTCCCCTCCCCTTACCTGCTTTCATCTGCGTTTTGTTCTTGTAATCGTTGCCCTTCCCCTCGCTTTCCTTTTTGTTCATTCGTTCTGGCTCTGGGTCTGGTGATGGACAACCTTCATATCGTACAGATACATGCATCTAATAGCTTTGCTTCCCTTCTTCCCTCCTTCACTTCACATCCCTTCCTCCTTCCCCCTTCCTTGTACTTATGCTTGGAATGATTCCCAAATGCATCCTTGAGCTTGCCGAGACTCGAGTGGACGAGGAAAGGAGGGAATTAGGGAAGGAGGAATAGAAGGAGGGAGGGAAGACGATTCTTTGTTTTTTTCTTTTCTGATCGATGATGAATCTTGTCAGCAAATTTCATTAAAGAGGAGGAGGTTGAGGCCCCTGTAGACCGAGGGGACGAAGTGGGTGGTGCCGTCGCGGTAGGCAGGGAGGGATGGGCGGAGGGCTTGCGTAAAGAGGCTGCTGTCAAACACCTGCGGGGGAGGAGGGAGGGAGCGAGGGAGGGAGGGAAGGAGGGAGGGAAGGGGGCGAGTTAGCGTATGTCAGAGTGGCGAAGGGGGGAAAGGTACAGGGAGAAAGGCAAAAAGGGAGGGCGGAAGGAAGAGAGAAACCTGCCTTCATGCCGTTGGCGATGAAGGCCGAGCGCGGAGACGAGTCGTTCACCTATCGCGTAACATGGACAAAAATTTTGAGATAAAGACGGAGAATGAAGTCATCATGAGCTTCCGTCCCTCATCACCTCTACCCTTCCCTTCCTCCCTCCCTCCCTCCCTCCCTCCCCCCGTACCCATGTCGCCTTGAGACTGGAGCTGGTGGTGGTCTTCCAAAACACCTCCACCGGCTTGCTCACGGTCAAATTCTTTGCCGCGGCTGTTATCGCCCTAGAGAGCGAAGGAAGGAAGGAGGGAGGGAGGGAGGGAGGGAGGGAAATTTAGAAAGTTAAGTGGTTCATAAAAGACTCATGTGGACCCCTCCTAGACTCATTTAAACCCCCCCCCCCTTCCCCTCCTTCACAGCAGTCCGTTCGTCTCTTCGTTCCTCCCTCCTTCTCCCCCTATTTTCTTCCCTTCCTCCCTCCCCTCCTTACTTGAGCTCCGATTCATCCAGCTCCTTCCACAAGCCCGTGTTAAGGAGGAGAGTGGTGGGCCGGAGGGTGTCACGGAGGAAGGAGCCTGAGCGAGGGAGGGAGGGAGGGAATAAGGGAGGGCGGAAAGAAAGGGAAAGGAGGATTATCTTTCAGTGATGCAGAGGATTTAAGAAAGAGCAGTGGAGGGAGGGAGGGAGGGAGGGAGGGAGGGACGGCGTACCTTGCAGGAAGGAGGCGATGGAAGGCACTTTCCAGTTGAAGGGACCTCTGCAGCCTCCCGGGGAGCAGCCGAGACTCTCTCGGGTGGGGGGGGAGGAGGAGGGGAGGGCATGGCCGCTAGAGAGAGAGTGAGGGAGGGAGGGAGGGAGGGAGGGATAAATATGTTGTTTGCATAATAAACGTCTTTGAAAAGAGGCAGACTGAAGGAGGGAGGGAGGAAGGGAGGGAAGGAGGGAGGGAGGGAGGGAGGAGGAACGTACCGTGGTGCGAGGTCGCCAAACCAGCCGATGAAGGTGACCCGGAGGTCTTTCTCCTCGTTGGTGTAATAACGGTTTTCAACGTAAGGTGGCCGACTCCCTTCCCTGAAGAATGGTGAAAAGGAGGGAGAGAGGGAGAAAGGGAGGGAGGTGGAGTAAGTGAGCGAATCCATGTCAAATGCTGGTGGGGGAAATGGAAATAAAGGGCGCGAAAAAATGAGTGGACACGAAGGAGGCTTTCAGATAGGGAGGGAGGGAGGGGTGGAAGGAGGGCCCACCTGTAGCAATCGCAGACTTCATTGCCATTGAGAGAGCTGGTGGACAGGTTGTAGTACTCGTTCCACGAGCCCCATTCTCCCTTGAAGGTGATGCTCTGGTGAGAGGGAGGGAGGGAGGGAGGGAGGGAGGGAGGGAGGGACCGATCGGTGAACTAGTTGAAGAGTGTGCGGGCTACAGAAAGATGAAGCTGCATCTGCACCCGCCGATGCCCTCCCTCCCTCCTTCCCTACCTTCTCCTCCTCCTCCTCTTCCCACGTCCCCGTCTCGAGAAACGAAACCAAGCTCAGATACTGATAGCGCGTCACGCTGTCACCGACAAACACCACATGCTTCCCCTTCATGCACGAATACACCCCTTCCATACCCCCCCCCTTCCCTCCCTCCCTCTCCTTCCCTCCTTCCTCAAACGTCCGAAGGATGCACAACTTGTGCTCAGGGGAATATACTGCCTTGCCTTCCTTCCCTCCCTCCCCCTCTCCCTCCTTCGTCGACCACGACACGGCTTCAGGCGCGGCCTGCAGGATCGAGTAGCTGCACTGAGGGAGGAAGGAGGAGGGGGCAGGGGGAGGGAGGGAGGGAGGAGGTCCTAAGGTAGATTGATTTTGATTGTTTTGGTGGCTGCTGCTGCTGCTGCTGCTGCTGCTGTTGACTTCTTTGTCTTTGAAAGCAGGTACGGTATCTTCCCCTTCTTTCTTCCCATCCTCCTTCGCTCCTTTCTTTTTCCGCTGTTCGTCACTGTGGGGGTGCTCCATGGTGACGGAGAGAGGAGAGTAGCGGGGCTGTGTATGGAATTGGGGAGAAAGAGGGAGAAAGGGAGGGAGGGAGGGAGGGAGGGAGGGAAGGAGGGAGGGAAGCGGCGGTCAGAGGCGGCAACATGTTATCGTAAAGTGACTGTGCGTGCGTGCGTGCGTGGTAAGTCGGATTGATATACCTGCTGCTCCCTCTCAACCCCTTTATGTTCATCTCCTCGTCCTCCTACCTGCTGGTGGAGCACTAGAAAGGGTGAGGTATCCCCGGGGCCGCCGCTTCTGTCTCTTGGGTGGTGGGAAAGGACTAGGGCCGACGGGTCCATCACAGCGAGAAGAGAGGAGGCAAGGGCTAGAGGGAATGAAAGGATGAGAGAGAAGGAAGGAAGAAAGCGTGAAAATCTATTTTTCATGTACGTGTGCTGGTTTGTAGCTATTAACAAGATGCCAGCTCTGAAGTAGCTTGCGTGACATTTTACTCTCGATCCTTCTCTCCCCACCCCTCGGATCGCCTTCTCCTTTCATTCTCCCATTTCTTACCAACGATTAGCAGACCTGCCGCTAGGCTCCAGACGGACCAAGACGCGGCTTCCCGGTGCGGGGCTGGTGGAAGGTCCATTTTTGTGGTGGCTCTGTAGGTGAGGGTGTGACGGAACAGGTGGGTTGTAGGAAGAAGGGAGGGAGAAAATGAGTGTTGTGGCACCATTTTTGGCCGCGAGCTTGACAATACATAGGCCAGAGAAGTGTGTATGTTGAGCAGTAGGGTGGACGAAAATGAAGGTGCTTGGCATGTTTATTGAGGGGGCTAGGCTGTCGGAGGAGACCCATGACCCATGGATGCTCATGACGATAATGCTGATGGTTGGCTGGGACTGGAAGAGCAGTAAAATAAGCAGACTTCACCACTGTCCAGAGTCTAGGCCAGAGTCAAGTATGCTTAATAAAACATGCCCCCTTGTACATTATAATAGTGTAGTGTTTGAATTCCGTCGGGGGTGTTCCAAGGCCAATGGGCCATTATCAATCAATCCTCATCTTGGCCGGCTCGCTCTCTCGGCGACGTCACGTGTGGCTTGTGAATAATTCGAAGGGTACATGCTGGTGCACCATCCTCCACCTCCTAAAAGTTTATACTTTTCCAAAGCTCGTAACAATGCATCCATGTAACGGGGAAATTGTGAGGCGAACAGCCAGGCACTGTTTCTTCCCTGAATCTGCTCTTTTTATGTTGGTCCAGCACCACATACTTTCTCAGCTCAGCGATGCTATTACGGAGGTCGGGTACTTTAGCCTCCCGAATGCAAACAGCGGTGACTACGGGCAGAGGACAATGCAGCCACCCACGCACGCAGTTACGAAGGTATAATTCTAGGAATATTATCTTTCCTTGATCCCGGGCTTGCCATGACCAAGAGTCCGATTTAATGGTCGACGCGAGCCAAGCCCCCCCGCGCGTACGAACGCTTGCTGGATACGGCTGGCGCTGTGCCGTCTCGCTTGATCTTTTCCGCATTCCGATCGCGTTCCAAGGCACCACTACGCCTGCCCAACCTCTTACTAGCTCCACTCACTGCTTCCCCTCCCATCTTCTCTTCCTCATGACCATCTCTAAGCCCCTGCTCCCACCTCCAGAGGACCTAAACTGTCGAGGAACAGCAAAAACCCTGCGAGCATCTGCAGGACGAGGCACATGTGCAAAGCGACTCACGTACCCTGTATTTTCCGCACCCCTGTCTACACCACATGCCCATGCATGCGACTCGCGCACATCTTCTTCTTACCCTGCCCGGCCCCTCCTCATCTCTTTCCACCCATCCCTACAGGCAAGCCGAGGTAGCACTCACAGCTCGCCCGCCTCTTTTCCGTCTCGTCGGCCTATTGGAGTCCGCCAGCAACAGCACCACTCTACACAGCGCTCTTCCTCCTGCCCCTCAACCACCAACCTAATCTGCAAGCACAAAAATGGTAAGACTGTCTTCCTCCTCCGTCCTCCTCTCAGGTCTCCTGTTGAGCGCCATCCTTCTTGGCCATGTCTCTTCCGAGTCCACCGGCGCATTGCGAGGCGGGAACAGCACCACCACACGGGCCCTGGCGCCTGCGCAGGTAAGATAGAAGGAAGAGAGGGAGGAATGGAGAGAGGGGAAGGAGGACAATGACAGGCGGGGGTTGAGGAAAGGGAGATAGATAGATGATTGTCTGAAAGCGGGTGCGTGGTGGGGGTGGAACAGCTCGGCTCGACTGCCACAAGACCTACCTTCCTTGCAGCGAATGAGGGAGGGAGGGAGGGGCGGAGGATCGGGACTGTGGGTCGGGACTGTGCTCGCGAATCACAGGAGAAGATGCCATGGGTGCGATGATGTGATCACAGCGGTTTATCGTGAAAGGAAGGGAGGCCTGCATTGCCTGCATCGCCCAAACACTATGCAGCGGATAGGACAGCTTCCACTCACTTCCCCATCTTCCCTTCCTCCCCTTCTCCCTCCCTCCCTCCCTCTCTCCCTCTTTCCATCAGTGTCTGGACAAGGCCACGTTGGATTGGACTTCCTCACCCAACGGCGCTGTACTCTTGAACGGGAAGCCTTTCCACATCAAGGGTAGGTGGGGGGAGGGAGGGAAGGAGAGGGGGGAGGGAGGGCAGGAAAGGAGGGACGGAGACACATTTGGCTATATGTGTAGCTCGGGACGCTACTTTTAAGACGACAGCATCACAATCGTGGCGCCTTTCCCCCTCTCTTCTCACCTCCCTCCTTCCTTCCTTCCTTCCCTCCCTCCCTCCCTCCCTCCCTCCCTCGCCTGCAGGCATCTCGTGGTTCGGCCTGGAGAAGGGCGAGGAAATGCTGCACGGCCTCAACAAGCGGCCCATGGGCGACATTCTGGACTTTGTCAAGGTATACCCTTCATCGGTCCCTCCCTCCCGCCCTCCCTCCCTCCTTTCCATCCTGGCTTTCCTTCTCTTGTCACTCTCTCCCCCTCCCTTCCTCCTCCCAAGCTGCCAAATCTCACCCCTCTCTCCCTCCCTCCCTCCCTCCAGTCCAACTTCAATGTCATCCGTCTTCCCTTCTCCGTCAAATTCGCGCTCTCGGACCAACGCTCCAAGAGACCCGACCCCTACATCGTGGGCTTCGGCCTCGAGGTAAGCCCGCCCTCCCTTCCTCCCTCCCTTCCTCCCTCCCTCCCTCCCTCTCACCCTCTAGTTTATCGAGACCTCAACCCCCACCTAACAGTCCTCACCCCCCTCCCTCCCTCCCCCCCTCCTTCCCTCCTTGCAGGACCTGACCTCCTGGGAGGTGCTTGATAAGTTCATGGACGAGTGCGCCGAGCGCGGCCTCTTCGTCATGCTGGACCAGCACGACATCGTGGGTGACAAGGCCGAGTTGTGGTATGAGGTACGTCCTCCCTCCCTCCCTCCCTCCCTCCCTCCCTCCCTCTCTCCTTCCCTCTTTCGATCCCTCTCTCCCTTTCTCGATCTCCTTCGACTCCCCCTTCCTCCCTCTATCCCTCTCCCTCGACGTACTCCTCCGCATCTCACCCTTCCTCCCTCCCTCCCTCCCCTCCTGCCCCCCTATCTGGTAGGGCGTATACACGGAGGAGTACAGCATTAAGGCCTGGGAGGTTATGTTCGAGCGTTACGGCAACCATTACAACATGTTCGCGGCTGATCTCCGGTGCGCCCTCCCTCCCTCCCTCCCTCCGCATCTCATCCTTCCTCCCTCCGTCCCTCCGTCCCTCCCTCCCTTTTTTTTTATTCATTCTCGGCAATCCACTCCCATCCCTCCCTCCCTCCTTCCCTCCGTCCCTCTCTCATTCCCCCCCTCCCTCAGCAACGAGCCGCACGGACTGGCGTCCTGGGGCGAATCCTCCCCCCTCACGGACTACAATCACTACTACGAGAGGCTCATCAACCGCCTCGCCCGCAAGTTCCCGGATTGGAAGGTACGCCCGCTCTCCCTCCCTCCCTCCCTCCCTCGAATCAGACCAATAAGGAAACATCCTCACCCTCCCTCCCTTCCTCCCACCCTTCCTCCCACCCTCCCTCCCTCCCTCCCCCCTATCCAGGGCCTCTGGCTAGTGGAAGGCACTCAGTACAATAATGAGGGGTATGAGCCTCCTGTGCCGCAATGGTGGGGAGGTGCGTGTCAGGCGGGGGAGGAGGGAGGGAGGGAGGGAGGGAGGGAGGGAGGGAGGGAGGAAGAGGAAAGAGAGGAGACCGGAAGAGCGTCGTGGAGGGTGAGAGAGTAGATGTCGGTGGTCGACGTATCATTTATAAATCACTCCCTCTCTCCCTCAGGTGGACGGGGCCTCGGGCTTGAT
>Ga0160419_100599_pt1 | contig 21358 bp, 26 predicted proteins | sample CelAP2metagpilot_2_FD_108196 | JGI IMG/M metagenome (GOLD analysis project Ga0160419, IMG submission 108196) | Phycosphere-associated microbial communities from Cellana algal ponds in Kailua-Kona, Hawaii, USA - Cellana AP2-4-25 metagenome pilot ... | reverse complement strand
TTTTCTCTTGTGCTTTCGGGTTGTCCTGATTAATTCTTTCAGTTGAATGTCTTCTCCTTTGCGTGAATCAGCTACCCCACCACCCCCCCCCCCCAGAACCAAGCACAAATGCAATGTCCAACTCCCCGCCTGCATGAAAGGATGAGCCAAGTACGCCCCTATCGTGCCTAAAGTGATAATGGCATACGGCAAGCGGGCAAATTCCTTCCAGTAATCCGCGGGGAGGACTTGCCGACCTTGAAAAATGGCAGCGAAGGGCATGACGGAGGTTTGCTCCTCGAAGGCTTCCATAACCTCATCGCCGTACTTGTCCCGCAGACGACGGTCACCATTCCAGACACTGTGGGCGTGAGGTTAAGGAAGAAAGAAAGTAAGTGTGTAGTTGGCTTTGCATTGAAGTTTGAAGGCCGATGCTCAAGATTTTTACTCTCTCTGTCCTCCCCTTTTCTACCTCTCTCACTTCCCTTCCCTCCACCCCTCCCTCCCACCCTCTTTCTTCACCCAAACAAATGATGTGCCATCAAGAATGCTGAGGCCACCAACACAAAGGAATTACCCATCCAGAGCGTATGTGCTGCACACCATAGCCCTTGTCCCACCATTTGAGGATGTCTGTCAAAGAGGAAGGAACCGAAGGAGGGAAAGAGAGAAAGGTGATAACAGGAAGAAGAAAATGAATGTAAGATTTCAATGTGCACATTGAGAAAATTATATACTCAGCACCACATACAGCTTGATCATGTCATGGGAAGGGTGTAGTAAAGGACGAAAGAGGGGGGAGGGCCGGTACGGACCGGGTGATACGCATGATACCCGTGGCCCACATGTGCAGCTTAGGCTTCTCGACGGCGGCGATTTCGAGAAGGTTGAAGGTGGAGGGGTAGAGGAAAAGAAATGAGATAAACGAGATGATCCAGACAAACTCGTGCACGCCTGTAGGCGAAGGGACGAGGGCGGGAGGAGGGAGGGAGGGACGAGGGCGGGAGGGGAATTAGATTCAGATATGATTTGTCACCGGATGGTTCGATATGAACGAAGCATGTACACAAAGACACAACAACAAACGCACAAATGCCACCTCTACCACCCTTGATAAGCTGCCTAACTTACAAACCACCCACACCGAAATACAACACAAACGCACAAATGCCACATGCCAGCTTCTCACACACACACACACTCTCTCTCTCTTTCTCTCTCAAACACGCGCATGTCGACAGACACGTACCGGGTACAAGCTTTAAGTCCCACAACTGTGCTCCATCGTAGCGATGATTGATGAAGTATATGATAGCCGAGCTGGCCAGAGGCAAGCTGACCAAGGCAAAGATCACACGCCATGCCTAGTGGGAAGAGAGGGGAAAGAAACCAAGGAGGAGAATGGAGGGAAAGGAGAAAATCGTCACGACAAATTTTGTTGTCTGAAAGTCAACTAAATAGGGTTCGGGAAAATCAAGCCTTACCCTTGCGCCAATCACCTCCTCTGCCCAAGGCCTAAGGCTGGCAAGCCCACTGTGAGCAACCCCAAATATGGTCAGCAGTACAGCAATCACGGCTTCCGAGGAATGCCCTGGTACTATCTCGTTCAAGTATTGGATGTATTCATCCCCCAGTCCCGTGGCTGGATTGATCCATGCCACAAAAAGGGCTCCTAAGACAGTGACGAGGAGGAGGGTAAAAATGCCCCAGTTCTAGGAAGGGAGGGAGGGAGGGAGGGAGGGAGGGAGGGAGGGAGGAGGGGAGGAAAAGGAAGATGAGAAACCAAGGATGGCATGCATGGGTCTTTCTCATGTGACCGCAAATCGCGATAGCACCTGTATTGTGTACTGAATTGATTTTCTTTCCCAAGATTCGATCGAAATACATCCACATTGCGCACAGGAAACGTACGCACCTTGAGGCTCTGCTCTTTCAGGTCAAAGCTCGCGGCGTCCTCCCCCACCAAGTTCCCGCCACCCGACTCGGTTGAATGCATAATTATGGAAGATAATGATCCTGCTCGCTGCTGACCGAAGGGCAGGCTCTGCGTGGCTCTGCTGCGGAGGAGGGCGGACAATGAGGAGGGACGTGACATTGATGCTGATGGCAGTACGGGATTGTGACGTGCTGCTAGAAGGGCCAAAGCCTGCCCGGATCTGGCAGGGCTTAGGTGCACAAATGCGGCAACGGGGTAAAAACTTGCCACTGCGGCGAAGGCCAGGAGGATGGCGCCACGATGTGCGGCCATGGTGACCCTGTGAGGAGGCGTGATGGTTTGCGGTGTGCTAAGGGCATGTCAGTTTGTTGGATACGACGCTTTCCCTCGTCATTTTTTGGTCACGGAACGACAAATTAATCTGGAGCACTTCGACAATCCAACATTAAGAAAAAGGTAGCTCCCTCTCTTGGATTTTTAAGGAAGTGTATAGAAATGATTACGAGTAAACTTGATTGCCGTGTGCGTGCGTTCAACTCGTTTTGGGGGTCCTCGCTGAAGGAATATGGCCCAGCGTCCGGATACTTATTTTGGTGTCCAGGACTTCCTGTCTATGCGCCCATGACGCAGCGTATCCTGTTACTCCCGCCGTCATATATCTTGTCTTTCATTCTCAAGCACGTAAGTATAGCTGATGGCATATGATTCTCACTCTTCCTCCCTTCCCCCCTTCCTGTTCCATACCCTCCTGATTACAATACACGCTTCTCCCTTCCCTCCCTCCTATACCCTTCACATGCTCCCTCGTTCACCCCTCACAGTCTGCCGGCCCTCACTATCATGAGAGGTACCATAACAATGTCGATATTTTCCGTAGGTGGAAAGAGGATTGTCGGATCAATAGCTGATGTGAAAAGGCTCGTCAAAAGGAAGACTTGAGGCTTCCCTAGCGTGGGCACGCGCGAAAACGATGTTCTTATTTTTCAATGAGATTCTAAAAAGCATTCTCTAATGAACTCCTTGTTGCTTCTTCTCCATCAAGCAGACCGCTATATATCAAAAAATAGCTGTTTTCTCATGGTAAAATGGTCTGACACACCACTGGAATCCCAACATCTTCCTTTCCCCCTTTCTGCTTCTTGTCAAGCCCTCCCAAATTACCTCCTCCCGGTTACATTTCAATTACAACACCACAAAAGATATCGAACGAGTCACCATGTAAACTAGTCATCAAAAATCAGATCGCGACGGCCTTCTGCCTCATCCTCCTCTGTGTCATCGTTGTCTGGTGGGAGGATATACCCATTCTGTGTCATCCGCGCGGAAGATGTCTTAACTAGCTTTCGCAAAGCAGAAAAAGGGGAGGAGGTGGAGGAAGAGGAGGAGGAAGCAGTAGCGGACTTAACATCCCAAAGGTCATCAAACAAAGCCCCGCCATCATCGGCCGAGGCTTGAAGTTGCTCAAAGCTAGAGGCGCTCAATCGAATCTTGCGATGTCGTTTGGTTTTGAGTGGGAGCGTCGGCGTGGTACCACTTTCTCCAGCTTGGCTCGTAATAATCTTGAGCTCCTTTTGCTTTTCGATCCCGTTGCCAGCCTTGCCAGCAGCAGCAGTAGTTGTAGCAGCTGTGAGACCACTGGAGGACTTTTCGACAATTGGTTCATGAGTATAAGGTGAGAGAGGCGGGGGTGGGACGAGTATATGCGATGAGGAGATGGAGACGGAGGAAGGGGATGAGAGAGGAGGGGAGGACGAGGGGTTGAGCAAGGCCATGTCCATAGGTAGGACGTCTGCCACGGGAGAAGAAGGAATAGCTTTGGTGTTACTGCTGCCGCTACTGGCGCTGGTGCTGCTATGATTGCTGTTGTTGTTGGCCTGGGACGCAGGGAGGATTAAGCGTGAGAGAAAACCTGTGATGATTTTGATGTCCCGCTTGTGGGAGACAACGGTTGGGGCTGCTTCGTCTTTATGATATGCGCTGCAGAGACGGAGAACGGCGGCCTCCAGTTGGGCGTTAGTGGTCACACTGTATCAGTAGTAGGGTAGGGATAAGCGAAGAATGAGCGAGGTCATCGTCTTGTTGACGCGAGGGAAGATATAGACAGGCATGTGTATGACGTGAGGTAGAAAAGAGATAGAAACACCGTTTATCCCTAGGCAGGCATTCCATACCGCCGACAAAAAAACTCACGTGGCTATCGCCGAGGCCGCATAATGTGTCATGACACCAAGGGGTTGAAAGCCCTCCACCTGCTCGATCTCCAAGCTCAGCTTCTGCTCCTCTTCCTTCCCTTTCGCTCCCTCTTCCTTCCTCCGCGCTCTCCCCTCTTCTGTCAGCTGCTCTCTAGCATCCAGGCTAACTGTCACTGATTGACAACGACTTGGACGCTGCGCCCGTAAGTCGTCCTCCTTATCCTTCCCCTCACCATCCATCCCTCCCAAGCCTCCCTCCGTCCCTTCCTCCTCCTCCTTCGACGACGGCCACACGGGAATCAATATAATTTCCTCCTGGTCATGCAAACTAAGCCGCACGCGGTTCATCATTCGTTGTTTGCCGTTTCTTCCCGCAATGGTCACTACATCCGACACTGTCTGTACTGAAAGCCTGCCTCCTGTTCCGCTACCAAGATCCCCCACAGACTGGGGTCGAGCTCGGCGCAACTGTCGCGAGGGTATCATAGTCATCTCTGGGGCTTTGTCCGCAGTTCCAGTGGAGAAGGCCCGGCGAGAAGGATAGGGTTGCGGGTATAACTTGGTACTGCTGGTAGTGCTGCTGGTATCGTCCTCTTCATCCACAAAGGCCAAGGGCGGGAGTTCGTGGTCTTCTCGTCGGTCATCATCGGCCGGAGGCTGAGTGGACTCGTCATCGACGGCTTCTTGGATCAAATCGAGGCGAGGCGCTGCTTCTCTGTCTTCAGCAGCCGCAGCAGCGATAGCAGCCGCGACAGCAGTGGCGGCACCAGTAGCAAAATCTTCTTCCTGTTGTGGCTCGTGCACAATGGCAAGCTGCAGCTTGATTTTCCTCTTGAAGACGCTTGTGTCCAGGACAGTGACAAATGTTTTAGCGACGCCGTCAGGACCCGTGCGGTACTCGTGCTTGTATCCCACCACCCCACCCAAGGTAGAGAGAGTTTGGCCCATGATGATGAAGTGACCTATGATTGGGCAGTGTGGGGGGAAAAGTATGCAACAGCCGGTATGCTGACTGTCAGATACATCTTTCAGAGCGGTAATGGTGGTGGTGGACATAGTGAGAGGGGGCGTCGTGGCGCCATGCTGTTCACATTGCGGTGCTGTTTTTTTGGAGAATTGACAAAAAATTTGCGGGTGGGCCCATATGCTGTACCCCCCTGCAAGCTCAATAGGAGGTGTATTCAACTCTCCCCAAAACCTTTAAACGGGCTATTCAAGGGGTTTAATCCCTTAAAAAACGAACTCTCACAAGGGCTGCCTACTAAGGGGGAGGGTAGCGCCTTAAATGCCACTAGTAGGAGTTAAGGGCTCCTCCCTCCCAGCTCTTAAATAGCAACACTGCCCTTAAATAAGGAAAATGACCATTTTTGTAGCACAAGCTTCCTTCATATGCTTGCTTCGCCACCGATCACATGGAGAGAACACATGTGGACCGATTTGTGGTGTTGTGGCTGTGTGTGGACATAAAAATGACCATAGAAACACAGAAAGCATGTATATAAGGGTTTCTTTCGCTGTTTGAGGATGCCTTTGCTATTGCTATTTAATGGTTATCCTCCCGGTCGAACTCACACCTGGGCCAGCATTTAAATAGAAATCTTGAATGAATATTTAAGAGTGGCTGCTATTTACGTGTGATCATGCCCTCTATCTATTCAAGTTCAGTTTTCTTACCTTTTCCTAATCGTTCATGTACACATCAAGTACCCTTTTTCGTCGCACCACCACCACCATAATCCCCCAGACATAACGCACAAGCCGAAATCATGCACGATTGCGCTCCATCGTTCCCTCCCTGTGTCTCCCCTTCATCAGCATCATCACCCGTCCTCTCCCTCTTCTTCTTTTCCAATGCCAACGCATGCTTCAATAATCTCGGTGGCACTAGTGCACTGAAAGGCTTGATCGCCCGTAAAAATGCGGCAGGTCCTGCCGCATACGCTAACAACAACCCATAATTCGTCATCGCCACTCCCGCCTCCTCACACTCTTCCATCCGTGCCCTTATCTTCTGCCGATCGATCATGCACCCCCCACAATGCACTACCACATCATACATCCCTCTTCCTTCTTCCCTTCCTCCCTCTCTCACTCCTTCTCGCTTGTTCAAGCCCTCGAATGGAAATTCACGGCCATACGCGTGATCGATCTGAAGGGAAACGTTCGCGAACGCTTTTTTAATAGCTTTGGGTAATTGAATTAAACCAATATCGTCACACGCCTCTGGGATTCTGACATGATTACAGGCCTCGGCTATGAGCACCCGGGCTTTCCTTCCTCCCTCCCTTCCTTCTTCCCCTTTCCTTTCTTCGAGCTCTACCAGTCGTTCGATCCCATCAATAAAGGTCTGAAGTTTTCCACCGCTCATGTGTTGGATCATGATGATGCTAAATGTAGTAATGTCCACGGGCTTGTGTGAAGTCCAGCTAAGGAAGACAGGGAAGGATGGAAAGAAAGACAAAAGAGGCTGGATGAGGAGCATGCTCTTCTTCCTTAGATCCACGCCCCAACCAATCGAGACGAGAACGTTGCCTCTGACTCCCCCTCCCTGACTCCCTCCCTCCCCCCAACTCCCTTCACCTGTGGACGATGTCGACGGCTTGAGAGTCTGTGACCACCAAGCTTCCCGGGGGGAGGAGGGCGAGGATATCTAAAAACTTCCTTTTCTCCTCTTCCTGATCCTCCGATCGATGTTGTTGTGAAGATATAGGAGATAAAGAAGGGGCGGAAACAACAGCAGCAGCAGCAGCAGTAGCACGGGCTTTTTTCAAGTCCATCCGGTAGGCCAAGGTGGGTATAAAATGATGCAGACAGTAAGCTTGCAGCAAAGATGGAGGACGCAAGAGCCGTGTTTGGGGTGTTTCGGCGTCCATGGGAATGTTCATCAAAACGAGCTTGTTCCCCTGGTGGTACTGAAGGGGAAGAAGAGGACAGTCTTCATCCCCTGTTGCTGCTGCTGCTGCTGCTGGTGTTACTGTTGAGGAGAAGGTAGATTGATGGAGGGTATGGGCGAGGTGGAGAGCGAGGGCTTTGCCGGCATTGGGGGAGGTGAAGTCCGCAGTAAAGGAAGGGAGGAGGAGGTTGGGAGGAGGGTGCTCTGTGCTGATGCTGGTGCCGCACTTAAAACCATTGCTGTTGCAGCTGCTGTTGTTGTTGATCTTGCTATTGTTGCTGCTGCTCGGATGCATCACGCCTCCTCCTTGTCCTCCTCCTCTGGTTTCTTCTGTCACTGCCTTCCGAATTTCCCCCTCAATTGACGCACACAACTCCTCCACCCACCTCCCCTCCCCCCCCCCTTCCCTCCCATCGCCAATTTGCCGGATAAATTTCTCTCGTTCGTCATTCTTAATATTGAAGATGAGCATGGAGGGACGGCGTCGCTTGGCCATGCTTCGAACAAGGGAAATGAGAAGAGGGAGGGAGGCAGAGGAGGCTGTACAAGCAACCGGCACAACTGGCATTCTCCCTGCAGCTGCTTTTCCTGCTGTCCCTGCCACTGATAGTGATCGTGCTGATCCGACTGCTACTGCTGCTGCTACTGCTGTTGCTGATGGCGGTGATACGGGCTTCTCCTCCTCCACAGCCGTTTCTGCCACACTTCTTCTTCCTGCACGTCCTTCCTCTTCATCCATCCCTTGAGTCGCCACCTTTGCTTTGTTAAAGGGCTCTATCACCACGAGTGCCGCGTCCACTTCCCGCATTGCCTCCCACGTCTTATTCCTCTTCTTATCTCCCAGTCGTCCCGTGTCATCCACACCTGCTGTATCTAGTAGTTTGATCGGCCCCAAACCATGTATTTCCATGATGGCTGTCTTGATATCTGATGTTGTCCCAGGCGTGGCATCAACGATACTTGTAGCTTGTTGCGTCAAGGCATTGAGAACTGTGGACTTGCCGGCATTCATCTCTCCGACTAAGCCGAGGAGGAGGCGGTGTAGACCAGAAGAATAGGAGGAGGAAGTGGTGCTGAAGGAGGAGGACGAGGAGGAGGAATTGGTGCTGCAGGAGCACAAAGACGCACAAGGCGATGCGAAGAAGGGCGACAAGGACGAGGCTCTGTCGAGGGAGGTGTCGTATATAGGCCGTGATGGCTTGAGCAATTTGGACGTGTACGGCCCTGGCAGCTTGATGAGGCCAAGGACCATGCGAATGCCGCTCTTCTTCAACAGAAAGCCTTCCACCTATCCCAAACTTACCTGGGCAGTAGTGATCGCCCATGTCTCATCCCTTCCCGGTACCAACCCCAAGAAGACGACCCTATAAAGAAACTGCGTGGCGGCATGGCCTGTAGCGTGTGGAGTGGGTGGCCAAGATAGGCATGATCCAAGTTTAAAGCCCAGCCCATGACTCGGAAGTTGAACCGATGTATCGCTCTGTTTTTCTCTGCTACTGAGACGCTCATTGACCTTCCCGCGTGCCCGCACGCCCAAATCCCGCAATCGCACAGGCTCCACCGACCATGCTTGGCCCCTTCTTATTCGCACGGGCTCGGATTGGGCCGACGGCTGCCTCCGCTGCTGCATTGCGCCGCCTTCCCAAGCCCCGTACCTTTGCTGCTGCTTCCTTCTCGACTACACCCCCTGCCATCCCCACCACCTCACCCACCGGCACATTTCCTGCAGAAGAGCAGCTGGTAAATGTACAAATCAATGGCCGGAGCATTGCCGTGCCCGCCTATGCCACCATTCTCGAGGCTGCGCGGGCTGCAGGGGCGTTTGTGCCCACGCTTTGCGCCCACCCTTCCATCCCTGCCCGCGCAACATGCCGTATTTGCTTGGTGGAGCTCGAGACAGGCCAAGGCACGAAGAAGGTGGTAGGCCCCGCTTCACCTACGGATGCAAGGAGGGTCGAAAAGCTTGTGCCAATGAGTAAGCTTGTCCCGGCGTGCATTACCCAAGTAAAGGAGGGACAACGCATCCACACACATTCGCCAGATGTCCTGGAGAACGTGCGTTTTATTCTCCAGCTTATGCGGGCCAAACATCCCAACACTTGTCAAACATGTGATGCCGATGGGAATTGTACATTTCAGGACTTGCTGTACCGTTATCAGGTATGTGATAAGAGTGAGAACGTCTATTGGTTCCTTTCTTGTAGAAGTGTGTGCGTGCTTTCTCTCTTCCATTAGATCTAGGAGCGCTCAATACATTTCTTTGTCGGATTTGTCATCCTCTGTCTTGTATTCTTTCGTATAAGTGCGCCTAGTTTCCGAAGCGTACATGTCGTTCGCCGCACCACTAATAATCCCTCTCCCTCTCTTCTCCCCCCTTCGTTCCTCCCAATAGGTTGAGGACATTGCCCCCACAGAGGTTCGCAAGAATTTTGAACACCACCACGAATGGGACGGTGGGGCTAACATTGGTACGCCCACTGACAGCCAAACACCCGCTCCCTCAAAAGACACACCCTATGGCGCCATTACTTTTGATCCAGACAAATGTGTCAAGTGCGGGCGGTGTGTGGCAGTCTGCCAGAAGATTCAAGGGGTCGGAGCGATTGGTTTTGTAGGTCGTGGCGCGGACATGCATTTGTCTACCATGCAGGGCTTGCCATTCGATCAAACCAAATGCATCGAGTGCGGTCAGGTATGGGACTCAAGAGAAGGAAAGGCAGAGAGATGGAATGTGGCTGCCCTCGTCATGTGTGAATCCTGCTTTTTTCAAATTACACATATTGAAATCAATTTTTCAAAGTGCAGGTGTGGCTTGGTCGTCCTTGTTGTGTTCATATCTTGATCGTGCGCATTGACTACCCAAGTTCTGATGATAAGCTCAATCCAACTATCATCTCTCCTACCCTTAACCCAGTGCGTCGCCGTCTGCCCCACGGGTGCCATGCGTGAGCGCCACGATCTTTTCCATGTCATTGATGCTTTGCAAAATAAGGAGGTAGTGAAGGTCGCTGCAGTGGCCCCTTCAGTCCGCGTGGCGATCAGCGAAGAATTCGATCTTCCTCCTGGCAGGATCTCCATGGGACAGATCGTCGTCGGTCTGAAGCAGCTAGGATTCGACTATGTGTTCGACACGAACTTTGCCGCTGACTTGACCATTATGGAGGAAGGGACTGAATTTCTTTCCCGTCTCAAGAAAGAGCCGGGCGCAGGACCTCTTCCCATGTTCACTTCTTGTTGCCCTGGGTGGATCAATTTGGTTGAAAAAAACTACCCTTATCTAATTCCTCATTTATCGAGCTGCAAATCTCCTCAAGGGATGATGGGGGCAGCGGTTAAAAATGTGTGGGCGCCTCGCGTAGGACGCGACCCTGCAGATGTAGTCAATGTTAGCATAATGCCCTGCACTGCGAAGAAGGGAGAAGCGCATCGCCCTGCCGATCGAGCCGCCACCTACTCCGCTAAGCTCGATACGACGGTGCCCAACAACGATTACGTCCTAACCACGCGAGAGATCGGTCGCCTGTTTCGATTGCACAAGATTTCTCTTCCTGCTTTGGAATCACAGGCTCCTGATGATCCGCTAGGGGAGAGCACAGGGGCTGCGGTATTATTCGGGGCGACGGGAGGGGTAATGGAAGCGGCGTTGCGAACAGCTTATGAGCTTGCATCGGGAGGGCAGCCATTGCCAAAAATTGAGATGAGTGATATCAGAGGGCTGCAGGGCGTGAAGTCCGCGCGGGTGTGTATTCCGAATCCAGATGGGAAGGGACCGGGGGCTGTGGTTCGTGTGGGGGTCGTGCATGGGACGGCAGAAACGCGGGCATTGCTGGAGAGGATGAAGTCCGGGGATGAATCGGCACAGTTTGACTTTGTGGAGGTGATGGCTTGTAGGGGAGGATGCATAGGGGGAGGCGGGCAAAGCAAGAGCGACGATCCGTTTGTGCTTCAGAAGAGGATTGCACATGTGTATAATTTAGATATGGAGAGCGCGATAAGGAAAAGTCATGAGAACCCGAGCATCAAGAAATTATATCAAGAGGCGTTAGGTGAACCAGGGGGACACTTGAGCCATCAGCTGTTACATACTCAGTACACAGATCGGTCGCAAGACACTAAATAAATAGAACGATACACGAATAACACGAGTGACAAAGGAAATCAGATAGCTTTCAGAGGTTTCATTTGTCTCCGATACCTTTCCCGTCTTCATTCATTTTACACAGATCTACATACTTATCCCTCTCTTTCACATATTTATCCATGTTTCTTTCCTTCCACACCTAAAAGTAAAGATCCCGCTTTCCTCGTAAGAGCTGCTGTCGCTTCCTCTCATAAGCCCGCTTGGCATTGTCGCCCATCCTCTGGCTCTCCCGAGCAATTACCTCATCGCCCACGGCTTTCGTCTGGGGAGAGGCGTAATCCTAAAAGCACGATGAGGAAGAAAAAGTAAAGAAGCTGAGAAAAGGGAATCGACACAAGTATGGTGGAGAGAAGGGTGCAATTTCGATGAACGACCAAGATACAAGAATCATCTTCACTGCATACCTCCATATACTCCTGTAGGCTGAGCAAAGCGTTAGGCTGGCAAAAGTCTTGGATCCGTCCACTTTTAGCAATTTTCATGAACGCAGCTCCCGTGCGCCCTTTCCGGTAGCATGCCGTGCAGAAGGAAGGAATGAAGCCGTCATGTAGCAAGTCTTTGATTACGGTGTCAAGGGGTCGATGATCCTAGAACGAGAGGGAAATTACATAGGAAGGACGGAGAGAAATCAAGCCACATGTGAGGATACGGCTGAGAAAGAGCTCATACACGATTGAATACCCCAAAATGTACTTCTTACCTGCAACGAGAACTGCCCTCGTCTCCGCTTGTACTCATCCGTGTCCTCCTCCTCTTCAACTTCGTGTACAGCCGTCGCCGCCGCTATCGCTGCTAGAGGAAGCTGTGTTTTAGCAGGGCGGCCTGCTGTGCTACTGCTGCTGGCCGTGTTGCTGATAAAATTTGCTGCATCGCAGGTGGTGTCGCGATGATAAGCACCTACATCCGTTCGAGAACCGGCACTGATCTGAGAAATACCCAGCCGGAGGAGCTCGCTGCGAGTGGCTGCTGATTCACGGGTCGAGAGAATCATACCTGGGGAGGGAGGGGAGACGGGGAGGAGGATAGGCATACGTGAATGTTAAGCATGCCAGTTTGACAGAGAATTAGTTAGCTGAGGGGAAAGGTGCGGCATTTACTACGCCTAAACTCGTGATCCCTTCTTCTTTCTCACCAGTCTTTCTTCTTACCAGTATAAGGAACCGCACACCGAATGACAGCCACAAGTTTTTTGAAATCATCATCACTCACTGGCATAGGAATGTGTTCAGCTGCAGGCGCATTTAAGGCAGGCTGCATGCGTGGAATGGATATAGTATGGGGCCCTGTACCGTAGGTCCGATCCAAATGATGCGCGTGCATCAGCAGCCCCATAACTTCGAAGCGGTAATCTGCAATGATCCAGGCGAAGGCCAGGATCGAAAGAAGAAACAGTGGCAAAAAGTGAGGGAAGACATCATGAAAAAAGAAAAGAACACGGTGGAAATAAAGTCGACATCAATTACTCTCTCCTCCCTCCCTTCCTCCCTCCCCCCTTCCCTCGCTGCCTCACCAGCCAATCCGAAGAGGGCCCCAATTCCGACGTCATCCAAGCCACCTAATTGCGCTCGATCCATCGTTAAAAGCCTACGTAGCCCCGAAATGAATACCAGGTGGTGAAACTTACAAGCCTTCTATATCCCATTCTCCCATGATTCCGTGTCCTACCTGTGGTTATAGTCGCTCTTGGGTCCGCCTGGATGCATCTTTCTGAAGGTCTCTCGGTGATATGTCTCTTGAAAAAGCGTGTAGGTGCCTTCATCATAAGCAGAAGAGGGAGAAAGGGCGTCAGACGACAAAAGAGAAGGTGGGATTACACGAGGGGGGGGGCAGAGAGAAAAAGAGGGAATCAAGGAAATTAACATTCTCACCGATGTATTGCGTTGCTTTCAGCCGTTTCATGTCCGACACGGATAAGGAGGGGATCTCGACATTTATGCGACGGATTTCTCCGCAAGGGTTGGGTGTCTTGACGGTGCCCACCTGGAGGAGGAGAAGGAGAAGGAAGAGGAGGAGTTAAAGGAGGAGAGACGATGTGTGTGAGAGGACAGTTGCAATGCTAGCGCGCGTAACCCGTAACAAGAAAAGTGACGATCAACGGACATTGCTTAGTATATGTCAAACGGATACGGTCTCTTTCGCTCCCGTCCCCCCTTCCCCCCTTTCATATCCTCTTTTCATCCACAAACAAAGGAAGATAATGAAAGAGATATGTCGACTTACCACTTGCACGGCTTCCAAAAATCGATCAAATGAATACTTTGGATGCTCCCCCGTGAGCAGCAACAGCCGCTTATGGCCAATCGCCTCCAAGGCCTCCACTTCTTGACTGCGGAAAGGCAGAGAGATAGAGAGCCCAAGCGAGGGAGGAGAAAAGAGAATGGCGAGTGAAAAAAAGAAGGAGAAAGCCGCGAGTATTAGAGCTATTGAGCAATAGAGACAGATGACCTAGGAAAAGAAGGAATACTGAAAAATAATGCCAGAATATCAGAGGCACCCAAAACCACACACACGTGGCAAATGGGGCTCCGCCGCAAACCTCTCCTTTCCCGTCATCTCCTCCTTTCAACACAAGATTTGGGTCTGGTAAAAACCCGCCCTGACAAAGCTTCGGGCTTTCAGGGAAAAGAGGATATGAAGAGTGTGGATATAAAGAAACAAATGCCCAAGCCATTCCATGAAATATTGCAGACGGGCGGACACCCACCGTAATTCATCCATGGTCAACATGCTCCGTTGCATCTGTTTGTTGGCCCCACGAAAGGCACAGTACTGACACGTGTTCACGCACCAGTTGGCCAGATACACGGGAGCAAACAGCACGATGCGATTGCCTGTTTTGGTGGGTGTTTGTATCGTGCAAGAATAAGTGGTGGTCAGAAACATATATGTGCAGGTAGCCTGTCTACACTAGTGGTGTGTGTAGATCGCGCGGTCAGCGGTAAGACGTTGCTCGGAAGAATACATTTAAGCAAAAAAGAAACACATCATCCAGCACCCGACAGTTCAGTCACCCGTCAAACAAGATACTGTGTATGACATTCATTAGTACTCCGAACAGAGTGAAAAAAGACCCCATCTAACACCCCACCGTATCCTCACCAACTTACCATAAATCTGCTGCTTTACATTCAACGCCGCGTTGTACAATAATTGCATCATCTCCTTGTCCGCCGAATCGACATTCAAGAGTGTCGCCGCCTCTTCCAAAGTCAGGCCTTGCACAAACTCATTGAGGGGAGGGTCGGCATTAGGGTTCCCCGGGGGCGGACTTTGGAGCCGGGCACGATCTTGAGCAGCGACAAGGATAGCCTTGACATGCGCAGGGTCCTTGGCCTGCGGTGTTTCGCGGTGGTAGGGTTTGTCCCATACGTGAGGATGCCACATGGTTGCCATATGTGCCTGGCATCCCAAGTGCTATCATCCTATTTAAGCCAAACCAGGTCTCACCATACCTTTTCCTTGGTCTCTTCCAGTAACCGATTGATCGCGACCTCGTCAATGATCTTGGCCGGGTCCTCGTACTTGTGGTGGCGCTCTGTTTCCACAGACCACTGCGCCAGTCCTCGTTGTTGATGTGGCCAGATGGCAAGGTTGAGACGGGCCGGCGAGGTCGTCGATGGTGCAGCGGAAGAGCTCACGCGCGGGCGACAGCACCATTGCGCCAGTCGCAGCATCTTGAAGAAAGAGGACTTGAAGGCGAGTGTTTGGCCTGTATTGTGGGGTCTGTTCGAAGCGAGTGGAAAGCTTCAGGGGCTTCAGAGAGAACATGCGACGAGGTGCCTCAACCCGAACAGTTTTGCCGCCGCGAGCACGCCATCACACAATACCCTCTAACGAGATCTGCCCCAATATCCCCACAGACACCGATGCTGCTTCTTAAAAAAAATGTGGCTGTCACTGGTTCGACGGTTGCTGCTTTTTTTCGCAAACGTCCACGTCTCCCGGTCGCCCCTCTCGAACGTCTTGCCTCCTCATCTCCCTCTCCCCCTACTGTAACATTCCACCGCACTCGCCCGCCAGCCGCTACGGCACAATGCCAGCACGATGCTCAAGCTTCGTTTGCTCCCTTAGCGCACTTTCTAGGGGTGGAGAAACTCGAGCCAGGGCGCATCATAGACCTCTCCAAGGAGCAGCTGATGGAACTATTGACGACGCAAGACGGTGCCTTGGTACAGGCCTTGTATTCCCTCGCGGAGGCCGCAACGAGTAAGTGCATGCAGAATTGGATTATAGAGTTGCCCAAGTAGTAATGGTTGACATAAGAGAAATAGCCTTTCGAACTCACATTCGTCCCTCCCTTCTTTCCTTTCTTTTTCCTTTCTGTGCCCAACAGCGGCATACTTTGGGACCAAGGTATATGCAAGGGGCATCGTCGAGTTTAGCAATGTATGTACCAAGGATTGTCTCTACTGCGGCATCCGCAAGCACATGGTGAGGAGGAGGCGGAGGAGGGCGAAGAGTAGAAGGAGTAGAGACTGTGGCCCTGTTCACTGCATTCCGTGTGTGTACCTCCCTCTCATCGTCCCGTTTCCACCCCCTTTTTATCTCATTCCAAATATGCAGAAAGTGCACCGGTACACCATGACAAAACAAGAAATTGTGACTTGCGCGGAATTTGCCTACACCCAAGGGATGGGCACGCTTATGCTCCAATCGGGGGAACTGCCAACTCCTGAGCGGATCAAGTAAGTGGAGATAGGAGGGAAATGAGATAAAAAAGTGAAAGTACTCATCACAATGGCACAATTCCGGACCTCATTTTCAAACAAGTCATTCTTCTTCCTCTATCCCTACTTATTATCTCCTCTTCTCATAGTTTCATGCTCGACGTCGTCCGCGCCGTCCGTCTTCGCACAGTCGAAATGGACCTCGAAGTTCATCCCTCCTGTTCCTCGTCCTTACCTTCTGCTTCTCTCTCAGTGACGCCCAATAACCTCGCAGCTTCCTCTCAGCGCGGCCTCGCCGTGGCTCTGTCCCTGGGGGAACTACCTTCAGAAACTTACAAAGCGTTCTACGAGGCAGGCGCCTCTCGCTATCTTCTGAGGATCGAATCAAGCAACCCCGTTCTCTATCACAAACTACATCCACCCTCTCACTCCTTTGAATCACGCCGGCAGTGCTTGAATGAATTGAAAAGGATTGGGTTCCAGGTTGGGACGGGAGTGATGGTCGGCGTGCCCTATCAAGATGTGGAGGACATGGCGGGCGATCTGCTGTTTTTCAAGGTAATTACTCTCTTCATCATATGAACAGCAGGGAATACTCTGTCATCGAATCGTTCTATTGAATTTGAATTCTGTCTAGACTTAGCTAGGACAAGTCTGGTGCGCTCAGCATCACACCTCGGTGATGAGAGGAGCGCTGAAGGGAAGCTCACGCGGGTCTGACAGCGCTTTGAGTCACCCTTTCGCACTCGTTCCCTTTTTTCTCTCTCCTTTCTTTCAGGAATTTGACCCCGACATGATTGGCCTGGGTCCATACATCGTCCAAGCCAAAACTCCGCTCGGACAAGTCTACCTCGCTGAGCGCCAACACCACTCAGCAGAAGAACTTGAAAAGGAAAGGATAGATCTCTTGGAGCGAACGACACGGATGTATGCGCTCGCAAGACTGATACTAGGAAATGTGAATATCGCGGCGACGACCGCATTGCAGGCCCTCGATCCACAGGGGAGAGAGCTAGCGTTGCGGCGGGGGGCGAATGTAGTGATGCCCATTATTACCCCTCAAAGGTTGAGAGGTAGGTGAGTACGGCGGGACGGAAGAAACGTGTACACCCTTTGAATCTCTTTGAAGGTTGCTTTGGTACCTTTTTATATTTTATATCCGTCAATAGCAAGAGACTTCTCCTTTCCTTATGGCGGGTGAACCACGAATTAACTCAATGCTTTCTTCTCCTCTCACTTTTTTGCGCCCTCAGAGGAATACCAGATTTACGAGAACAAGCCTGGCATTGATCAAGATGCTTTGGAAAGCACCGCCTGTCTTGATCTTCGCGTGCAGCTAGCGGGGAAAGAGTTGCTGCTGGACGGGAGATGGCACGACCCCCCCCATTATTTGACGCGGAAGGTGAGATAATGAGAAAGAGAGAGACAGGCATTGCTGGTAAATGAGCATTTTGACATGTTCGACGGCAAAGTGAAGATGTATGGTGACAGACAGATAGATGTTTGAGGACCTGCTGAATGAAGAATCAAAGGAAAAATGGAAAGAAGATTTCCCAAAAAGGCACGAGAAGACATACTCAATATTTGTCACCCGTTTGTGTTTCGCAAAGTTTTGAGTATCTTGATGATACAATTGCATCGCCGAGAACTTCATTTGTTTTTTTTTATTTTTTTTTTGGGGTCCTCCTTCCTCAGACAAACTCACGCGTAGTCGCAGTACCCGAGCGTTGGATAGAGAGGCCTGGCGTGCGACGACTTGGGCGACCTCGCCGAAGACATATCATTCTCTTACACTTCTATACGCAAGATTGAGTCTTATTATGTCACTGTTGCCACGCCAAGAGGGTATGATACATTTTTTTCTAACTGCGGGCCGAACGGGGCTCAAACCTTCAGTATGAAAAATCGCTACCAAAAAGTGAAAGGGAAAAAATGAAGAATGGGAGGAGGAAGAGATGAAAGGGTACGAGCATGACAATGCATACACACATAGATTAGATTTTGGAACTCGAAGTAAAACAAAGAAACCACGAGAGGTCTGATTAGTAGTTTCCAATAACTTCTTTTCCTCTCCCCTTTCTTCCGATCCGTCCCCTCCTTTTCTCACTGTCCGCCTTTCCACGGCCCTTGGTCTATACAAACAAGCAGAGGGATAAAAACCTCCATTTTGCTGGACCGCTGCAATGACCGCCAAAACAGAGAAAGGATAGTTGCAAATCATTGCGAAGTGGCCGCGACCGGTCGCTCAAGAAGAAGATTGAGCGAGCCGATAAAGCCAAAGCCTGTGGCGAAGTCTGAGAGTCTGCATCTTACCTTCTATATAAGGACTTGATACCAGAGAGAGGGACTTAGGAAGGAGGATTGGGATCAAATATTGAGTAGTGAACCAGGAATCAGTAGGCTGAGCATTGGGAAATACGTTCCCCCACCCGGGAGGTTAAAACCCTCTTGCCAATTCAACTTATTTGGTCGGTTTTCTAGCCTCAAATGGCCCTGACTTGATCGAGGGCTTTGATAAATTGGGCTCGGAAGCTAATTTGAGCCGATAATATGCAGATAGGATATTGGGGCTGGAGCCTGGTTGGCTTTCGTCCTTCTCAGGAATACTGACGAGCCCATCCGGCACAGAGGATGCTGAAATGAGGTTTCGGATTTAGAGGGGCGATATTTAGGTAGTATGTGTGCGTGTGCATGTGTGTGTGCATGTGTGTGTGCGAGTGCGTGTACGTGTATGTGTATATTCCACACAGCGTGTGTGTGTTGTTTATGGACCCGTGGGCTGACAGAAAAGGAAGAAGCGAACCGACAGCTCCAAACCGGCGATGGAAAGCTCCCCAACTGGGAGATCGAGGAAGATGCCCACTATGCACTCGCTGCATTTTGTGCACTCGCCACATCTTTATCTAAAGATGTGCTGGATAGCCTGAAATCAAATGGACGCGATCATGATTCGTAGCTGCGACCTCCCCACCCTTTTCCTCTCACGCAAAACATAATGCACCACACTCACACGCTCACAGCGGCGTCGGGCAAAGGTCCAGGATGTATCACCCCCTCCACCATTCGGGAGAAGGTGACGGCGGGGGCGAGGACGGAGAGGGCGACCAGAACCCGACATTCTCATCCCTCTACAATGGGGAGGAGGAGGAGGAGGAGGAGGAGAAGCAGAAAGAGCAGCTCGCCCATCACGCACAACAGCACCAACATCATCTTTCGTCACGGAATTTTAATGAAGCCATCGTACCAGCGAATGCTGCTGCTTCCTTCTTTCCCACTCCTCCTCTTTTTTACCCGGCGCCATCGGGAGGAGGAGGAGATGAAGCCGAGGGTTTGGAGAGTCGGCAACAGCAGCAGGAGCAGCGCTTCCATCACCAACATGAAGGCATGCATGTGTCTTCGACTTCCGTGTCAACGTCAGCGAACAAAGCCTTAAATCCTCCCACCACAACTACTACTTGTGACCACCATACTTTAACACCAAGCAGCAGTAGCAGCAGTAGCAATAGCAGCAGCAATAGCAGCGGCAGCAGCAGTGTCCGAAGTACCACCAGTCGCAATCTAAACGTACCTGGTGCGGTGATTGTATTGGGCCAAGCATCTTTTACCCATGCACCTCCTCCTCCTCATCCTCCTCCTCCTCCTCCTCCTGCACTCCCACCAAACGCCACATCAGCAGCAGCAGCAGCAGCAGCAGCAGCAGCAGCAGCGAGAGGAGGAATCACTACTTCGGGATCCCCTTATTCCTCCCCCTCTTCCCCGTCCTCCACCTCAATGGTGCTGAGAGAATGCTTTGGCTTCTCTGCGGGTAGAATCAAGGCCGGCGCTTCTCTCTTAGGGAAATTAAGTGCTATTTTGGAAGAAGGAGGAAGGGTAGAAGCCCGTCCTGCAGCAGGAGTGGAGGGAGGGAGGGAGGAAGGGAAGGAGGAAGATTTGGAAGAGGCAGCAGCGTTGGCGAGCGTTGTGATGAGTGAGATGGGAGGAGATGCGCGAAAGGCTCGTTTTTTGCTCGCGGCCTGTGCAGGAGGGGAGGGAGGGAGGGAGAAAGAGAGAGGTGAAAGCGTGGGCGGTCGACTTCGCCGGGCCCTCAAAGCTTTTGCTGAGCCCCCTCCAGTCTACCCCTCCCTCCCTCCCTCCTTCCTTCCACCCCACCTGATGATTGTGGTGAAAGACCCTTCGGAGTGTTTGCGCCTGGCCAAGCGAGCAGTAGGATCAGGGCTGAGGGTGAGTGTAGCGCGCCACCCTTGCCATGTTCTGAGTGAGGTGGTGGAGGAGGATGAAGTTTTTTTTCAGGGGATGGTCCTAGAAGCCGACTTTTCAGTGGTGTCCGGCCTGGAGGCAGCGATGAAGTTCCGGACATTGCCTTCCCCAGGAGTGGGGGAAGGCAGGGGGAAGGAAGGGGGACAGGCACAGTCAGCGACGGCGAACCTAATGATGGTGATGGTGGTGAATGGAAGTCCGCATGCCAATTATTCAGGTGCGTCTGCCTCCCTCTCTCCCTCCCTCCCTCCCTCCTTCCCTTCCTCCCTTCCCCCGTCATTTCAAAAGTAAACCATCCACTCAACCTCCGTCTGTCTATCTGTGCTTATTTCTCTTCTTCCTTCCTTCTCTCCTTCCCTCCTACCTTTCCTTCCTCCTTCCTTCTCTTCCTCCCTCCTTCCTTTCCCTCCTCCCTTCTCTCCCTCCCCGCCTTTCCAGGCTTCGAGGCCCATGCCCTGGCTGCGGGGGTGGACTATGTGGCTCAGGATTTTGAAGAACTATCGTTTGAAAATTTAAAAAAACAACTGGAAAGAAGAGCAGAAGTAGGGGTACGAGCAGCAACAACAGCCGCAGCAGAAACTGGAGAAGGAGAAGGAGAAGGAGGATTGAGAAGTATGAAGGGGTTGATGGGTGGAGGAGGAGAAGGAGGGAGGGAGGGAGGGAGGGAGGGAGGGAGCGGAGGTGTGGGTGAGGGAGGACTGCCGATAGCGCGATTGCCGGCTTTTACGTGGACTGGAGCCATGCCTGCCTCGAAGCCGTCTCCCAAGAGATCTGGGGAGGGAGGGAAGGAGGGAGGGAGGGAGGGAGGGAGGGTGGGGCATCTGGGATCGGGGAAGGGAGGGACGGCCGTGTGGAATGAGGCGAGCGTTTCCCAAGGCCAATCGTTCACTTTCCTCCCCCCCACCTTGTCTAAGGCTCATTCTTGTCCCTTAGCGGCTAGCCCGGCACTAGTCTCTCCTGCTGCGGCTGCTGCGTTCCCTGCTCTTGGTCAAAGCAGCAACAGCAGTGTATGCAGCAGCAGCTCCACGGGGGAGAAGGAGACCAAGAGGGTCAAACGTGCGTGTGTGCACTGCCACTCGAAAAAGCTGGCGTGTTCGTTGCACAGGCCGTGCGATCGATGCTATGACCTGCAGCAGCCCTGTGTGGAAAATGTCCGCAAGGCAAGGTCGTTCTCGTCGTCGTCATCAGGGTCAGGCACGCCTAGAGTGGCCGCAGCAGCAGCAGCAGCAGCAGCAGCAGCGGCAGCAAGAGGAGGAGGAGGAGGAGGAGGAGGAGGAGGAGGAGAGGAAGGAG
>Ga0160419_100598_pt1 | contig 21361 bp, 23 predicted proteins | sample CelAP2metagpilot_2_FD_108196 | JGI IMG/M metagenome (GOLD analysis project Ga0160419, IMG submission 108196) | Phycosphere-associated microbial communities from Cellana algal ponds in Kailua-Kona, Hawaii, USA - Cellana AP2-4-25 metagenome pilot ... | reverse complement strand
TCATCAGAACAAAGCTCGCATTTACGATCCGCAGAATAACTTTGGTGGAGGCGTCTGGCTTCCCCATTTTTTCCATCTTGTGCACCGTCTCCAGCATCCTAGCATGGAAGGTTGTCGCCGCCTCAGTCATCTCCGTCGATGGAGGAATCCTGCCTGCTTTGCAAAGCGCCGTCCCTCGTGGAATCACCCTGTCCCGGACTGCTTCGTTGATGCCTGCCATGTTTAGTTCATCGTCGCCTAGCTGCTGGGTGTCCTTGGCGCCCTCTTCCGCTGTTCCGTAAGTGCTGCTGCTGTTGATGCTGAGCTGCTCCGAGTCGAACCAATGGGGTTCTCCTCACAAAGCCCCATGAAAAGACATCGATGCGATTTATTGCTTTATTTTTAACACCTTGTTTGATAAATTATGTGTCCACATTTTATTACTTTTGTCTTACTTTTCTTGTATGCTTTTTTCTCTTGTTGTACATCCGGACCTTGTCGACTGTGTGTGAATGTACATATTTTACCAGATTTGTTATTTGCAGTTCTCTCTCTTCAAGCGCGGTCCTCAGGTATGCGTGGTCCGTGCTGGTGTAACCACTGTTCGAGCTCAGACAAAGGCAAGCCATCGTCGTCATCGGTAAAGGTAAGACTGGAGGCGGAGCAGGTAAAAAGAGGGAGCGAGAGTGGGTAGCTTTTCCCTGTCATGTCCAGGCGAATGCGAACCCGGTATTCCCCCCCCTTGCCACCAGCATCAGGCACAAATGGCTCCAAGAGCTCAAATACGAGCGCGCACCCGTAGGGCGGCCACCAGGCCGGATTGTGCGCCAACGGCCAGTCCAGGGCATGGAGAAAGGCCAGGAGCGTCACATCGTGTCCGCTAAAAACAGCCACACGGCAAGCCTGACTGGAACCAGAAGACTCATTATCGGAGTTTGACGCGAAGGAATCCGCCTGACCCATACGTCGGAGCGTGCCCAGGATCTCCTGGACAAGCGGGGCAATGACCAAGGCCAGGAGTGGAGGGTGTGCGTAATATTGCTGAAAGCGCCAGGCAACGTACTCCACCGTCGGCTGCCGCAATCTCTGTGCACATACATGCGTGTTTGTGTACATGAGTGAGGACAGCTTTTCTATCATCCCCCCGCGCTTGATTTTGCGATCGCACCACCGCGTGTATTACGCACCTTGAGTGGCCCTGGCATGTCGAGGTCTTGCGGCCAGCACCAAAAAAAATCCGCGGCCTCCATCCTAGACAAAGTAAGAGGGTGAGAGGCATTTATATCATATCGTAAGAGGGGGGAGGCATTTATATTATATCAGAGTGTAGAAGTAACCTCAGCTTATAAGTACACTCACCATTTGAAATTGTCGCTGTTCAGCCTGGGGATTAATCTGACTAAGTCAGATTTCAGGGCCTGGGATGAGGGAGGGACAGGGAGGCGATAGAGAAGAAATGGGTGTGCCGCAAGAAAGACCAACATCATTCGTGTTGGGGTAATGCCAGATTTTGTCCACATCACACAGCCCTCATCCCTGACCTCTTGTTGGTCTTGGCGGGCGACGAAGGAGGGTGCAGTCAGGACCTTGCCCACCTCCTCCTGAATCATGCGAGGGTTGTTGTCATACATGTGGATGGTGCATGCTTTTTCTTCCCGGACTACCACCGGTACTTGATCGCCCCTGGCCAGCTCGTGTGCCCCCAAGCCGTGGAGCAGACCTTGTGCACTTTGCTGCGTCCGGGAAAAGTTGGAGGAAAAGACCTGGCGGGAGGAATGGAAAGAGAGAGGTACGAGAGCGAGTGGGGTTTCGGACCTGAGGATAAATTTCGAGGGGAAAGGCAAGATTGAGTGCGTTTGGCAGCTCAATACAAGTGACCATCCTGGCTACTCACATAAAATTGTACAACGGGCAACGCGCCGCCATCGCCTGTCTTGTCGTCTTGGCCTTCTTGTGCCCCCTTCTCCAAGATCCTCGGGTGCAGCTTCTTGATGCTTCGCCCCAAATTTCGCATGCTTTCGAGCCCGTTTTCTGTCAGGCAACCAAATGGCCGAGATGCGCTGTCCCGGGGCGGCCGCGTGGCGGCAGACTGCACAGGAAAATATGAGTTAAGCAGCTCGAGCTCGGGTCCCTTGGGCAGACGCTTCAGCCAGCGCCGCTTCTCCTCCTCGGATGCTGCAATCTCCGTCCCAGTCGTCCAGAAGTTGACCATGGGGGCGCGCTCGCCGTGACGGTGCAGAATGACTATTCCGCATACCCTCGAAGTTGGGGAGTGGGCCGTGGGGTGTGTGGGAAATGTCGACAGAAGTGAGGCCTGGTACTGCAGGGTTGGCTTCTTTCCCAGGCAGCACTGCCAAAAGGTTTGCCACCGATGCTGAGCTGCCCGCATCTCCTCTGTTAAAATTTATATGTGTGGTGCGCAGTGGTGGATATGGTCACAGCGTCAAGTGCGGAGGGCGTTTAAGCGACCGCCTGCTTAGGGCAGCATCATTTATCGCATCTTCTCAGTCTTGCACATACACTCACACTTCGATGCATCCATAGCTATCCAGGAGCTCTGTTCTCGCAACCACGAGCTCGTGGATTGGCAGCTGCTGCGCGAGCGCCAACCTTGGTCTCTTGGGTGCCGCAAGAGAAGGAGGAGGAGGTTACTTTCAGGGCACACGGTCAATATCGATCCCATCAAAGAATAAATAAATCAATCAATCAATCAATCAATCAATCAATCAATCAATCAATCAATCAAAGCCACACACCCATGAACGACCTCTTTGGGGACCTTCCAGCCGCGGCCGGTGACGATGGCACGGCAACTCCTGGGAAGATGACCAAGAACGCGGCCATCCTCCTTCGCCCAAGGGCCACCAGCAGCAACCTCATGCCGCCTCCCAAGCGTCCCGTTGCAGCACGCCCCCCGTCCTACATGGCGCCACCCCATGTACGGTCACGGGCTGTCGTTACCCAGGCGCCCATCGAGGTAAGTGTATGAAAGTGAGATCTGGACCTCCCAGTTTCGTTCTCTGTACGTTGCAGCGCTCAAAGCGCTCACATAATTCTTTTCACACGCCATTTACATGACAGATCCATGCACAAAACAAGCACGTAGTCACTGCCAACGCAGCAGCGACCCTTCCTCATGAATGCGGGTCTTCCGATTTTGAAGAGTTGTCTTGCGAAGGCGAAGCGTACGACCCCTCCAGGCCTAATGACTACATGGAGTATTGCAAGGTAAAAAAGAAGGGAGGGAATTGTAATTGCTTCGAAGGGTACTCGTCTTCTCCCCTTATTTCAGAGAAAGCGTGAAATGTCTCTCCCTTCTCCTAATTCCTTTTGTAGGAACGCAACGAGAAGAAGAAACAGGAGGAGCGGGACCGGGAGTACGAAAAGTACAAAAAGGAGCGCGGCGAGGACACGCAACGCGGTCAGGCCCTTCTTCCTGGCGCGGGGGGCTCAAGTGTGGGAAATCAATTGCAAACCATAGCACCGCCTTCTCGGGGACGTGGGCGTGGAAACATCAGCAATTTGCCCTCCTGGATGGTCAAGGTAAAAAAGGAGGAGAAGACGCTAGACTTATTTCCTAGCAGCTTTAGTGGATGGGCAGCAGGAAGATGCCTGAATTAAAGTGCTGTCTTGCTTCTTTTTCTCAAATTGTTTTCTACTTTCTTCACGTATTCTAGATGTCATCAAGCGCGGGTGCGGAAAGTGGTGGTGCGGCAGCCATGCCGTCTCTTGGGTCGCCAGAAGGCCGCTTTGAGGATGCGCAGGTGAGTCTAAGCGTCTCTTCTGGGAATAGGGTGATCTCCTTTTGGTCTGTATGCCTCCGAAGTCTTGCTCTATTTTTATCGAAAAAGCTCTTGATTCGAACCAAACGATTTTCTTTCTATGGCCCTTGTCACGCTCTTCGGGTCAGGGGTTCGGAGTTGGCGGCGGCGGGATGGGTACGGGGGACGGGGGCGGAAAGGGAGGCATAGGCGCCGCCTTGCTGAAGAAGCTAGGGTACAAGGAGGGAGGGGGGCTGGGCAAGGACGGGCAGGGCATCACTCGGGCTATTCAATCTCGCGCTATCGGGGGCGGGAAAGGCGTGATTAACGGGCCACCACCGGGAGCAAGAGGGTAAGTTCGAGGACTGCGGCGGTTTTCTCTTGGCACACTATCCCTCCTACTCACTCATATATTCTCATCTTTAAATTTCACAGAATTCAGCCAATATCCATGCGCCAGGAGCAGCACCAGCAGCATCAGCAGCACCAGCAGCACCAGCACCAGCAGCGACAACAACAGCAAAAGAAGAAGCGCGGCCTGTTCAGCAACCCGACCAAGGTGGTGCTGCTCAAGAACATGGTGGGTCCGGGGCAGGTAGACGACGACTTACAAGCCGAGACGGCAGAGGAGTGCAGCAAACACGGAACTGTAATTCAGTGCCTAATATTTGAGGTACGTTGCTGGTTAAGGCGGTGGATAGATGAAAGCAGTTGCAAACTTGCGATCGAATTTCTGATTACGCCTGAAATTAGCGCTAGGTTTTTCATTTCCTTCTAACTCTCATGCCAAATATCTTTTTCCTGCCAGATTGTCGACGAAGCGTATCCAGAGGAGGAGCGGGTGCGGACATTTGTGGCATTTGACCGGCAGGAGAGCGCGGTGAAAACGTATGTGGCTATGAATGGCCGCTACTTTGGGGGCCGGCAGGTGCAGGCTTCCTTTTTTGATGAGGATCGGTTTGCACGCAAAGATCTGGCACCAAGAGAAGGCGAGTAGAGTATGACGGACAGGAAAGCAAGAGTAACGTAACACCAGATCACCTGCATCAACTTTCTATGTTGTCCTCTTTCTCACGTGCTGCATTTGATTTCTTCTTTGAGCGTCTCGCTTTTTTGCGCTGTTGGCAGGAACGTTATCCAATCTCTGTTTCTTTGTCACCTGCACTCTCTTCCTATTCTCTAATTGTCACCCCCGCAGTCTGCACACTGTTTTCTAAGCAGTTGATCTAATCGCTTATTCTATTCTCGAGCGCTTGCAGCAACCTGCCTGCGCCATCTTGCCGTACCCTTATCCATCTGATACCAATTTGTTTTCCCACTCCCTCACCCATATACACCAAATGAAATGTATAATCCTCTCTTCAAGCTGGACGTCTCTTTGTCAGTCGTCCCTCCTTGGGCTGAGTCCGTCCCGGACCCAAGGGTCTCTACATGCCCCCCTGCTTTTCTTTTGTTTGCTGCGTACCGTGATATACAGTCTATTAAATTGTTAACGTGTCTTTCTCTCTACTCACTACTTTTTTTAAGCTCACAAACTTTACAGAGCAGTGACTTCTACCATATCGTGAGGGGGGGAAAGTTTCGGCGTGCCCGACGGAGACGGGGAGGCCTGCATCTGCTGCTGCTGGTGTTGCTTTTGTTTGGTGGCGGTGCTGCTCGTGCGTTTTTTGAAGGCGTGGACGCCGGCCGAGGCCTCCAAGTTGTTTTGGCAGCCCTCACACTGGCAGTTCTCGCCGCAGTAGACGCCCGCGAAGAAGCACTCGCAGTATTTTTTTATGCACAATGACTTCTTGCAGTTGCAGCCGCGCACGTGCTTGGCCGTGGGCTGCATGCCGCCCGCCGAGCCCTGCATACCCCCAATCACCGTCGTCTCCCCGCTCTCACCCCGCAGCCCCCCCGCCAAGCTGACCCGGCGACCAGCTCCTGCAGCCACAGCTCCCGTGGCCCCGGCCTCGATAAATTGGATCTTTTCCGTGAAGGCGTGCGGATTGCGGCTAAGGATGTTGTCCATGGCCTGTGTGCGGACGTGCTCGAAGGCCAAGGTATTGTTACAGTCCAGACAGCCGCAGTCGTCCTGGCAGTAAGCTCCCACGGCGAAACACTCGCAATATAGCTTCAGGCACTTCGACTTGCGGCAGTTGCACTTCCTCGGACCCGCCGCCACCGATGTCGCCCCTCCTCCACTGGCCCGAGCCTGGGGATGGTGCAGTCCACCACCAGTCATGGCACCAGGGGGCGGTGAGCGGCGCATCTCTTGAATATGATTGTGTCGGCGAGCTGCGGCTCCGGTGCGGACAGGGCGAGAGGCATTGTTGCCGCCGCTGCCGCTGCCGGACGAGCTCGACTTCTTGTGGATACTGCTACTTCCCCGGCTACGGTTAGAGGCAGCAGCGGCCGCAGCAGCCACAACCGCGGCACTAGGTCCTTGGCCGTGGCGACGGCTGAAGGCCGAGGCAGCAGGAGGGGTGGAGTGGTGTGTCTGCTGGTGACTGCTGGGGTCGTGCTGCAGGTGCTCCATGGTGGACTTAGTGCCGTCTGATGAGGAGGAAGAGATGTACCCGCCCTCAGCCTCATAAATCTCTTCCTCCTCAGCATCCTCACTCCCACGGTGATGCGTGTGGTGGATATGCTTCAACCTTCCTCCCAAGCGCCCGCCAAACATCCCTTCGCCCGCCCCGCTCCCCCCTTCTTCATCGTCTTCCTCTTCTGCGTCAGATGTGGCAAAGGCCTCGGCACCGTTGACCATGCCCATAGCCAAAGAGCGAGGATACCCCTCCATGACCACGCTATGCATCGTCGGGGTCACGGGCCCCAAGAGCGAGCCCTTGCCTTCCATGAGGCCACCAGCGTCCACCACCCCCATCTGCATCAAATGAAATTTGTCTGCAAGCGTGCCACCCCCATTTCCCAAGGTCGCCTCGGAGCTCTGGGTCGGCAAGTGGTGGTTGTGCGGGTCCTGCTCCTCTTCTTCTCCCTGAAGAAGTCGCTGTCCCTGCTGATGTCGCTCCTGTCGCTGCTGTCCGTACTGCTCGAGTTGTTGCTGCCGGTGGTCATGCTGCTCCTCGAGGTGCTGATGGTGATGCCCATGCTGGTGGTGATGGTCGTGTTCCTCCTCGTACTCCTGCTCTCGTGGGGGCCGGACACGGGGCGGCGGCGGGGGCATGAGGGCATGCGAGGGCAATGGGGGCGGGGCCAGAGACGGCGGTGCCGCGGCCTGGGAGCTGGTAGTAGCCGGGGTAGTCATCGGGGCCGCGTCATTGCCGGCCTGAAAGGCGAAGGGAATCTCGTCCACCGTATTGACCATGGGCGTCCTGAGGAGTGTGTGTATGTGCGGATATGCGTGTTAAGCAGCATTGGAAGTGACACGGGGTAGTAGAAGTACGCGTCCTAATAGAAGATGTGCGGTGAATCTGGAAGGGGATTTGCAAAGGTTTCAGTGATGAAGCCCGCTTGTACTCGTGTAAAAAGAAACTAGAGGTCGGGAGGAGGAAGGTGGAAAGGCGAGAGTATGGCGATAAACGACAGAAAGCAGCGAAGAAGAGGGGCATGGAGGCATAAGAATTTTCATGATGATAGGAGCCGTTCGGGTGATGTCACTCACTAGGCGAGGAAATGGCTTGTGCAATTTGACAACCTTCCTGGAGTCATAGGTTCGTAATCGTGAACGTACATGTTGGAAGGAACGCCGCCGGTGGCAGACATGTCGTCGCGGGGAGACATGGTGGGCTGCGGGGAGCTAAGCTGCATCAAGGGCGAGAGAGTGAGCATGAAATTGCTGAAGTTGGGGCTTGGCAGGGCCGGTGAGACCATCATGGAGTTGACGCTTCCTGGTTGTTGCTGAAACTGTTGCTGCTGCTGTTGTTGCCAGTGCTGCGTGAGGTGGTGATGCTGTTGGTGGAAGTTGTCGGGGATGCTGATGCTCAGCTGTTCTCCATTCAAGGTACGAACGACTCTTCGACTTGGCGTGTGCCGGCAAGGGGTGGTGTTGTTGCTGCTGCTACTGCTGCTACTGGTACTACTGGCAGTAGTGCTCATTGTTTGGTAGGAGCGGCGGCGGGCGTGCAACGAAGGAAGAGAAAAGAGCGGTCGTGATGTGATGCGGAGGAGAGGAAGACGTCGAACCTGTTGGCGTCCGGACCTCGTGCAGTGCGCCTCCTGTAGTGTGGCAGAATTGGTTTGAAGGTGAAATGGCAATGAGTTGTCGATTGACCATATTGATTGCAACTGCCGCGTGAAGGCTCGTGCGCATGCTTGCCTAAGGAGGGCGGTTGCATTCTTCTTTTTCTGTGAACGGAGCTCGGCGCGCAAAGTGAGGAAGGACGTCTCGCCGAGATTCGTCAGCGAGCCTAGCGCACATTTCCATGTGGTTCTTGGCGATCCATGAGGCCTGCACGAGCTAACCACATGAGTAAGCATTGCTACGGGTATAGAACAGAGTACCAGACTCCCGTCGTCTCGCGGCAACACTCCTCACTTCCTCAAGGAAATCCTAGGCGAGTCTCCTCCCGGAGAGAACCAGCAGGAGATGTCCTCTCTCTCGGGGCAACTTGGTCCTTCTTCTCCGGTAGCGCGACGCGTCTATCTCCCCGCACAACCAGGCCAGGGGGGGGGAGTTTTTTTATTTCTTATCATATCTTCTCAAGCCTTCCGTAGCATTACTTGAAAGAGCTCCACGCGATCAAGAGCACCATGCGAAATGGTAACGTCTCCGCACTACATTCATACGTGCCAGACGGTTTTATGATTTTCTTTTATGCTTTTCTCCCAGTTTAGTTCACCGCTTCTCGTAATGCAACGTTTTAAATACAATGGTCCAGATTTTCTCGTATCCCGCCCTTTCGCTTCATCCCCTTGAAAGGCGCGCACACACATTCACACTCATGCACATCGACAAATCCATGCACATGCATTCATTCGTCCAACACGCATTCTTTCGTCCACGCCTTTCACCACTCAAGAATCTCAAAAGTCCCTACGGCCCGTCTTCCATTACATCTTATCTCGCGCTCTTGTATCACACGTTCTTGGCTACTACGTATGTATCCTCATCCCCATCTTTCTGGCCGTCACGGGGCTCCTCCATCTGCCCTTTATCACCTGCCGCCGCTGCGTCCTCGACGCCTCCCCCGTTCTCCGTATTGGACATAGGCGCCACCTTTTGTCCGCCTAATGCTGACGACAAGGCTGTGGCATTGGTGGAGGCCACACCTGAGGCTGAGGAAGAGTCCCGGCTGCTGCTGCTGCGCTTTCTGCGGGCGATGATGTTGGACTTCTCGACAGCCACATCTACAGGGGTAGGGAAGAATGTGAGCTTGACGGAGATGATGATGTAGTCGATAGCGACCGAGACGGAGGCGCCCAACATAACCAGCAGCCAGTGCGGGGCCAGACGCATCATATGCACGGCCACGTTGTAGAAGCTGCCGGAGGCGGGCATGGCGGCGTAGGTGAAGATGAAAATGAGATAGAGCAGCAGGGAGCCCAGAAAGAAGAACCAACTGACGCCATTCCAGCTGTAGGTGATGGTAGCCACCTTAAAGGACATTGCTAGCAACATCATCGAGTACACGGTGGTGCCAAACACGTACAGATCGGCGCTGTCCCCGTCCCAGCCCCAGATTCCGCGCGGGTATTGGGCGGCATACAGGCCGAAACTGAAGAGGAGGATGGAGTCCAGCACGGCCTGGACAAACCACTGCGCCATGATGCGCACGTTCAGATCCATGTGGTCCCGACCTGACATGTAGACCCACTTCCAGGCTATGACATGCTCGGGCAGGATGTCCTTATCGAAGAAGCCCACGCTAGAAATGAGAGAGCGGAAGGGAATGGCAAGTTAGAAGAGAGACGAGGGGCGAAACTACAAAGGACATGAGGAAAAATAAGAAATAGGAGGCATTACTTTCTATGTTGACGGATATTGAAATAATACGTCCGGGAAAGGAAAATCAGTAATCCCATACAAACACCAGGACGTACCAAATGATGGGCATAGCACAGAGAAAATTGAAGGCGCTGTAAATGAGGTCATCAAACAAGGACTGCCCCGAAAAGGCCGTGAAGAAGAGGTAGTAGAAAAGGATAAAAGTCAGCACGATGTTCTTGTAGAAGGAATAGAGGATGACCTTGGACATACGTCGGTAGTCGTACCGCCCATGAATAAGAAGCAACCGTTTCAGAAACCGGAACTGCGCGATTGCAAAGTCCGCGCTATTGACGGCTTGCTTTCCTTCCTTTCCGCTGATGCCCACCCCGATCTGCGCTTCTTGAATCATGGCCACATCGTTGGCACCGTCTCCAATAGAGAGGGTAATAGGTTTAGGCTTGATCCCTGTCTTGACCAAACGCACTATCATACGCTTTTGGGCCGGGCTGACACGACAGGCTACCACAGAGCGGCAAATACTGGTAAGACGCAGGAACATGGCCTCGTACTCGGGATCCCCAAAGATGTGGACAAGTGCCGGGCCGTCAACAACCAAGGCCACAGTGTCGCTCGTCAGCTGTTTGAAGTGCGGGGCGTCGTTTTGAGGCTTATAGCACACCTTAAGATCCGGGTCTTCCATGATTTTGATGTCCTCCTCCCCGGCCTGCCATGAGGATCGAAAGCCCACGGGTCCTTTCCGTGTGCACTGCGTCATCCGTTCCATGATCCGTCGGCGTAGCGTGTCGCCAAGCTTTTGCTCTTTTTCAATAAGCCAGTTAAGGGCATTAAGAAGCTTCTTCAAATGCCGGCGGATGGTGGCTGGATCACCCGTATCCTTGAGCTTGAGGAGGGTCATGCGCGAGCTCAGCAAGCGGCAGGAGTAGCCGATATTGATGGCCGTTTCCATCTTGTCCCCCGTCAAGACCCACACCTTGATCCCGCCATCCAGCAAATCTGCAATCGTGTCAGGGACGCCCTCCTGCAGCTGGTCCTCGATGGCTGTCGTGCCCACCACCACCAGGTCTTTCTCGATTTTTTCGGCAGCGTCAGCAATAGCCTCGGCGCGGTTTTCGATGGAGGCAGCTGCTTTTTGATAGCTGACAAACCACGTGTCAAATTCAGCGGTAGGCAGCTCCCGAATAGCCAGCATAAGCGTGCGCAGGCCATCCTCAGAGAAGAGGCGGAGGTGGGAATCGACGGTGGCCTTGTCTGTGCCATGATATTCCTTCGCCCGCCCGCCGACGATGTTGTCCGCACCCTTGGTCATCAGCAAAACCTTGCCCTCGGGCGTCTTGACGATCACCGACATGCGCTTCCGGGTACTGTTAAAGGCGATGGTACAAAGCAATCTGTAGATCAACTCCTTTCCATCCACCTCTAGCTTCACCTCGCCAGGCGCCCTGCCCGTGAACCGAAAGCCCAGGCCGGCCGCTGCTGACACCAAGGCCTCCTCGTCGGGTGACTCAGCTTGGTAGACACTGCTGCCATCATCCAACGTCTCCATGACGACGGTGTGACAGACGGAGAGAACAAGCATAAAGTAATGGGCGGCCGATCCAGGGCCCTTGGTAATTGCTTCTTGGGCGAGCTTGGTGAGAGGTTGCCCTTCGATCACGAACTTGTCCGGGGGCATTTCTTCATTTGTGTCCACATTCCCGTAGACTTGCCCGGCCACGGAGCAGCGTCGAAATTCCATTATATTGCGAGTGAGGGTGCCGGTCTTGTCGGAAAAGACGTATTGGATGGAGGCGAGGTCGCCGTTCATGTTTGAGGTGCGGGCCATGGCGGGCATGTCAGCATCGGGGTCGTACATTTCTAGGTCGCTGTCGATGAAGAATGCCTGGCAGTAGTTCACCATTTCCAGTGTCACATACAGCGAAATGGGCACTGAAGAAAAACAAAAGTAGGAGAGGATGAAAGAAAAGATTGAGTTGTGAGGAAAGAAGACATATAACAGGCTGAATTGTAAGTACTGAGTGTGAGGAGCAGAGGAAGTAAAATGCGTAATGCAATTCCATAAGGACAAACCACCAAACCTCAAATCCTAGCAACATCCTTACGCACCAAAGTTGTTGAAAAGAGTGAAGAAGGTAAACAGCATACCAAGATTAGAGGACTCTGTAGCCACCTCACAATTTTCGGCAAAGAACGTGACCCCGCTGGTGGCCGCATCTAAGCATGTGTAGACGAGGCTGCCCCCTCTTATCTTGTTCCAGATAATGTAGCAAATGACGGAGGCGATAGCCAGGGCCAGCTGGGCGATGAGGATGAGGTAGAGCATTTTGTTGACTGTCACCTCTACTGTGGACAGCTTGCTGGGCGCCTTCCGAGAGTTCTGCACGAGCTTGGTGTCCTTGCCTGTGTATACGACCAGACCGAGCACCCACTTGGTGTTGCGCACCGATGAGCCCCGCAGCAGCAGGTTGCCTTGGTCCAAGGGCGTCTCTCGTTTTCCCTCCTCCCCGTGGCGTAAAACCCCGTTAAAGTCGTGGATTCGAGAGTTGGGCAACTCGCACTCGAGGACGGCTTGCCAGCTGTTGAGAAACAAGGGGGTGGAGCATGGAAGTAGACGAGCAATGAGTAATCAGGCGAGGTGCAACCAACTGGACAAGGCCAACAAGCTGTTGCCTTACGACATGTTCACTCCCTTCCATACGTACCCAAAGAGTTCCTTGGGGTCATCAGCCTTCCACATGCTTCCATTGCCGTCCGCGGCCGTCTTGGCGGCCTGCCTGATCTTGAGGTTGGTCTCTCCGTCAATATTACTTGTCTCGATGTAACAGTTGCCCCCCGGTTCGGAAGATGTGAGGAGAATCATGTCTGCTGGCACAGCATGCTTGTTAAGCACCCGGATAATGCGGCCCACCCGGATCTGCTGCCGCTGCACGTTGTCAAACTCCCCAGCCTTCTCTAGGCTTAGCTCCTCGGCGGGGGCCAGATTGGTCTCGCGGTCGGCGATGTGCCGCTTCACGTCCTCGAAGCCCTCTTTGCCCATGGTCACGCCCAATACAATAATTAAAGGAAAGAGCGTAGTGTATGGTGTAAGTGGCGCTAGGAAAAAAGAGGTATAGGTTCCAATCATCAGTAGCACGATGATGACCAAGAAATACACGTTGGCCAGGCGCCGAAATTGTTCGAAGAGGGACTTTGGGAAGAAGGACAGCGCCGTGTATTTGGATGTGGATACGCTATTATCGCAATATGCTAGTCCATCATGATGCTGTTCGTCGTGGCCCGCCTTGGAGGAAGCGACCTGGAGGTTATGGGGAGGTCGGGTAGGCGAGGGAAGGTGAGAAACCAACCAGTCTCTGGTCCGTGGAGCGCCTCATACGAGCAGTGCAAGCTAGTTTTGGGGAATGACTAGCAGACCTCCTCGTGAAAGCAATTTCAAGGCGACCTTCTCATACTTTAAACACAGTCCTCACGATTAGTTTAAATCTCTCATACCCTTGCACGACAGCATTCCGTAACATTGACTGGGAAATAGCGGTAAGGGCGGCGCGGGACAATACTTACTTGGAAGCTGCGGCTCTTGGGCGCCTCCTCCTTTTTGAAGAAGAGGGGCATGATGCTAGCTAGTGGCTGGACTTGGCGCCCGTGGTGGCCCTCGTGCGCTGGTACTGGTCTTGCTTGCCGTCGTCGGCCGGCCCCTCACCGCTCGCCAATATGTGGAATGCTGCCTCCAACAAGCCTAGCTGCCAACGTATTTGACACCCTCACCCTCTTCGACGAGCTGTGGGTTGTATAGATATATGATAGTTGTGATGAGTGGTCGCGGTGCATGAAGGAAATAGGCGCCAACCTTCTCTGGTTGGTTGTATTATGAATTATCTATTTCTTTGTTCCTCGTGCTCTTTGACCGCCTGCATCGCTGGAAAATGAGGCAAAAAAGGAAGTCCTGGTTGCGTGGATTGGGTTCTGTTGTAATTGTGCCCTGCGTGTGAGCAACCTAAGGCTCACTTTGTCCTCCAACAACAACTCCAAGGCAGGTAAACGGCGGCGTCTTCTCTCCCGCTCGGACCAAGAAGGAAGACCACGGAAGCAAGCAATGTGGCTGAACAATAATGGCAAGTCCTCGGGCCTTTTGCCCGGCCGCGAGAGTGTGGGGCCCCTTGCGCTCATGTGCATCACGCCCGTCTTCATCTTCATTCTTTGGTACACCATGCAGCACTTGGGGGGCGACTTCGGCAAACTCATCGATAACTTCCATACGGTGAGTCAGATGGGAAGGGGACGAGGGATATGCGAGGGGTAGCGAGGACTGCACCAGCTATGTGCCACCCGTCGCCTAACCAGGCCCTCGAGCGCTTTCTCTGACACTCTTATAACTCGCAGAATGGATGGGGTTACCTCAAGGTGATCGTTCCGACGCCCTTTGACCCCACCGCTTGGAAGGTGATTCTCTCCTACATGGCTGTGGAGCTGGCCTTCATGAGGTAAGTACTTCGGTAGCGCCTAATGAGCTCCTGCAGGCCCGGTAGAGTTCCCCCCAACACTGGTGCTCTTATGTACGCTCATGAACTCCGCTAGAGTTTCAGTGAACGTCCCTGCTCCCACGGCATATTTACCCTGCATCTAAATCTTATTCCTTTCCTTCTCCATCTACCCTTCCAGGCTCCTCCCTGGCAAGACCTTCAAGGCGACCGTGACACCGGCAGGAAACGTACCCGTGTATAAGGCTAACGGTATGCAAGCCTTCTTTGCCTCCCTCTTCCTCTTCTTCCTCCTGCAGCAATACGGCCCTGCGTACGGCCTGCACGTCTCCTGGGTCTACCACCACATGGGCGAGCTTCTTTCGGCCATGAACGTCTTTTCTCTTGCCTTCTGCTTTTTCCTCCTGGTCAAGGGCCTCACCTTTCCAAGTTCCTCTGATTCAGGCTCCTCGGGCAACTGGATCATTGACTTCTACTGGTACGTATTGACAGAAAGCGGGGGGGGGGGACGTGTGGAGTGGTGTAGTTGGGTTTTTGTCTATTGATTCTCGTAAAGCGTAATTAACGATCGTGTCTTTTCTCGTTCTCTCCCCGCGGCTGGTTGCATTGACTACCCTTACTTACCACCTCCCTCCTCCTTCCCCCTTCCTCTTTCTCCTCTTCGCCCTGAACGCAGGGGCACGGAGCTGTACCCGCGCGTACTTGGCTTCGACATGAAGATGTTCACCAACTGCCGGTTTGGGATGATGTTCTGGGCGTTGGGCATTCTCTGCTACGCGCAGGCCCAGGTCGAGGCAGACGGGTTCCTCTCCAACGCCATGCTGGTGAGCGTGACCCTGCAACTCGTGTACATCACCAAGTTCTTTCACTGGGAGACGGGCTACCTCTGCTCCATGGACATCCAGCACGACCGGGCCGGCTACTACATTTGTTGGGGCTGCCTGGTCTGGGTCCCCTCCGTCTATACCTCTCCGTCCTACTTTCTGGTCAACCACGCCGCCCAGGATATCTCCAGCCTCACGGCCGTCCTCCTCCTCCTGGCCGGTGCTATCTGTGTCGCCATCAACTACTGGGCCGACCGCCAGCGCCAGGTCTTCCGCGCCACTGACGGCAAGTGTACCATCTGGGGAAAGCCGCCTGTATTCATCACGGCCTCCTACACCACCGAAGCGGGCCAGAAGCGCTCCTCCCTTCTGCTGGCCTCGGGCTGGTGGGGCGTGGCGCGGCACTTTCATTATGTGCCCGAGATCTTGGGCGCGTTCCTCTGGAGCTGCCCGGCGGGCTTTCATGGCTTTCGCTATTTCTTGGCTTATTTCTATGTCATTTTTCTGACCCCGTTACTCTTTGACCGCGCCTTCCGTGACGACGCGCGGTGCCGTGACAAATATGGGAAGCACTGGGAGAAGTATTGCGCGCTCGTGCCCTACAAGATTATCCCCGGTGTCCTTTAATATTCTGGAAGGAAAGACGATATCCGGTGGAGAGTATTTAAGTTGTGGCTGATTCTATAAGCTTGCCTGTCTTTTAAATGATTTCTTTCATATGCCTAAAAGCATTTCTTTCTGCTCAAATGCTGGGAGTAACAGGTGCCTGCGCATGGAGGTAAAGTCAAGGAAAGATGAACGATTTATATATCCTGAAGTTTGATTTTGGCTTATTCTCTGTCGCAATGCCATTGCCCATCAGAGAATCCAACTTTTTTTGGAACTCTACGTAAGGTGTTGTATTATTTTGTATCATAACGCAGACACAGAATTAACGTCGACGTAGTGTTAGGGTGCCCTACGACTTCTACGCTGATGCCCTGCTGCCGCAGCACCCGTACATTCCTTTGTCCACCCCTCCACATGGGAGATGTCTGGTTTTGTCCCGCCAGGCTTTGGCCCATCAGGTAGAGGCATAAGAGGCCCGAATTGCGGTCGATGTCATAAGACAGAAAGGGTCATAATCGACAGATCTCCTTACATGCATTTAAGCCAAGTTGTTTTTTGACATTTAAAGATTCGCGTCGTCCACCAGCCCATTTAACCTCCCCTCCCGAATCGCTACTACGTGTATCACTCCAGCAGTTTTCTATTATCTCCCTCATGCCCACCCTTTCTCCTTTATACATCTCCACGGATTATGAACGAGTTAGTCATGGACACGAGAGACTGCCTGACGTGGCGACGTGCTCATATGCTGCGGCCATGAAAAGCGGAGATTGTAGCACGAGGGGAGGTCGGCGAGATGGAGGGCGAGGCGGCAGGGGCAGTGGGCGTGTAGACTCCTCACGCGAGCAAAAGCACAAAGACTCGGCCGCGGCACCAGGCAATGGGCGGAGGCGCAGCAGAGGCATCGATCCTGGTGCATTTGAGCTGCAGCTGGAGGAGCAGCGGCAGAGACAACAGCAGCGACGAGAGGGAGGAAATGGAGGCGGAGAACGAGGAGAAGATAACGGAGGAGGAAGTGCAATCGGGGAACAGCGCACAAGCTCTGTTAAATCAGGCCCGCATAACACTACACCACCGTCAATCTCCGCTCCCTCATCCTCCGACCAGCAGCGATCGGAGCAGCGTCGCCCTCAGTCATTAATTCGAGGTACGGCTTGTACAAAAAAAGGGTCACTGCACGGCTCCGCAAATCGTATAGCTTTTCTTTGAGCCACACGTTCTGGAGAAGTGGGCGTATACTTATTACCATCTTTTCAAAATGAAACACATTTCTGCGTGCTTTGGCGCTCCTCTTCGCCTCTTTTTCAAGGTACTCATTCTTTCCGTCATTCCTTCCTATTTGCGCCATTTCCCAGGCTTCCAATACGACGAGGCCCGCGGCCGGTACTTTCCTACCTCTTCCCCCTTCTTCTCCTCTTCTTCTTCTTCAGAGCCCTTTCGGCCTCCCAAAAATCTTCGTGGCGCCTCTTCCTTATCGACGCTACCAGCATCCGCCTCCGCCTTCTCCTCATTATCCACCTCCTCCTTTTCGAAAGGAGCGCCATTTGTCTGTGTAAACTTCACCCGCCGCCTGCGCGAACGAGAATGGCGACACGGACAACAGCAGCTTCACATGGGATCACTTCACAGGCTCCTTCACCTGAGCACCTCCACAGATCTAGGCCAGGAAGGCACATTGGAGGACATCGATGTGGCGGGGGGTGGAGTAGTAACAGGAGCTCGCAACGGCATGCTACACGTGAGCGCCCTTCCCCTATCATCCGACGAATTCCCTCGGCGCTGGCCTATTTTGAGCTTTCACTCTTCAGTGGTACGCGTTCGTTGGCGGGTCGGCAGGCAGGGAGAGCTGCCGTGTCTCCTGGCGGTTGCGACGATGGGAACGGCGGCGGGAAAGGCGGCTGTAACAGTGTGCAAGCTCCAGGGGGAAAGTAGTGAAGAAGGAATCGGGCATGGAGAAGGAGGAGGAAGCGATGGAGGACAGGGAGGAAGAAGAGGATGGATGGGAAGCGAAAGGCTAATTCGAGAGGATCGGATTCCGTTGGATGCTCGGGATGTGTGGGGGGTGGAGTGGGAGCCGGGGCAAGGGCGGCGCCTCCTTCCCTGCCTCTCCCATGGGCCTTTGCTCGTGGTGGACGTTGAGGCGCGTCGGCAGTTACGGCATTCTTTTCGGTTGCCGAGCGATTGTTTTGCAGCATGTTGGAGCACTGGTGGCGAAAGCAGCAATGGCAGCAGCAACAGTAGCAGCAGTGAGGCAGAGGAGGGTGTGTTTTTGGGGCTGAGGAATGGACAGGTGCGGTTCGTGGACTTGAGGGCACCGACAGGGATAGCTCAGCCCTTGACGACAATGGGTTCTGTTGTCGACCAGATTGAGATGCTACCGAATGGGAGGGGCTTGTTAGTGAGTGATCGTTTGGGTGCCCTGCGTTTGCTCGACCTGCGTCTTGTGTCCTCCCTACCTGGTGCTGGTGCTGCTGGTGCTGCTGGTGGCTTGGCTTCGACGAGGACAACGACCGCCTACCTACGTGACTTCCCCGCTCCCCGCATGTCCAATACTCCTGCGAGCACTGGCTTCGTCCTCGACCGCGTAGATGGCTCCCTCGTTCTCACCCTCACCACCCGAGGGCAGCTTCGCACCTATGACTTGAATGCACCGCAAAGGGAAGAGGAGTGGAAAGATGGGAGGCGGACCCATGTGTGTGTCGCCGACATGCTTCCGCTTCTCTCTTCGGGATTTGTGAATGATGCCGCACTTACTATACCTGCTACCACTGGTGCTGCTGCGCCGCCGCGCTTCTTTTTGGCTCGTCGTTGGGCAGGAGAGGGGTGGGATGTTTCGGGGAGAGGGCGGGAGGAATCGGGCAGTCATATCGGGAATGGGATTGTCGACGTGTGGCCGTCGAAGCTGATATGTGGGGATAGGACGTCAGGGCGCATACGGCAGTTGCGGCTGCAGAGGGAGAGTTGCGGCCGTGAGAAGGAAGGATAGGATGGAGAAAGAGAGGAAATTCGTGTGTGCATGTAATATAAGATCAAGCTGACTATGTTCGTAGGCTGATGTTTAAGAATAGGCTGGTTGCTTTAGACGGGTGAATGGCGCAGCTCTCATTCCCTCGCCTCCTCAAGAAAACACTGGCAGTGCGAATGGGACATAGTACAAAAGAAAAAAGCAAGAAGCAGATGCGCCGTGCACGTGTTGCCGCTTAACCATTTTCATGTTTCCTTCTTTCCTACCTGGTCCATCCAATAGCGCGTTTGCTCTGGAACCTACTGGATTCTCCACTTTCTCCTTTTTGTTCCATCACGCCATTTCTGCCTCCCTCCCCCCCTCCCTCCCTCCTCCTCTTCGATATTTGTTTACATAACCATCCTTGTGACCTTCTCCTCTTGGTACTTGTAATGCAGATCTACACAGTCACCAGAAAACACCTTCACCCACCCCTGCTCCTGCACGTGGTACACATTGATGACCCCTCCTGAGTACGCATCCCGGTGGGTGGCGTGATAAATGGCGCGCCGTCCCAACTCAATCGCATCCTCTGCACTCAAGTCCTTGCGGTAGTTTGCGTCTAACACACCATAGGCATAGGTTGACCCAGAACCCACCGAGAAGAGGTCACCCTTGAGGCGCATGCCGTCGTTGTCGACATAGTAAAGCTGGGGGCCGGTCTTGTCCCACCCCGTAATCATAGTCCCCATTGACAGCCCATAGCCTCGGTATTGCATCACCGTGTTAGCCAGCAGCTTGCTCGCAGCCGCCACAGAGATACGCTCCTTGTGACGCAGCTCATAAAGCCGGCACTGAATGCCTAAGTTCCGCTCCCAGAAAGAGCAGTCCGCGGCGCCGCCCGCCATGGTCCCTAGCAAGTAAGGGTTGATCTCAATCACCTTTTTGACCGTGCCCGAGGCCACATAAGCACCTTGCGTCGACCGGGAATCCACCGCAACGATGATGCCATGATCAAATTTGAAAGCCAGGGTGGTTGTACCCTTCGCAAATTTGAGCTCTTGGTGATTGTCTATGCCGTACCCCACCCCAAAGTTGGCCTTGCAGAATGCAGCAGGGTCCTCCACTGCCGGCAGCAAAAAGCCACCCTCTTCCGCCTTGGCCTGAGGGGGCATGGCGGACCCGGGCTCTGCCGCAGCCTTGAGGGACTTGCCCAGGTCCAAAATCTCGGTACCAATGCCGTGCATTGTAGAAAATAGTAGGGGAGGAGAAGTAGAGGAGATAGGAGGAGATTCTCTGCCTGTGTTCTGTTTGTGGGCAGGAAAGGGAGAGGGAGAGATCAGTGACGGTCTGCAAGGCAATAAATTAAGAGATATGGCGTGTACGTGCTTAGGGATGTTGTCGGTGTGCAGAACTCGGCCGCTTGAGGGCAATTACAAACACAGAAGCCTTCTTCGAAGACTCTCAGTGCCTTCGGCGATGATCACTCACGTCGGGCATGCTCGTGGTGCTTCTCGCTCGACTTCTGCCAGCAAGCCGCTTGGTGTGCTTGAGGCCTCGACATGGTCGCAATTACTTGGGTCTACTGCTCCGCCCAAGCGACGGCAATGGTTGACCTTTCAGAAGGGTAATTTTAAGGGCTGGTGTAGCACAACCAATGTCTATTGCCATGACGGGTGACCACAATCTGTTGCACAAGGGCAATGCGTATTCATTTAACAAGCCGGTCACCCTCCACACCACAATTTGGAAACAGGAACAGCAAGCTCTCCTCGGCCAGAGCAAAGCGGGTGGATTGGCCATGCTTAAGCCACCAGCATCGCTGTCACCTGGCCAAAGGCGTAGGAGAGAGCGGGCTTCGTCGACATGCGCTGGTGGGTTCTGGTTAGCCATCGCCGGGGCCTTCTACGTGGTCATTTGCATGTGGGTCGACAAGGTCAGCGAGACACAAGCCGAATTCCCCGCCCGGCTGCGACGACATAACGAGAACTCGTGGCTCCAGTACCAAATGCCAGCCTCGGCGCATCGACTTTCTGGGAGGTATGTTGGTGAAATTGAAGTAGCAGCGACTACATCGCCTCGTGTGTGACTGTATGCTGCCTGGGCCGTGCTTTCGAGGTCCACGACGTTTGAATATCGTCTCTTTCTACCTCGGCTTTTTTGTATCATATATCATGCCTCTCCCGCATTACCGTCCCCTCCCCAATCCCATCCCTCGCCTTTCCTATCCTTGCCCCTCTTAATTACTTCTGTTTCCCCTCCGTACACACTTTCCACGTTTTACAGGCGATCTGCTTCTGCGGATGCTTCCAACGAGGAGAACAATTGGGCCTGGCAACGCCGCAAGCGCACTTTTGGAAGCCCCGCGGAACGAGCCTGTACAGTTTTTTGCGAGGGTGAGCTTCTTCAAGCTGTCCAACTTACAGGCATCTTCCAGGACTCAAAAGAATTTGTGGACATGCCAATGCGTATGGACCCCGAAATAATTCTTGATAATTTTCGAGCATTGACTCCGGCAGCCAAACAAAGCCGGTACGCCCTCACTAAATTTGTCGAGGAGCACTTCCTCCCCTCTGGCTCTGAGCTCATCCCTTTCCGACCCCCAGACTTCACCGAGACCCCGTCCGTCCTCGCGAGCCTTGCGCCAAACTCCACCTATTACTGCTGGGCCCAGTTTCTAAATCAGGCATTTGCCTCGCTCACGCGGAAGATCTCTCCTGATGTTGACCTGAACCCGCAACGCTACTCGATTTTGAGACGGCCGCATCCGGTGGTTATCCCCGGGGGGAGGTTCCGGGAGAGTTATTATTGGGACTCGTACTGGATCGTGCTGGGGCTGTTGGCATGTGATATGAAGGAGACAGCAAGGGGGCTTGTCCAGAATT
>Ga0160419_100597_pt1 | contig 21374 bp, 14 predicted proteins | sample CelAP2metagpilot_2_FD_108196 | JGI IMG/M metagenome (GOLD analysis project Ga0160419, IMG submission 108196) | Phycosphere-associated microbial communities from Cellana algal ponds in Kailua-Kona, Hawaii, USA - Cellana AP2-4-25 metagenome pilot ... | reverse complement strand
CGAAACGGCCTCTTCAACCGCGTATCAGGATGAAGGCCGAGGGTTGTAGGAAGATCGTCTTGGATCTGGACGAGCACGGCACGAGTACAACGTGCAGCTCTTGCGGTCTGGTCAACGAGGGGTCAGGGGTATGCAAAGTCTTTTCAAGTGTGGATGTTGTGGGCTCGATGAAGACCGGAATGTAAATGCTACCATGTGCTATATGACCGACCCGTCTTGGGGTTAGTTATCTCTTACGCCGACGAGTGCTTTCAGCTAGTGGTTCTTGGCAGCATTCACATCCCGGTCCTCCTCCTCCCTCCTTCCCCCCACCCCTACCCCCCGTAGGCCCCGCTTAACAAAAGGAACAACAGACACACACACATGCCACCGAGCTTTTACTTTCGATTCTGTTTTACTTTTATTTTAAATTGTGCGAGCCCAAACGAGTTGCATTCTCACTTTTTGCCCTTCTTCTTGCCTCCCGCTCCAGCTCCTACGCCCTTCTTGCCATTCTTAAACCGCCCACTACTCTTTTTAGGCGCCGAGCGTCCCCTCTTTTTCAGGTTCACCACGCCCGCATCGGCCGAGACACGCCGGCCTTCGAACAAAGGCTTAGCTTTGTCGCCCAAAGAGCTCTTGGAGGGCGATGAGGAGGAGGAAACTCCCCTCTTCCTAGGGCCCGCGGCCTCCAAACGCCTCTTCGCATTGTGCTTGGGTTTGACACGGGGCTTGCCGTCATCATCCCTCTGCTTAGTTCGCTTCCCGCAAACAGTCACGCGAATCTTCCGTCCCGAAAATGTGCTGTCGTTCAATCGCAATGCCGCTGCCACCGACGCTCGATCCTTGAGAAGAATGAACCCAAAACCCTTCCCTTGCAGCGTCTCAGAGTCCCTTACCAACCGGACTCCCTCAACATCTCTCTCCCCGCCCTCCAAACCCTTCGCAACGTGTGCACGCACCGCGTCCTCCTTCGCATCAAAAGGAAGATTCCCCAAAAATACACTTCGCTTCGGATCTCGCGTCGCGGCGTTACCCACCCGATCCACCCTCAAGTGCTTCTCTTCCACGACCTTCTTATTTACTGCCAAAGCCGCCACGGCCGCTTTTTCCTTCACGAAAACAATGTAGGCATTAAAGGTGTCCTTCGTGTCGCTCAATAAACGTTTGTTTGCTGACACCTTTTTGACGAGTCGCTGGTTGCCGTGGTCGTCAACCTTGGCCCCGGCCAGGGCCATCGAGCGGAAGCGGACTGATTCTATTTAGGGGTAGTGAGATATAAAAAAATATTGCATCGAACATCAGAATAAATAAAAGCAGAGTCAATAAAATGAATAGAGTCGGCGCTTACCAATCTCGCCGTATTCTTTAAAGAGGCTCTGCACCCGCTTTTTGTTGATGCTCGTCGGCAAGTTGCCCACAAAAATGGTCCGGCGGTCCTTGGCTTCGTCCTGGCCCACCTCCTCCTCCACCTCCTCCTGCGGTCCTTCCTCATCCTTCCAATCCGCATCCGTCTGCCGCTTTCTGTTGTCATTCTTATCCTTCTTGGCCAAAGTCGAGGCCGGGGCAGCAGCAGCAGCAGCAGCAGCGGAGACGTTGCTCGCGGTCACGGCACCTTTGTCTTTCTCCATTATGACGACAGGGGCTCCGACAACCGGCAGGCCTTGTTTCTTCGTCCTTTTTGCTTCCTTTATATTATTAATAACCGAAAATTCCTCCTTGGAAGTAAACGCGCCATCCCGAATACTTAAGCTACCTGTTGTGGCGGTTTCTGCTGCTGCAGCTGCTACTAACCGGGCTGCCTCCTTCTCACTCTTGGTGGGCCGAATTGGGCGCTCCTTGCCCTTCCGTGTCTTGCGTCTTCTCTCTGATTGTACGATTGACCCAGGGAGCGGCACCACAGGCGCGAATTTGGCCAAAGCGGTCTCTGAAAAGAGGGAGGCATTGGCGCTGTTGACGGTGGATGTGCTCGCGGGGGTGGTCGTGCTAGGCTCCTTATCAGGCTTCTTCCGCTTCTTGCTGCCCGCCGCCAAAACCGTGGCTGGCTTGACTTGGTCCTCAGCGGTATCCTGGAGAAAGGACGATATCGAGCCCGGTGTGTAGGACGTGAACGTCATGGCTTTTTGCTGTGTGAGTCGATGGGTGGCGGAATGGATGGGGTGAGGAGGTTACATGTAACCCACCACGCCTCTCCGATACCACTAAGAGCGGCACAGGCTATCAAGTATCTCACGCACTTAACAAAATTATGTGGTTGCTATCGCGGCGGGCCCGGATGGGTCACAATGCATGGCATGAAGGGAGGCTCTTGGCCAGCCTTTCTCATAGAATATCATCGCGCTCCTCGCCGAGGCCAAGCACTCATCCATTCCACGCTTGTCTGACCATGTGCGCCCCGACACGTCCTACATTACGATGCACAGCGGCACACGCCATGCGTAGCCTATGGCTTGCGCTTCTTGGCCTGGTGGGCGGGAGCCACAGCTGCGCGGCAACGTCGACAAGGGTGCTACTTGACGCCGGCGCAAACCTTGGGCATGCGATTCCCCTCCGCATGGCGCATTACCTTGGGCCTTGGCTAGCCCCTGAAGGAGACAATCATACGGAAGTGGCAACAGAGCTGATGGCGATGGTAACAGGGAAGAGTGGCAGCAGAAAGCGGCGGAAATACGTGAAGAAGGCAGAGGACGTGCTTCTGCTTTCATTGGGAGACAGCGCGACCTACCATGCCTTGATGGAGTATGTCCCCGAATGGAGGGATGCCCCTGAGAAAAATTTGGCGAATGCAGAGAGCTTTGGTGTCTTTACGTTGCGCTGCGGTGATATCACGGTCATGGCGGGTAATGGCTTTCCAATCGACAAGGCCTGGAATGCGAGCACAAAGGTGGACACGGGCGCAGCATTTGCGGCGTATGAGCTTTTGCAATCCCTAGGATTCGCTTTCTGGAGCCCATTGGAAGGTCCAATTGCCCCGGCCACGCTACAAAATTTACCTGAGAAAGACGGTCACATGTCAATGCGGTGGGAAGCACCTCGATGGCGGTCAAGGACCTTTCACCTCCACACGCAGCATCCGTTGGAATTGACTGATGTGCTGCAAGGGTTTGACCTTCCCTTGTCCTTAGACCGTGGGGGCGTTGACACGGCGGCACGGCTAAGGGTCGAAGATGCATGGGCGGGTTTGGATCGAATAGAGCGACGATGGCTTGCCACAGGATTTGTCGAGGAGAGGGGGAGGGAGGGTGATGAGGATGAGTGTAGTGCTGAAGCTACCGGTGAAACACCCGCGGTGGCAGCGAAATGGGCATGTGCAGCAGTAATAGCGCGGGGAGAGCACTGTGAATTATGGGAAGAAATGGTCCCTGATGTGTCGCGTTTTTTTGAATGGAGTGTCGCACATCGCTTGAATCGGATCGAATGGATTTTGTTGGGTAACCGACGGTGGGGTGATTTAGTAGCTTCACCCTTACGGCAAGCCCGGCTGCGGTTTCTGGCTGGTCTGGGACAAGGGATGGGGTTGATGGTTGGGGTGGATGATCCCATTGCCTTCCAGCAGCAGCACTCGTGGGTGATGACGACGACGTTGGCACCCGAGGCATGGCAGGTGGCGTCGGTCATGGAACGGGTGGATTGGTTGATCGGTGGTGCTAATTTTGATTTTCTGAGCACGGAAGCGGGGTTTTCCGAGTTCTCGGCGCCGGATGATAAGCTTATGTTGCGGTTGTTGAATGTGTTCGCGAGTCATGTGAATGGCACGTGGGGGAAGGAGGCGACTGTCAAGGTCCACTGTTCGAGTAACCAGTTTTGTAAGCATTTTCAGGACCCTCGGACAGACACACCGTTAAATTTTAATTTCCTCCCGTCGTACGCGGGGCCGGAAATGGGGGTGTTGCCTCACACGGTGCAGGCATATGCATTGGATGATCCTAGTGCTGGTGTGTACGGCAATAACAATTTTAGCTTTATGGCTGATTATATAAGGTGGGAGGGGGGTCAAGGGGGGGCGAGGGGGGGGGAGGAGGGCTTTAGGCGGCAGGTACATTTCTACCCAGAGACGGCTTATTTCATAAATGTTGATATCGATGTGCCCCTTTTTTTGCCAGTGTATGCGGAAAGGAGGTTACATGATTTATTGTTGTTGGCCGGGATGGAGGAAAAGGAAGGATTTCGGTTGGCAGGGACGTGGAATTTCGACTCGGGGTGGGAGTGGGGGTATTGGTTGAATGATATCATCATGGCTGCTTCTATGTGGAATCCTACACAATTTCAAGAGGTGGAAGGAGAGAAGGACTATTGCAGCGGCGGCAAAAGCAATAGCAGTGGTAGAAATGTTACGCTTAAAGCGTTCCAACGGGCTGTGGAGCAGGCGTTGCGCCAGCTGCCCCCGACAGTGCGAGCTCAGATGGCCGAGTGGGTGGCCGACCTGGTGCATTTTCAATATCATACTTTACTGTTGGGTGAGCTGGGCGACGAGGCTTCCGTTCCATCCCCTAACCAAATCAAACTCTCCGGGATTGCCTATTTATGTGGGAAAGATACGTGGGTGGAACTCCCCCGACGATTGGGACTGACTTTCACTCAGCCTGACTACGTGGGATTTGACGAGCACAATCACCCAGATTACCCTCATGTTCAACCTCTCCTTGCTTATATGCGAGTCCGCACGGCGACTTTGCATGCGAAAGGTGCAGCGTTGGTAGCTGCACTTGCAGAAAGTTTGGACAAGCTCTCGCCGCACCTGCTGGAGCACCTACAGGAAATGCGGGATGGTATTCATTTGCAGGCGTTGCGAGCGCATCACATTGCCCTACTCTACGAGGCCACTTCGCCCGCTTCCATGGCAATAGACTCCAGTCAAGAAAGAAAAGAACAACGCCAGCTTCTCTTGGCAGAAGGTCGGGCGGTGCTGGAGAAGGCTACGGTTGTGGTGCGGGATCGCGAAAAGCAGTACCACGCCCCGATGGGTCGCATTGCGGGGTGGCGCGAGAACCCGACAGTCTATCATTGGGATTATCTATGGAGTGTCAAGAGCTTATACTTTTGGTGGAGGGATCAAGGAAGGGCAGAGGGAGTCAGCCTAGCCTCACGTTGGTCATTTTGTTATTTGAATCGGATGGATCCATCTGAGGTGGCTGTGGGGATGGGCAAGAATTTTCTGAGGGCGATTGGGACGTATTTGCCGCATGTCTTGCCTTGGAGCGAGACGGTGACTGATTGTCTGGCGCCTCCGTCGGAAGAGTTTGTATTTCCGCGGGATTTGTAGGTAGAATAGAAGGTAGAGGGAGTAAGCGGTTTGAGCAAATAGTTTGGAATGGAAAGAGAAGGTGTACTAGTGAGAAATAGAGTAAAATAATACAAACTGAAAGTACTCGTTCGATCAAAAGAATTCAAAAGGTGCGCGGAATATATGATACAGACATATTTAAGGAAACGTTGCCTTCTTTTTGTCTAGTGGAAGTCTTCCTTTTCATATCTTTATTTGTTGCGACGTCCTATCCTAATTTCGGCACCTTTGCCTTATGCCACATCCGTGAATCTGTTACTCTCATGGAATCTCTGATGTTATCTCCTTTTTCCCTCTTGTTCCCCTCCCAAGGACTCCCAACGATCTTCTTCCCACCGAATTCGCTAAGGAAGCGGCGCCTTCTATTTTCTCCATTTTTATGTCATGTCCCTCTTTCACTGTCGTACATCCCAAAAAGTGGGTACACCCTTTATCTCACTCATTATCTCTGCTGTGTCCTTCGCCCTTTCCTTTCTCTTCTTCTTTTTCCTTTCCCTTCCACTCTTGATACAAAATGAAGTTACATCCCAAAATGGTCTTTTCTGGAGTCTGCTGCTGGTAATAGTGGCCCGGCCTCGTTCTTGCTATCCTTTATGCATGACACACGTGCAGGGCTTACCTGTATCCAACATAGGGAAGCGCGTCCCGGTACTGCTGCTATTGCTGCGGTGTCTATGGCTACTCTCTTCTCTTGCTAGGTGGGGCTGGCTCGTCTATTTTGGTGCCCTTCCCCTAATCATAAACATTAGCAAACGTAAGGCGGCGCTATCAATTTGCATCCATAACCATGCCTTGGCCGAGCTCCCTCCTCCCCCCCTTTCTCCCTCTCACCCTTCTCCCTTCACTCGCGCGTCGGAAAATTGGTCGGCTGTCGGAACTGAAACGACTCCACCGTCCCCGCGTTAGTGTTAATATTGGGCAGCGGCGGCGCTGCCCCCGACGGATCCTGCGCATCTTGAACCGACGCCTGCCATGGCAATTCCGTCGCTGCTTTTGAGGCTGTGCAATTCTTTCCATTCTTTTTCTTGGTACCCGTGGGAGGGGATAGTATGTTATATCCGCCCCCACCGCTGCCCTCAATTTCGACAATGCGTTCGGTGGTCTTTTCCTCTGGGGAGATCTGAAGGGTTCCCACAGTAGTAGCGGCAGAGGTAGCTGTTGTAGCTCTGGTGGCCCCGGACATCAAAGAGATGGTGGATGAACGAGGAGTAGGCAAGCCTGACGCAAGGGAGGAGGCCTCGGCGCGTTCATCAATGATATTGGTGGTTTCCCGACTATTCTGCGCGTAGCGGATAAGATCGCCGATGACGACGCCTTGAGAGAGGGCATTGTGGTAGAGGAGCCAGGTTTGGATGTAGGCGGGGAACTGAATTATGGTGCAGATGCCTATGGGGACGAAGCAGCAAGTGGCCAGGAGCCAGTCGTGTGCTTTGTGAAAGGCTTTAACAAGGTTATCGGTCTTGCTGTTGGAGACATACATGACCGTGGCACACCAGGCGGCAATGTAATAAAGGGCCACTAAAAATTTGAATGTCTCCGTGTGCTGGGCCGTGACGACGAAAAAACTAACCGCAATTATAGCCAGGATAATCATAAGGCCACGGATAATCGCGTACTCACCCTGATGGTTGCGGCTCCTGCTTCTCCCTTCCAGGTAGTTACTTGTCGCAAACAGCAGAAACAACACAAAGAGGTGCTCCAGCAGGTATTGCAATTGGCCCATTTTTCCATCCACAACGATAGGTTTATACAGCAACCCCGTTGCCACCATCAACCAAATCGACGACCGCAAAACAAGATAAAGCCTGGCCGAGACGTTTTTCAGCTCTTTTACCCACTTATTCTCCTCCTTCCACCAAGTTTCCCACGAGTTCGACGCTGAGCCACCCGTTGTCCGCATCCAAGCCTCAAAAGTCACCAAGTCCTCCCTCACTCTTTCCCACTCAAAACTCATTGGATTAAACCAAAAAGGGGCGTACAAAAACGCCAATGCCGCAAACCATAAACTCCACGTCCGACCCACATACTGCCCTACGTCCGTGAAACACGCAAATAAAATCAAGGCTGCAATCATCTCTAGCCCCAAATAAAGGTGGGAAAACGCAAAAAACCGGAATGTCTCCGCAAAAGAAGCATGCTGCGTCACGAAACCCCTCCCCGTCGCCCTATACGCTGCACCACCCGCCAAAATGGTTTGCGTGTAAAAGTAATCCCGTGTGCGAATATGAAACACAAAATACAATGGTCCCCCACTAATAAACACCTGCGCCAGCTCCGTCAGCGCAGCCCAAATTCCCCTCTCCAATAGTAAGGCACAAAAGAGCGGGGCTGTCTGTAGCAAACCCACACCAGCAAGCGCCACTTGTAGGGTACCAATAGGCACCATTGGCCGATCCCCTATCTTCTCACGCTCGAATAACGCCAAGCCAAGCAGTAAATAAACCAACAGCCAGATCGCCGCGACTGTCAACACTGAAGAAAGGTAATGGCCTATCCCACCAAAATAGTAGGAAAGCAGCCGGAAAAAATCAACGCGGCCCAGCATCCGAGAGACATCGCGAGATATAGACTGCTCAGCTGCTCCCTGGGAGAGCTTGGCCTCGAACTTATAGATCTGCTGCATGCCAACATCTCGGCCTTTGCCCACTTGTACGTATTCCTTAAATTCAACCGACCCCCCTCGAAGAAGGTTGTTGTAGCCCGCGAAAATGTCCTCGGAGAGATTGATCCCCTTAGACGCCTTGCTAATCCCTCCGTTCTGAATAAAGAAAAGCTTATCAAACAAATCCGGATGACCATAATGCAACCTCATGCGCAACGGCCGATTCAATACCCGCTGGCCCAAGGTTACAAACGAATACTCCTGCAGCGCCATATAATTAGCCAGTGATGAGATAGCACCCGTAAAAATATGCTCCCTAAAACCCAAAATTGTTGTAGGCATGTCAGGAGTCCCCGTCACCGCGAACTCTTGCAAAAAGTTCCGCATCTTAAAGGCATCTTCAAAGTAACCCTCTTGGTTCATATCAATCGCTTGCACGTGCTCCCCCCTACTAAAAATCATGGCATGATTCTGATTTTCCGGCTTACCCTCCCCCAAGATAGGGTTCCCAGGGAGGCGCACTCTGTAGATCTCCTCAATAGTCTTCTTGTCATCAGCAGCACGGATCAAGACAGAATAAAAGTAAGACTCCCCGCTCTTACTTTGCTTTTCATCAATGTACGCCACCCGCAAATTGGGGAATTTGCGCAGAAGGAAGTCGATGTCATCAGCCTTACTATCCTGCTCCTTCTTCAGCTTCCCATACACCTGACAGGCAACAACATACCCAAACTTCCTTTGAATCAATTGGTCGGAAGTGTTGGCCTCCGGGTCAACGATTGGTACGTCATGGTCGAGCTGACTCAACACATGCAGGGCGTCCTCATAATACATCATACCCTGCACGGTCCTTGACAGTGTTTGTGCCCTCATCGATGCCCACAATCGAATCTCCTCCTTCACCTTCCCCGTCCAAATCGGACTATCATCCCGCAACGACAACCGCTCCTGGAAATTTTTCCAATCCGCTTTATACAGCGTCTGGAGATACAGTAAGGTTTTTACCCCGTCCTCATTCGCCGCATCCAAATCCTTTCTGCTATAGAGCACGTCCTCAGAATAAAAAGGCGTCACTACCGTCCATGACAACATATTCCCAATAGAGGGCGCCTTCGGCACATCCATGAACAAAGAATTCACAAAAAAGGTCAACCGCCGACGGGCCTCCGCACTCTTGGGCTCTGCATCCCCCACATGCAGGGTGAGGAGTCCTTGGAGTTTCGCCAGGATCTTGTGCACAAGTTCCTTCACCTCAGGCTTGGCCAACTGATCCAGGGAGTTGGATGCATACACATCACACCAAAAAAACTGTCCAGTCAAAATCTTGTCCACTGCTTCCGCCACATCTTTAAACAACGGTCCAGATACTAACATCTTTTTCACCGCACCCAAAAACCCTCTCAGTGCCTCCCGCACCTTATCCCGCAAACTGTCCAACTCATTTAAAGGCTGCGAGCTGGCCGTGGGCGTAGACGCGGAAGCCTGGCCCTCCGCCTGCTCCCGGACTTCCACGAGGTTCTGGGAGGAGAGGGAGAGGTTGCTCATAAACCCGCGGCTACGCACCTTCTTCATTGCCGATCCCACCGTTACCGTCCCTCGACCCTCCCGCGCACTCGGCGTGTGCTTTGCAGGCTTGACGCGGTTCGGGTTGATGACACGTCGAGGCAACCCACTTTTCAGCGCCGTGACCATCTTGCCCAACGCTCCGACAGCCTTATCCACTTCCTCCAGCTTTATCCCCGATAAAATCATCACCTTTCTCCCCCCCGCCCTTCCCTTCTCCGCATCGTCCCCCTTCATGCTTTCCTGCAGACGCTCCATCGTCAGCTTAACCTTATTCACGTCTGATACATGATCCTCCCCAAGCATGCGCATCAAGAATTCTAGGCTCAACTCAAGCGTCTCCGCCACTGCTTCATGCATCGTCCTATCCTTTGACAACTCCTCCCACAATGCCGTATCCAGCTTAATCATCTCTGCCTTGTTGTTATCGATGGCCTTCCTGTACGGCTGATTGTGGTGGTGGTTTGGATCGTTCTGCATCTGCAACTCGACCTGATCGGCCAAGGCACGGAGCTCCTTTCCTTTCTCAGCCAAGGTGCGGAACTCTTTTCCCTTCTCCGCGCACAACCGCGCGGCCTTCTCCACCGAGCCCGCCGTCTGAAATACTGGCAAATAAATATCCTTGGCAAAACCCGTAAAGAAATGGAACAATAGCATGTCCCGCTCATCATTATTGATGATGTCAGTGGACCGCAGATTCAACACAACCTTATTCCAAGCCGTCGAAAACGCACGCCATTTAGTCGTACCCACATCCATGAACGCATCCGCATTTTCCACCGATTGATGGTCAGTCGATGCCCTACCATCATTACTACCACCAGTAGCCGAAGCTCCAGTCCCAAAATTTTGCATGCCCGCATTAAGCGCAGCCATCAACGGCTGCCGCTCCTCTGCATCAGCTGCTGCAGCCACTAGGTCGTTTCTACTCGCTGTAAACCGGCGGGACATCCCCAAATCCGAAACATCCGAGGCCTTCCGACTGCGCTTGCTCCGAGTATCGTCCGTGTTGAAAATCAACCGAGAAAAGAAGCTCTCGGGCGTCCGCATGAAGTTCTCACGGATACCAGCGAAATCCCTCACTTGACCCAGCTTCTCAATCAGACCCACAACTAGCCCCACCAACCCAGCGGCCAGCGAATAGATGATTATCATGTCCAGCATATAGATGGCTACGAATGGCAACCACCGCACGACTATCAATACAATTGTCAAATATACATTCTGGTTCAAGAAATTAATCTGATCATCTGCCAGCTCTAAAGCAGGCAAGGCCAAAGGAGTGACTTCAAATTGGTAGGAGAAAGCGATCTTGACACTGACGACATAGAACCAGAAAATGGAGTACACCAACCATTTCTTAAAGGGCTCATATACGCGTTTCCCCGTGTAATTCCGCGATTGAGGAAACACAATATCAAGCAAGGCCTTAACGTAGTGATTGCGGCATTCGAACACTAAGGTTGAGAGATACGGCCAGCACTGGAACACACACTCGATAAACCACACAGTGTGCAGCGCCACCGAGATCCATACGTACATCCACCAGTTCTCCAACTGCACACTTTTGGAACTCAAGTGCTGCGCCGGCTTCAGATCCAACCCTCCTCCCACAAGAGATAGGCCATAAAATTTCACCTGGAAAAAAAGGAAGACAAATCGCGCCAGCAACCGGAGCATTACCCCATGTTTCGCCTCCCTCCGCGTCTTGAACGCCGCGCACGAATTTGTTTCCGCCTGCAAGCCCGTCCATACCTCCAAAATACTCCACACGATCCCCAAACAATTCATCAACAAAAACACGGCCGACATCATTTGGAAATAATACGGGTCATCCCATTGCAAATTCAACCAGAATCCCTGCATCGCCAACAAGAAAAAAGTCACCACATGAAAGTCAATTAAACGCCTAAACGCCAGCATGATCATCAGCCAGGATCGCTTCTCAATGAATGTCTTTGGCCCCCTCTTCAATCCCTCACCGATCAAAGAAAGCGGTGGTGTCTTTCCCTCTTCGTCCTCGCCACCAAATTCACCCCGTGCATTCTTGGTTCGAGCCGCCTGCACAGCCGGCATGTCCGCAGGGGTCCAGGTAAAGTCCAAGCACTGTCGGGACCAGAAAAATTCATTGAAATCATCATAGTTCTTCTTATCGTGATGATCCAAGTCTTTCTTTTTCTGCATGTCCACAGCAATTACTTTGTAGATAGGGGTGACGGCATTGACCAAGAAATACTCCTCCTCCACATTCTCTAGCGTCTGATGCGTGGATGCCCGCAGGCAAGCTGCCGAAGTGTGATATAACCACGCTAAGCACTCAGGCATATGACGGATATTTCCCGCCTCCCCCCAGATCAAGAGTAGCAACAGCAAATTGTGCATTTTCAGCTTCGCCGCGTCGGTGTCAAACCACTTCTCGCCCACGGGCGCCGCTCCCGGCATGAGCCCCTCTCGCGGAACCATTGACCATATGGTATTAAAATGCGGTTGTACTTTGAGGGACTCGCACCACTGCTTGTAGTTTTTGAACATCTTGTCATGCAGCACATCCACAGGTGTCGCCGTCTCCACATTATAAGTCAATGGCCCCTTTCCAGCAGGAATCAATTTCTGAAACGCCGGGTCTTGATACCGCTTCTGATTCTTCAGCAGCAAAACCAAATGCTCAACCTGATTAACACCATTATGCGTCTGAAACCCGAACACCCCTTGCATCTCATCAAACATATTCAGCAGACTTACGCACAGCTGCCGTTCCTCCTTATCCATGGTAGGGTGAGCCCCTCCTTCCGCGTCCAATGAATGCCGCAAATCCAAAATATTCACTCCCAAATCCTCAGACGCCGCCCTGTTGGTAATGCTCTCTTGCCGCTGATGCTTTCCCATCGCAGGTGGGCCCAGCCTGGCCGTACATTGCCCTTTGCCGTCCGGCACCGAGGTGTAAACGTGACGATCGGAATTTAAGAAGCCCAGCAGCTTTTGCTTCAGCTCCGTGTCTGCCCCGAAATATAGCTGCAACGCCACGGCAACAATGCTAACCAGTACCCAGGTGAGTAGGGCGAAGAACGGATGGCATGGGCTTTGGCCATAAAGACTGCAACGACCAATGGCGGCGTAGTCGAAGGTGCATAGAGCTGTTAGACCTTGAATGAGGAGGCTCTTCGCCCCAAAACTACCAGAGCCGCATACCATCAATAGTGCTCCAAACGCCGACGTCACCAATACGTTAAAATGCCTCTGTTTTTTTTTTTGGTCCCGGTAAGCGCAGTAAAAGACCGAACAGCCAAGCGCGATGGCTGCACTTACGAGGACGATTTCACTGAGCAGATTATGCAAAAGTGCAAGGCGCCCGACAACGAGCAAAGCCGCCGCCAATATCATGAAAAACGACGCTAATCCCAGTGTAATGCTCTTAAACAATAGCATCAGACTAGCTCCGATCAAAATCCCTACCACAAGCACCAGGTCGCCCAACACGTCCACCGCTATCGACGGAATGTCTTTCGCCGCAATCGCTGCCGCCTCGCCTGTGCCCACCATAAACAGGTACGGCAGCACAAAGCCAACGCCCCACGCATAGGCTAACACGCCACCCATGAAAGTAAATGCCCTGTAGTTAGTGATTTGAGGAAGAGGAGGTGGGATGAGCTTGTAATGATCATATGAAAGCATGTGTGCGAGAGTATGTGTTTAGAGCGGTGTGCACGCTATCTGGTACTTGGATGCGACGGCATGTCCTTAATGAATTCTGTGCCGACAAATCATGCCCACGCACAAGCAGGAGCTGCTGACTGAATAAGGCGATAGATTATCGGACTGGATCCCCTACCCATCCCCAGTCGCTGACAACTCACCATCCTCGCATCTTGGTGCCGCACACGGCGATGAACACGCCCAAGAGAAACAAGCACACATTTTCCCAAAACACTTCCGAGCCTGCCCCGGCCTCGGCCTCCTTCTCGAAATCAATCCAGTTCCACGTCATACGCACACGCTGCCTCTCACGCAATCTTCACGCTATCCCAGGTCCGGCAAGGTGGGCGAAGTCAAGGGAGGAGTAAAACGAATTAAGTACGAGGCACCCACGTTCACTTGCTCCGGTGCTCGAGAACCAACCACACGCCTCCTACGATATGCCTGTATCATGTATATGTGGGTAGGGGTAGAGGCATCGTTAGTGTTGGGTGCTTACGAAAAAGCATGCGCTGGTGGGCCGAAAGGACATCTCATGCCAGATCAAAAGAGTGCTCGCGGCGAGATGAGCTAAGAGCGAGGGCAGCCGAGACGAGGTGCCCCGCCCAGCGCGTACCACTCGGGCCATCCAGCACTAAAAGTATGCTCTGTTCGATTTGGTGGAGAAGGTGATTGGATGGCGCGTCCGAAATTTGCATGTTGGCGCTAAGGTGAGCAGTGCAAGAAGAGGGCAAGCAAGCCTGCCTCACTTGTGATCGAGACGTTGGAAATCGAGGATGCTGAAAATCGGGATGATAACCAAACCATGGGACTGGTGTGGTCGGTCTTGGGCAGAGCACTACAAACATGACAAAAACATATTTGGGCTTCAGGGTTTGAGAGCCCAGTCGTGAGGGCACATTGATTGGTGGGGGCCGGCCGCTGACTCGTGTGGTCACCTCAGCCGCCCGGCGAGGCCAAAACCAACGGCGCAAGCGTTTAAGAATGCCTGCCCCCTTTCTCGCATCCCTCTTGAGTTATGCAACAGCCCTGTCGGTCTCATGCTTTTCTCGTGACTCCTATAAGACCTCGACCAAAACTTCCAGTCCTATATATTACGACGGCTTTTGTTCTTTGCATTTCCTTTGGCAGCATTTGTTTCAAATTGTGGCTACCGGTCCAAGCCCGAGGGACGTCGTCGTCTGTCTGTGTTGCTCATCATTCGCCACTCTGGTCACAATCCTCAGGTAGAGCAAGTGGGGGCCCGCACACGATTAGATGACACTTATGGTACCTGTCGGTGGCCGGGGATGGGAGGAGGAAGGCAACACGAATACTGCTGCTCCAGCTGAACAAGAGGACACAAACCGGGCAGCTGAGGCCATGGAGGAGAGGATTGTCAGTACTCAAGGGGCGCTAGGAGCGGAAATTCCGGCTATTCAGTCGCGGCCGACAGCATCGACTATAAATGCCCTACGAAATCGACGGGCCGCCGTGCTGAATCTGGAAAGAGAGCACGAGGAGCTGGAACAGGAAGCCAACGGTGCGGAAGCGGGGTCCGCGGGCATTCCATCGCCCCACTCCCCCACCAGACGTTCGCCGCCCTTCTCGACCAAGATTATTATGTCACCTTCGCAGCAACGTCGGCTCATGTGGACGGTGGAGCGGACGCCGCTCAGTCGTCGAGGGAGGCAACAGAAGCAACATTACCGGCACGTCCAACGCGGCCGCCGGCCCTGGGCAGTAGTCTGGTCGCTAATGCTGCTCCTCCTCGTCCTGGCCATGCCCTTGCTGCAAACATGGCGCCGGCTGTGGTTGACACATCAAATTGGGGTACAAGCGGCGTTTGTGTGCATTGTGAGCCATTTCTTTCCGTTGGTGGACCATTCGGACGATTTTGTGAATAGCGAGAGATTAGCAAAGGATCGGCGTCTTCTGGATTTGGCTAACCACTTGAACATGGCGCCGGCGATTGCTGGTACTGAAGATATTGCCGTCTCATCCAGCAAGGGGAACCACAGTATCCCAGTTCGACTGTTTCGCCCCCTGAATGCCCGGGGATGGGGGCAGAAGAAGACTACTTTGGAGGAGGGAGAGGAGGGAAAAGGACTGCTGGAGTTGTCCAAGGTGTTGGTCTGGATTCATGGTGGGGGCTGGACCATTGGTAGCATTGAGTCGGATGATAAGATCGCCCGTCGGTTGGCGGCAGCGACGGGGGCGGTGGTGGCTAGCGTGGAGTACCGGCTGGCGCCTGAATTTAAGTATCCGGCTCAGTTGGATGATACGGTAGACGCTCTTGAGTTTTTGTTGACAAAAGGGGAGGACTTTGGGCTGGACACGCGGAAGATAGCCGTGGCGGGTGAGAGCGCAGGGGGTCATTTGACGATTGTGTCGGCGATGGCATTGAACTCAGCCAAGGCCAGGTTGTGTGGGATCCTGCCAGTGGTGCCTGCCACTGACTATGGTTGTGAAAGTGCGTCGTGTGATCAATTCAATGACGGTTTCCTACTGACACAAGGTCAGGTCCGCGCGTTTTGGAATGCTAAATTGTCGGACCCAGAGACAGAGCAGCACGATTTCCTGGTTTCGCCGCTCCGGGCTCCTCAAGAGGTATTTGATGACATGCCGCCCATGCTGGTTATGACTGCGGGCCTTGATCCGTTGCGTGACGAAGGTGAGGCCTTTGTGGATCGAGCAAGGGAAATGGGCGCGAGAGTAGAATTAAAACGATTTGAACACACGATTCATGGTTTTTTTGGTCGTTTGGTGACGGGCGGTGCGAGGGGGATTATACATGCGGCAGAGTGGTTGGAGCGTACGTGTGAGTGGGGGGTAATAGACGAGATGAAGGAGGATTAAGAAGTCCACCTAGGTTGGATTGGCGTTTTTCTGATTCACACCAATTTTGACTTACTGTGGTGTATTGAAATGTACCTAGCATGGGAGCTTGGGCCAAGGTGTAGTTGTAATAATAGAGAGACTGAAGAAGAGGGAGGAAGAAAGAGGCTCGTTTGTGCACTGGCGTGCGTGCACTCGTCCGCGTGTGTGACAAATTACGGGTCAACGAATAATACTTATGTAAAACAATTGCTTAACGCGCATCTGTTGTTGACTTTTTGTTGTTTTCTTTGATTGCAATCATTTAGGGGGTGAGGAGGTTTTGTTGCTGGCGTATGTGCCCTCGTTTTTTACACCCCTTGCTCACAATTATCTCATTTCTACACACCGGTCATGAGCAGCTTGCATACCAAACATGGAGGCCTCAACACCGGTGGCCAGTTTGCTGGGGGACTGCGACCTCCAAGATTATGTCCATTTTTTCCTGGAGGACGACGCGAGGCAGAAGCCTGTCATTGCTGAGGAGCCGTCCTCGCGCCGCTGCCGTGCGTGCTGGCTGGACATCGCAAAAGAAGCAACATTCCTCCATCAAGCCTTGACCGAGTACAAATACACCCTTCGCATCCTGCAGGGGCCGCCGGCTTCGTCACCCAATTATGCCTGTATCCCTAAAATCCTTCACCACATTTGGCTGGGCTCTCCCTTCCCCGAACGCTTCCAAGCCTTCCGTAAAACCTGGCTGAAGCAACACTCAACAGAAGACGGTAAATGGCCTATGTATCCCATATCGGGCTTTCTTTTTACATGTGGCTTACATTCTTTTTTTTTTCGCACTTGAAAAGGTTGGAGCCACTTCCTTTGGACGGATGATAACATAATTCCCCTCCTGGACAGCCTGCGGAACAAGTCTGCTTACATTGCGGCGCCCAACTACGGACAAAAATCAGATATTCTGCGGTATGAGCTATTGCATCGATACGGAGGAACTTACGTAGACGTGGACATGGAGTGTGTGCGGTCGTTGGACCTCCACTCGGAGGCAGGCCCGACCTTCTACGCGGGTTTCTCCAACACGGGCACAGTCGAGCTGAACAACGGGCTCATCGGGTGGGTGCGTTCATCAAATGACTTTTGAAAAACCAATTGACGGATTGGTCCCTTTTTTTCACGAAAAGTTTCGCCCGTCTAACATCTCTTGTTCTCAATTCACAGAGCCCTCCCGCAGCACCCTATCTTATCCAGCTTGATCGAGCGCATCCACACCCAGCATTTCTCGCTTCCTCCTCGTCCCCCTCTTCTTCCTTCTGAGCCATCCACACTATCATCATCACCATCAACTTCACCATTACCATCAAAAGTACCCTCCAACTTTGCTGCAATTTTAGGATTTCTCGGCCAGGGAGAAGCGGCAGCGGTAAAGCAAGCCGTGGAAGCGGGAGTAAGGAATGTATCGTCCATGGGCACGATTGAGGCCACAGGACCAGGTCTCTTCACGCGGGTGGTAGCTGAGCACCTGCAACTGCTGGAGGAGCAGTCAGTGCACGCGGGGACGAGAGATAAGATACTACTGGCCCCACCTGCTTGGTTCTATCCCATGCCAAATCACGTAGCACATGTGTCCGTACCCTCCTCCTCGCCCTCTTCTTCGTCCTCGAATGTTTATGTAGTACCAGCCGTGACATACACTGTCCACCACTGGGCCCGCTCCTGGCAGCAACAAGAGCAGCACTTGCACTACCCGAGTAAATAATCATACACATGCCAGGTTGCAGTTGAAGTAATGGAGACAAAACAAAGCTAGCCTCTACTTCTCAACTTCTCGCTCATGGGTTTTCTTCGATTTGCACGCACAATACCTTTTTGTATTCGTGTTCACTCGCCTACTTACATCCCTTTCCTTTCTGACTCTCTCCCTCCTCCCTTTTCCTTGTCCTTCTGGCCTATTCCAGGACAGCAATCCTTCTTTTTTCATCCTACTCTTTTTGATTATCCTCCTTTCTTCGGTACCGTGCGAATGCCTTTCGTTCCACATCCTGGCAGCTGTAATGTCTCGTCTCGTAAAGGTCTTAGCCGCACAGGAAAACCAAACAGGCACCGGGGCGTCTAGTTCTTGCTAGGCTCTGTGTCTCTCTACCCCGTGATGATTCCTCATGTAGCCTACTTTGTTTTTTAAGGGGTAGTTCTTGCAGCAGCAAATCTAGATTGTGTGTTTATACTTCTGTCATTGGTTGTGCCGGAAAGAGTCACTCGGAATTTATTGTTGTTGTCATATCTTCGCTTGTTCTCTCGTTCCAACCTCTTTCATTTAGGCCATCGCGGACAGCTGCTCCTGGCCAGCGCTCGCACTTCCCTTCTTCGTCGCCAGATCCTTGACTGCCGCCTTGATGGCATCCTCCGCCAACATGGAACAATGCAGCTTTACAGGGGGCAACTTCAAGTGTGCGGCAATATCAGTGTTCTTGATCGTCAGGCATTCGTCCACGGTTTTCCCCTTGAGCCATTCAGTTGCAACCGAACTGGAGGCAATCGCCGAACCACACCCAAAAGTCTTGAACTTGCTCTCCACGATCTTTCCATCTGCGTCCACGCGGATCTGAAGTTTCATCACATCACCACAGGCGGGGGCGCCCACTAAGCCCTGTAAATGTGAAAATGGGAAAGGAAGGGAGCACAGGTTGCATGAAGTTTGGGACAGAGGGAAAACGACAGGGAGGCAAGAGAGACGAAAGCCTATGTTGACTGTCCACCTCTACTCCAATGACGTACCGTTCCCACATTGACGTCGTTCTTGTCCAAAGAGCCCACGTTCCGGGGATTCTCATAGTGGTCCACAATGTTCTCATGGTACGCCCGCCGAGTGCTGGCCGTCGCCTGTTGAGGGAGTGGTGAATGGGAGGGAGGCGTGAATGGAGGAGAGGGGCAAAGATTACAAGGTGGCTTCAGATAGAAGGTATGAAGAAATGGCACAGATTACATGCTCCGGAGCACTTACCACGCCGGTGAACCCTTGCGGAGCCCGACAAAGCATGCCACTAGCGGAGGCGGCCGCGTTCCTGCGCATTGCCAGAGCGAGCATGGCGACAAGAAATGCGGAGCTGTTGCGGTGTCTTGATAGAAGTCTTTTGCTGATGTGTGTGCGATGGTGCAGTGACTGTGGTGAGTAAAATGGCAAATGCTCGACGCGGCTGTTGGGCAGAACGTGCACTCTCACGAACGAAGGACGCAGACCCCGACGCCCCGTCGTCCGCCGTCTCCAAAAGACCGATCCGCAGGCACCTCAAGCTCTCCGAAGGGGATGAAGGATACTAGGAAGTACCTATGCGTTATATTATGCGGGTCTTGCGTCTGGCGTCATTGTGGTTAGAGTTAGGATGCTTGGTCATCTATTGGGGAGAAATCCCCTTCAAGAGTTATTTGATGAGCGAGCGATAATTCTCCAAGGATACTTGGTCAAAACGCCAACAAATATACACCTCCCACGACCTAACGAGCACAGGAGCAAAGACAGGAGCAGAAGCAGGAGGGCTAGCCGCAACAGCATTAGCATGGCTTCCTCCACAAGGCTGAGCGCCTTTAGAGCCCTTTTTGCTTCCACATCCCTTCCTAGCCTCCTTCCCCTCGCCCTCCTCCTGATGCTGCTGCAGCAAGACACCCTGGCCTTTCTTCATCCCAAAGCATTCGCTTTCTCGTCCACAGCAGCAGCGGGGCCCACCCAGCGAGTAAGACAGCCTATCGTGGAGATGATGGCAGGAGACGGTGCAAGCAGCACCCTGAGTGCGGGCACGGTCGCCGTGGTGGTGGGGTACCAAAGCGGGGCGGCCCAGCTACTGGCGGCTAAGATGGCCACAATGCATAAGGATGCCATCGTGCGTGCAATTTTTGACAAAGGAGATGATAGTGATAGCGAAGCTGCCTCTTTCCCCGTCAACGTGCAAGTGACCTACAAAAATCTGGAAAGTGTGATGGCAGAAGATCTGGCAGGCGCCTCAGTGGCTCTTATTAGTTTGGACAAGGGGCCGGGAGCAGAGGTAGGGGCGGATCCAGGCAATTACTTGTCGCTGCCGACGTTGCTCGCAGCCATTCCAGAATCGGCCAAGGTGCTGGTAGCAGCGTATGCGAATGACACGTCAGGGACGGGGCAAGGCGGTGGGGGTGGGTTGCAACTCAATATTTTTGCAAAGGGCGTGAACCCGAAGGAGGCCGTGGAGGCCATTCGTCGAGAAAGTGGGGGCTCGCGGATCGTGCTTGTACAGCATGCGCGTTTGTTTGGCGCGGCTAATCCTTTTACTGTTGGGGGAAAGGCCACTCAGCCATTGCCTTTCGTGAGTGGGCCTTTGCAGAGGCCTGTGGTGGAGGAGTCTTACGCGAAGCAAAATATTTTATTGGCCTTGGGGAGCTCCTTATCCAGAAACGCGAATGCGGCTACGTTGAGGTCAACGTTGGCTGAAGCGATGGTAAGGGCGGTAGAGGTGGTGGGGAGCATTGCGGATTTCAGCGTGGTGAGTTTGGAAGGACAGGCGCCTTGTGTGGGGGATTGGGAGCAGCAGTTGGCAGGGCTCGACACGAGGGGAGGGGTGACCGTTTTCGAGAAGGTACTGGCGGCGAATGAACGGGTGGATCTTCCGGTGTTGCAGGACTGGTTGAAGGATGACTTTGGGGCGGGGCTCTCGACGCTTGCTATTTCCCGGGTGTTGAACTCGCCCAAGCCAGCGATCGTTGCGATGACCGACTCTGGGGCTGATATCATATGGCAGTTTGTCCAGAAGGATTTGAAAATCAGGGGATCCGGGAGGTGGTGCATTCAGTTGGATAACGTGTCGAAGTCAATAAAAATATTGAGAGAAGACGCAACAGGGGGCATGTTGACGGAGGCGCTGCCGGGTGAGGAGGAGTTGCTGCAGCGATTCTCTGCAGCGATTAATAGGTTGGTGTACTCGAGGAAGCTAAGTAAACGACGGTAAGGAGGGGAGGGAATGAAGGTCGGGTTAGGAATTATGAAATGATATGCGGTGAAGATCGTGTAGTGTCTGGTTAAAGTTATGGGATGCATTTTCAGGATTGAGTAAATGAGAAAGGAGCGCGAGAATGAGTAAGGGAAAGGCACCAGGGTGCGCGAGATAAAAGCAAGAAACAGTGGAAAAAGTAAATAATATCCATGTGTGCTAAATCGAAACAAGACAAGAGTACACACAAATATCACCCTTGCCTTGACTTGTCTCCGACACTTAACATGATCCATTTCTGTCTTCCCTGTCCCGTCTCCTCTTCAGTCAAACCACTTCGTTTTCGATATCCCACACCATCCTCATCGCTATCGTGCTGTTTGGACACACCACCCAAGCCCCCCCCAAAAAAGAAACGACTTATGCACTGTCTTCCCTCCCCTACTTTTCTTCCTTCCATGCAACCTTTTTCTTGTTAGCTTCGTGATGCTCT
>Ga0160419_100596_pt1 | contig 21390 bp, 22 predicted proteins | sample CelAP2metagpilot_2_FD_108196 | JGI IMG/M metagenome (GOLD analysis project Ga0160419, IMG submission 108196) | Phycosphere-associated microbial communities from Cellana algal ponds in Kailua-Kona, Hawaii, USA - Cellana AP2-4-25 metagenome pilot ... | reverse complement strand
GGGAGGTAGGGGTGAAGCCCAATGCGGTGGTGTACACTGCGGCGATCGATGCGTGTGCAAGGAGTGGAATGGTAGAGGAGGCGGTGGGCCTGTTGAGAGAGATGGAGGGAGGGAGGGAGGGAGGGGGCCTGCCTCCGAACCCTGTGGCGTATGGATGCGCGATCAATGCTTGCGCAAAGGCCAGGGAGGGACGGAAGGCGGTTATGCTGTTGAGGGAGATGCAGAAGAAGGGCTTGGAAGTGACGGAGATTCACTACGGCGCCGCTATCAACGGCCTAAACCTAAGCGAGGAGGACGATGAACTTTTGTTGCATCTCTACGAGGAGGCGAGAGGGAGGGGGGTGACGATGGTGGTGGGCATGTGGGCGGCTGCTATCAAAGCAGGGGATCGGATGGGGGCCTATGAAAGAGTACTGAAGGTGGGAGGAGAGATGATAGAGTGTGGACAGAGTCCGAACAAGAAGGCCTTGAAATTGTTGATGCTAGCGGCGGAGAGGGGTGGGAGGTATGAGGAGGGGGTGGGACTGTTTGAGAGGGTCGTGGGAGAAGGAGGGATGGAGCCGTGTGAGGCGGCGAATAAGTATGCCTTGGTGTGTGCAGAGAAGGTGGGGAATACGATGACGATGTTGGGATGCATGAAGAGGGCTGAGAGGATGGGTTGGAGAGGAGAGGGGAAGGGGGTGGAAGAGTGGATGTGCCGCTTGGCGGCACGGGCGTTAAATCGGGTGGAAATAGAGAAGGAGTGCATAGGAGGGTGGGATGAAAAGGAGAGGTGGATGGCGGTAGCGGAATTGGAGGCGATGGTGGGGTTGTGGAGGAGGAGAGCGGAAGAGGAGACCTGGCGGAAGAAAAACGGGGGAGGGGTGTGATGGAAGAAAGGAGAGGTAGAGTTTGAGGGGAAGACGAAGATTGGGTCATAGGTGAGTGTGAAAGATGGGAGAAGGGCAAATGTGAGCAAGATCAGCTAGGGGTGACAGGACAAAAAAGGGAGGGGAACAGCATATGCAAACAATGTACAATTTTGACGGAAGTGAATCAAGAAGAAAAGTATATCAATGCAGGGGTGGACACTGGACTCGATTTTTTCAGTACTTTGCGAAGCCGGGAATTGGACCCATCTACAAAAACAAATGGATTTGGTATGATATCCTGTCCGCTCTAATCCACTGGGAACCCTGGTGCTCGGGTGACCAAGCATAAAATAAGCCCGGGATAAGGAAGGCAGAAGGGAAAAGGATTAGAAAAGGGAAAAGAGAAATAGAAGATATGTGAATGAGCAATCAGGGAGCGCTCGAACTATTTAATAGTCGTCGTTTTTGGCCGCAGGCCTTCAAACGAGTTTTGATGGACAGAGCCGAGCGTTCGATTTTCGAGCCAATTCGAATTTGATGAGCTCCAAGTGCGAGACTCGGGCGCCGGAGTTGGAACTCGGATCGACCTTCTCTTTATACTAAGGCCTTTTTTAGGGTCTAGAGCGGTTTGGAGATGGATCGCTGTATACGAATCGATCGCAAATTCTTGGGAAAAGCAAAAGACTATCCAGTCCAGGTTCAGATTCGATTATTGAGTCACTGAAAAGGGTAGTAGCGAAGTGGTGTCATCGTCGTAGTGGCCCTTGCTTTTTGGATTAAAGAACACGCCGTAGAATAATTCGTGCACGCGGCCTTACTGATCGTCCTTGATGAAAGCGTCGCATGACGACTTGTATTCATGCATGTTTTCCATCAAGGCTACTACCTTCCATGTGAATGTGTAGAGGGGGCGAGAGCTGGAGACCAAGTCTCTTCACCTCCCACTTTGTTTGGGGGCGGGATGCCTTTAATTTCTATCACGCGCTGCGGATCGGGTATCATATCATCATCTGTTTGTGCTTGACTGAAGTCCCAGACCAAATGCGGAGTTTAATTATTCCACGGACGGTGCCAAATAAGTTAGTTATGATATCAAAAACATCGAAAAACTCTAGTGAAAAGGCTCCCATTGGAAAGGATACTGAATTGTAAGAATTGGTCGATACCTTTCAGAAACTTCAGCATTCTCTTCCACTATTCGAGGATTTTGTGGGACGCCCGTTTTCCGAGGGTGCAAGCACAAATTAGGGAGGAAAGGATGCGCAATGCGCGCAGTAATTTAAGGGTGCCTGGGGGGGGGGGGCTTAGTCTGTGCGATTTTCCGAACGGATCACGAAAAAGTGTAGTCGAGAAGGCAAAGAACGAGCTATATTTTGCCTGATTTGTGCACAGGACACTCGTGGAAGGGAGGTGACTATTGACTCAGGAGGTTATCTCCGCTCTTCTTTCAGGTTGCGAGACAAGTCCGTGCTTGCCCGTTCTGCTTTCCCCGCACAAACGAAGGGACAACATTCCTTAAAAAATGAATTGACAATAGTGATTTAAACACAATCTATATCTCTTTCTCCTTTAAAATCTTACTTATCTCTCTGATTCTTTCTCTTCGACTATCTTGATTAAGTGAAAATCGATTATCGCTTAGCGGCACGTACACCCATATTTGAGAAAATAAGTCTTCCTGGCTCACGCTCTTGCGGTGGCCTTGCCTGTTCCTACGGCGCCGTCGTCGTCATTGTGGCGGCTGTGTTAATCTCTGGGTTTAGCGATCCCAGTTGCTGCCTGCTCTTTGGTCGCCCCAAGCATCCCATTGTCCAGCCCCTTGGACGAAAATGTTTCTTTGATAGCTGAGCGAAACAGCTTCGAAAGTGTCTCATCCCGGTCGACAAACCGCATTATCTCGGGCATGGCTAGCTACGTGTCAAATGTATGGTTCTCCGCCACCTCCCGCAGTACTCGTGCGTTCACCCAAGGGAAATGCAAATCATTGAACACATCCTGCTTCCTCCACCGCCTTACTATCTCCCGCCTGCGCCCGCTGGAACATATCTTGTGTAGCAGGGTTGGGATCAGTGGCCAATTTGGCATTGATGCCAACGGTTTATTGCGAATCCTTGATTTTGCCATATACCACATTGACGAAGGTTAGGACATTTTGCATCCCTCGTGTGAAGCCCTTGGCAGTCTAACATGAAAGGGAGGGACAGGAATGATAAAAGAAGGAAGATAGAAATGATGAGATCAATAGCTTCAATGCAAAAGTAGTAAAATATGGTATGTCTCAACGTATTCGGATTGTGAGTATCTAGAATGCGAAAGTGGTTGGTAGAGATTGTCGAGCGCCTTCGGCACAAATGACGTCAATGTCATCTCATCTCAATTCATTATTGCTTCAACGACACGATTTCCTTCCATATTTCGCACTTCTTGCGTCCCTGCTCGCGCTCAGACGTACCTGCTCATCATTCAAGCGTTTGCCACAGCAGCTACGTGCTTGCACCACATCTGGCCATGCCAAGCGCTGCGCCTCAGCGGTAGTATACGTAGGGGATGGCAAGCCTCACAAAGAACCAACCAGATGCTTCGATAATTGTGTACCTAGTAGGACCCATCGTACAAGCCTGGATAAAGAAAATGGTAAGCTGCAGTCAGTAGCATAATACAATGGTGGGTACCTTTACGGACTTTACATAAAGTAATGTCATCTACTTCTATCTTAATGCGAGCACCAAATTAAGCCCGCCCCGCATGACGCGGTAAACGCCGGCATCAGGCAACTGGCGTTTTCGCGGGACAATGACGCCATCCCGCTCTGAACAAGCCGCTCCTTTGGCTGCCGGTCATCTCGTGCCAACGAGTGGGATTGATGTCGGCATCTACCCAGTCATGCGGGGCGGGCTTATTTGGTGCTCACATTAAGATAGAAGTAGATGTCATCATGCCGGAGGCAAATCACGTGATGGTGATTAAAACCCCAAACCGGACTAGACAGAAAGTTACGTAAGTTTTCTGCTCTTTTTATTTATTTGGGTTTCAATCACCATCACGGTCATTGCCACCTACATGATGGCATCTACTTCTATCATAATGTGAGCACCAAATTAAGCCCGCCGGTGTACCAATACACTTTCCCGTCTATTTGAATAAAAAGAGCAAAAAACTTACACAACTATCTGTATAGTCCGTACGGATTATGATTCTTATAATTAAAGATTGGCAGTACCTTCCGTACGGCTGTACACCGAAATAACGTTTGAATCCTCCAAACCCCGGCACTATAATCACTTCACGAAAAGGAATACAAGTTGGGCTCGCAGGAAGTTGGGAGAAGCGCCGTGCGTAGAGAACCCTGGGATAACAAATGGAGTGTTCAGTGTCAGTCAATGTTGATAATCACGCCGGTAACATTTTCTAGTCATCAGTATGACGAATATAGGCACCAACAAAATTGGTGCCTTAAATAAGAAAGTGGCCACGTGAATAGATCTGCTTACGCTATATATGAAGTCTTTATATACGATAAATTAACATTAGAAAATTGTAGCATTTCCTTCTCAATTAATGCATTTTTTCGTATTTTTTTGGTATATTTTTTACGAAATGTATATTTTTTACGATATTTCTACCTCCGTTTGGACACCATTTTATCAAGTGAAAACGCCAGTGGCCTGATGCCGGCAGCTTCCCCCTCATGCGGGGCGGGCTTATTTTGGTGCTCAAAATATGATAGAAGGAGATGTCTTTATGCCGGTGACAAGGCTCGTTATGGTGATTAAAACCCCAAAAAAGTAAAAAGAGCAAAAAACTTACACAATTTTCTGTATAGTCCGTATGATTCATGGGGCCCTCCGTTTTAACTCTTCCATATCAAGAATAGCACCCTGACAGGAATATGATGAGTTTGTAATTTCTCACAGCCTAAAAAAATATGAAAGCACCTTTGTCTACCATCTGCCACATTTAGTATCTAATGTATGTCCATAGAACCTTGTTGCGTGACCAACTTGCCTTCTACTGCGGCCAGATGGTCACGCAACCCAAGAATGACACTTCGATCTGCTACAGATGTAAACAAGAGTGCTGCAATTGTAGATAGGAGTGCGCATTGATGAAGCACTTGCAGCGCCAACACAGTACGACGATCTTGGTGAAAGTAACGCTCTTCCCTTCCGACATTTTCTCACGGTGAGACTAGAGACTTATCTGAAATATCCATTTATCAATTCAGGACGAATGAAACAGCTTATTGTATGCTGTACCTCCCAAGAGAAGTCAAAAGGACCTGGCCGGCATGATTACCGGGCCACCAGGACAACTAGAGGTTAGTGGTAGAGGCTACACTCGAAAAAGTGGATCGACAGGCGTGCATGCCATTAAAGCCTCATCACCACCCATCTGGCTTGCTTGCGGTATTTTAATTGCGCTGCACGTTACTCCGGACCGGCTTTTGAGCGGAGTTTCTGATTGCATGGCTCGGTACCGGTTGACCCTTCCTCTTTCCTATCCCAAATCGCATTCTCGACTTCAAGGGGCGCAGGCAAGTGCGGTGTCATAGAGGCAACGGAGCGGAATATGGTAGAAATAAGAAGAGGGGATGAGGATGTAGGGTTGGAAGGGAATATTTGCCGCGAAAGACACATGAGACAGCACTTTACACCAATATATGCCCTAAAGAAAATATGGAATGAGATGTGAGACTTAGATAAGGTGGTTCATCATATGTCAGAAGCCACTAATGGACGAAGTAGGAGGCAAAATAAAGCCCCCACACTTCCTAGAATGCTAAATATGGACTGTACGGGAAGGACTGAGTTTCCAATCACTGAGCAATGTTTCGCAAAAGCGGAGTCTGCCACAACTTGGGCCCCTCAAAATTGAGAAAATAAGTCTAATTTTATAGGAGAGTAAGTGCTTAACGACTCAGAGCTCCCAGGATTGCCAGTGTTTACATTATGCACAAAAGGGTGAGCGGGTGAAGAGGTCCCGGTAATGATTCAGCAGATGTTCTACCTCACACGCCTTGCCGCACAAAGTGGGACCACGACTCCAAATCACAACTCAAAATATTGTATCATGACCACAATATACCCATCTTTCGTGCAGGAAGCGGAGAAAAGGCGTCGAAAGACGCTATTACAATCCGTGGGCGGCGGGTGGGGTGGTAGGGAAATTTGGCATTAGATGCTCTTTTCGGCTTTTCCTCTGCAATCGGTACCCATTTTCCAAGGCACACCTACAGACGTAGATGCAGAAAATTATGGACTACAACATTATTCAGGCGAGTCGGTATTGATACTCCTCGATTGTTGTGCTTTTCGGCTTTCCACGCCTTGATTTTTGCTTTCATTTGTTCGTCAAAGCAGTTTCACTCTGATCTTCCCTCCAAACACGTGATTTTCCAAGGACATTAATTCTGAATTTAGCCTCTTTCAAGACCAAACTAGTGAACAGAATTAGAGTGTCGAACCATCATAATGTTAAAATGTAATGGTTGGCCATGATTACTGATTATTATCATGTCTTTAGCCTAGCCAAAGAGCTGGTACTGCATCATGTGAAGTTCCCGCCGATGTGGCGTCATGGTGATGGTTGATGTTCGAAACGCTGACTTGCCCCGCGACACGCGCCACCTGAGAGCACAAAGCAGAGCTTAACATCACCATGAAGACAAAGACAATATACAACGCTCATAGCTTCGCAGAAAAAAAATGCTCGGTAATAATATTCTCAATGGCATATCGAAAGAGGAAGAGGGGTATTACATACACAGTGTGGGTGCAAGGGGAGCGTGACAGGGAGAGAATCTGGGGGCGAATGGAAATGCCACGCGAAGGTGTTGGAACATACCGCAATGTCTCAGCCCCTTTTTCACTTCCCCGTCCCCTCCATGCTGTCCCCACGGCGCAGTGTCTTGAAGACACTACTCTGTGTATGTGTATGTATGAATGGATACGGATGTACACAGCACAGTGTGAGGTTAAAGGCACTTCAGACAAGTAGCTGGCCAATATGAAATTTGAATCCTCCTGTCATTCTTGTAGCCGTGCCGCCATTGACACCGTCAAGCCCCCCCCCACAAACAGACGGCGACAAAGGAGGAACTTGCAATTAGACATTATCATTACCATGCCACCGCCAGAAGCGGGTAACCCGGCGTGGCAGGCGGCGGGTCTCCGCAGTACTACTTGCCATAATGAACAGGGAGAGCCTCGCGACGCTGAGCCTAGTGAAGGTCCGACTCCTCGACCAAAACCAGAACCGCGACCGTCACTATTAACGCCACCACCAAGTTCTAGCAGGTCATGGCGGGGGAGGCTAGCCAGTACGATAGTCTTGGTAGCTGTCGGACTGGTCGTTGCCGCCTTTATTCCGGTAAGTTTCGATCATGACAACTTGGATAGTGATCTTCACTTCAAATGTTATGGTTATGTAATCATTCACTGGACTTTGCCGCTGTCACCTTTAATCTATGTTAAGGCAAAGCATGGGCGACTACACCAACCGCGACCCAGAACGCACAAATAGGCCCCAAGCTCACGCCCTGAACGACGTGGGATCCTACCTCTCCCGATACACATGCACACAGAGACCACGCCACACCGCATTCTCGCCGCCATCCGAGCAGTCACAAGTTGAAATAGTATCAGTACAAGCGTTTGATGGTGACCAGATTCCCTCTTCAACAGCAACAAGCCCACCCGGATCAGAGGCGGCAGCGATCGCAACTGTCCTACCCGGGACGAAGAGCTCGACGACCGTAACTCCGGGCTCGCCGACCACCACCACGGGCTCGTCGACTGCTGCGATCAAAACCAAGGACCTTTTCACCTCCACGCTCCTGGCAGGGGGCCTCCAAAGTGTCCAGCAGGAACAGCAGGCAGGAGCACCATCGGCACCTAAGGGAGTATGCTTCGCGAGCGACATGCCCGAGCTTCTGGAGGCCCTAGATGACGATTCGGGCTGTAGCATCATTAACTTGGTAATATTAGCGGATGAAAGCAACGGAGAGAACGGCAATGACACCCCTTTTATTTTCGAAAACGAAGTACTAGTTTCGAGCCGGGTCGTAATTCAAGGCAACAGTGTGGTGCTCCCGCTCTTGGACTGCAGCTCATCGATTCGATGCTTTCGAGTCCTGACCGGTGGGTATCTGGAGCTGCGATATGTGCGAATCAATCAATCAAATGTTGGAGTGTTGCGTCCTGTGAGACCCCTTCTTGAGGGAATAACGCCCACGGGGATGGTAAAAGAGTACCGGGGGAGCAGTGTCTATTTTGAATCAGATGCGACGGGCGGTCGATTCTTGGGCGTTATTTTCGACGATGATCAGAGCGATGAGTTTGAACAGATTCTGGAAGAGAGCTTGGCCTTAACGAGTAATCGCATATACGGTGGCTTCATTTTTATGGCTGGTGGACGGTTGGAATTCGAATTGTGCTTGTTTTGGGATTTCGAATATATGACCCCCTTGGATCGGATCTACGTGGGCGGGGACGTGTTGGTCTTGGCGGGAGAAGTGAGCTTCATTGGCTGTGTCTGGATTTATACAACCTTTTTTGGTCTTGAGAATGGTGCGGGGTTCAACATCGCCTTGTTGGGCGGCGTGGCCACGTACACGCTTTGTGAGGTACGTTTTGCTTTTGCTAGCCCTTAGCCTTTCAAACCGTTATCCTAGCATGGCCGTTATCCTAGCATGGCACCCCACCTCCTTCCCCATTTCTTGTCTTACAGTTCGCGGAAATCAATGGATTCCTGGGCATGAACGGCGTCGGACAGGCCTTCATGGTCGCTGGAGGGGTTCAAGTCCTCACGGGCTGCTCCCTTACCTATTTTAGTATTGCCGCATTTTTCAGTGGGACCGGGGAAATGACTGTGTTCGGGGGCGCAATTATTGCTGTGGGCACGAGCTTGGTTGATGCCTATGGCTTGCTTGCGTCGTTTGGCGCGGGTATGGATTATTGTGTTACTGCGGGGTTGCTGGTCCACATTGGCTCGACAGTCAAACAGTACTCCGGACCTTTGACGATGAATATGGTGGGGGGCTATAGCTTCTTGGGGACTGGGACGTATGTGGGAATTGGCTCACCTGCTTTGGCCACAGTGACGACTATTCAGGAGTCAGGCACGGTGAGTACCAGGCAGAGAGGGGGGGGGGGAGAGGGGAGTTTATTACGGCTCACTTCCACATGCGTGTGCTTCGTCTGCGCATGTACTCGATCTTGACTTTTCTCCTGCCATCCTCCTTCCCTCCTTCCTTTCCTCTCCCCACCTCCCTTCGTTTCTAGGGCGGCACCTGGTACAATGCGGCGGGGGTCAGCACCTTCATCGGCTGTAGCATCACTGAATTCACCGGCATCTCGGCTGCCAACATCTTGGGGGAATTTGCGGCGGTTAGTGGTAAGTGAATACGGAGAAATAGACAAGAGGAAAAGAGGCAGGGTATCTTGTGCTGAGCAGCAACTCCTGGACAAGTTTCTCACGTGACATCCTCTCCCTTTCTCCCTCCCCTCTTCCTTCCTTTCTGTCTTCCGTTCTCTCTTCTTCCCAGCTGGTTTGCTCATCTGGATCGGGAGCCCCTTCATCGAGTACAGCGGCATAGAATATTTTAAAGGCCTGGGAGGAACCGCGTACGTCGGCACAGGAGCTGCTGTTTTCGGTTACTCCCCTCTCGTGGAGGCAATCGGTATAGTGAATCCGCACACCGACTTTTGGATTCAAGGGAGTTGTGAGTCCTATGAGGGTGAATGGGCTAGTGGGCCATTGTTTTTCGTGACGGGGAGTCCTCCGGGCAATTGTCAGGATCATGTGGCGACTCCTCCGCCGGAAAGGAGGATAGAAAGGGAGGTGGAGGAAGGAGCGAGGGAGGACGAGGAAGGAGCGGTGGGGTTGTTGGGGATGGTGGGGGAGGAGAGAAGAGAGTTCTTCAATTCATTGTTTCGGAATAGTGCAAAGAATGAGATGAAAGGCGGGAGAAGGACGAGGCATCTATCTTCATCCCTCTTTCCTTCTTCAGAAGGAGGAGAACGAGAGGAAGAGAAGGATATAGGCCTCTGGATCCATCACTCGAAGACTCGGCAGATGAACTTCTCTGACTCCAAAATGAGACAGTTGATGGTCGAGGAATATCATGTTCCCCCCTTAATCCTCCAAGCCGCCGAGGCTATGCAGTTGGCATTGCAGCGAGGAGAGAAAAAGAGAGAAAGAGGGAAGACGGGAGGGGTGTATCTGTCTTCTCCGCCTCAAGGGAGTTGTCGGGTGTGCGGGATTGAATACGTAGAGGGGCCTGGGGCCAAGGCCTGTGTGGTGGATGAGGAATGCAAGGAGGAGGGATGGGAATGGAGGATGCTGAGGCATGGGATGGAAGAGAAGGAAGAAGAGAAGGAAGAAGAGGACAATGAGTGGTTTTCAAACGCCTTTCCCTCCGTGCCTTCCTCGTCCTCATCCTCGACCTCATCGTTTGTGGAGTATAAGGAGCAGTTCATCATCCTTGGAGACGTGCACATAACCAGCAGCAGCTACCCTCCCTCGCCCCCTCCCTCTTTCAATTCCTCTGCCTTGGTCGAAACCGCCTTCCGTCACGCCCTCCTCTCGCTCATTCCCTCCCTCGACGTTCGCCCGCAATCTCTCCAAATTACCGTCTGGTCCGCCGAGCCCGATACGTTCTTCGTTCCCTCTCCCCCTCCCTCCCTCTTATCTCCCTCCATGTACAAGTTTATCGTCGTTGCCACCGACACAGACAACGCCACAGCCATCACAGATACCCTTTCCTTCTCCTCGTCCTCCTTCTCCTCGTCCTCCCTCCCTCCCTCTCCCTCGTCCCCTCCCTCCTTCCCCGAAGTCATTCTGGCTTTTATGCAGAAGAGAGGAAAGGAGGGAGGGGAGAAAGGAGGGGTAGGACAGGTGGAAGTAGCAGTAGAGAAGACGATGCACATCCCGGCATATAATTCTAATGGGTTTCTTCAGCAGGAGCAGGCATGGAAGGAGGGATGGATGAAAGGAGGGAAGGAAGGAGGACGTCGAATTACCGCTTGGGCAGAGGAGGAAAATGGGGAGGAGGGAAGGGAGGATGAAGTTTTGTTTTCCATTTCCTTGAGGGATCCTTCCCTCCCTGCCTTGCCTCTGACGCATCTCACGTATGACCATCCTTATTCCTTGCATCTGCGTGGCTTTTCTCCGTCGGACTCAGTGAAACTGCAGCTGCTGCTGAGTGGTTGCGGAAGGGGAAGAGAGGAGGTGGGGGAGGTGCGAGTGTTGGGTGAGGTTCTGATGGATGCCAGGGGCCACGGCGGGGAGAAAAGGCAGACCGTGATCTTTGTCGAGGACAAGGAGGGAGAAGGGAGGGAGAAAGAGGGCGAGGGCGTAATTGTTATGCAGGTGCCTGCAGGAGACGTTTCTTTGGCGTTGCAGGCTGTGGATATTTTGACGGGAGGGGTAGGCTTCTCGGCTTCGATGGTGGTCTCGAGGGAGGGGAGGAAGAGGCGCTTGTATGGGCCGTTGGTGGAGTATTAGTGAAAAATTGATGTGAAGGAGGCATTTCAATGAATTCGATATGACCAGCCCTATATCGAATAGTATTAAATTTTGTGAGATTGTATATGTGTAGTAAGCCAGAGATTAGAAGGGGGGGAAAGCTTAACGATTCACCCATTGTTACGATAGAAAAAATAAATGAGGGAGGGAATAAACATGGCCCGGCCACTGGCTTTTAGCGCAGTCAAACAGCAGCGCTTCCTGTGATCTGTTGTGTTAGGGAAAGGACGAAGTGCAGATAAACAGACTCAGTGAGTGTTTATTAAAATAAATCCCGAAACGTTGCAGCTTGTGTTTACATTTACTATTCTCTGTGCCTAATACACCTTGCACTCGCTTTGACCCTCCTCTTATTTGTCCAAGCCTATTTCTTTCTTTCTGTTACTCCAATATGATCGTCCCTGCTTGTCATCTCTCTCCCCTCCGCTGTCCCCTTTCTTTGTCAAACCACCGTATGCACGGAAAATTGCTCCACATCTTCCCTGCCCACCTCCTCCCTCCTCCCACCCACCTCCCTCCTTTCCTTCCTTCCTACCATTCAAGGGCAATTGTCCATTCCTCCGCATTCCCGATCCTTTCTAAAACAATCACGACCATCAACCTGTCCATTTTTCTTTATCCCTTTACCCCTTCCCCTCTCACTGTTTTCTAATGTTTCCTCATTCCCTCTTTCTTCTGATAATGATTAGTATCAGCCTTCTCGGCTCTTCCCTCCCCCTTCTTCTTTTAAAGCTCGCGTACCTCCTTCAAATTTAAAGTATTGCCCTTCATTACAAAGTAAAAAAAATTTCCCTTGTTGGAGCACCGCCCTCCTTACTCACCTCCGACGGGATCTACAAAACGATTTTTTCTTCCATCCTTCCGTGCACCCAGTAAGCTTTTTTTTTACGGCGGTAAATTTAACCCACTTATTTTGCTAGATACCCGACTCTCAGGTCTCATGTTGCTCGAATCTTCTTATCGATCCCGCCCGCCAGTCCCTTCTTCTTTCTCCCTTGATCCTTTTACTAATGACGGATTTAACCCTCCTTGTAGCACTCCTATTTTCTGGCTGCCCCAATTAGAAAGCACAACACTGTTGGGATAATGAGCCTCTTGCTTCCATTCTCTTCCATTTCCTTCTCCGCCTCGATAGATACAACTGCATCACGTCTTCATCGTTCTCCTGCTCGTCTACCTCGTCATCATATTTGTCCTCGTTGTCCTTGTCGTCCTCCTCGTCGTCGTCGTCCTCCTCCTCCTCAGCCCTTGCCTATTCCCCCTCTGGCTTGGGCATGCCTCCTCAACGACCCATCTGTTCAATTCAAATGTTCTCTCTATGATGTCCCCTTCAGTGCCAAAAGGTGACTTTTGCCCCTTACGCCCTGTTAAAGTCTACTGCTTAACGCTCGGCCGCTGTGTCATCCCAAATTGGATGAAAAAACGACCCAACGTGCAGGCGTACGTAAGGCGGTTGTAGACGCTTTCATCACTTTGTCACCTGCCATGGAATCAGTTTTCGTGTAATGAGAAGGTGGGTTCAATATTCCCTACTGTCCGGTGAGGAGGGGGGCGAGATGGAACGTACGCTGCGAATTACCAAGTGAGGGAGGGCAATGCAAGCAGTAGTCGCATCGTCACTATTCTCGAAAGCAGATATGCCTTGCCTCGCACATATGCGCCCTTACGCACGACGCTCCACACACAACCACCAAGATAGCACTAAGCACACAGCTAATAATGGTGGACGATGACCTTTTTGGGTTTTTCAACGAGCTGAAGGAAGTGAAGCCTCCTGTAGAGGAGGAGGCAGCGGGAGGGGGAGGGGGAAGCAATGACGAGGGAGTGCAGCACATCGGCCCTGCCACCCCACCAGGGGCTAATGGAAAGCGCGCACGAGGTAAGGGAGACTTTCAGGAAAAAGATGTCCGCGCGGTCCTTGAGGGAGGCATTTGCACGTGAGACGAATCATCATAATCATCCTCCTCTCATCCACCATGTGTGCCCCGCACACTCAACCTTCCACTTGCACCACTACAGAAGGAGAGGCCGAATATAATCCATTCGCCAACGAAATCGGCCCTGCTATGCCCCCCGCCAACCATCCCACATTCAAAGAAGCCAAGGCCGTAGCCGCCAAGCCCCTCCTCTACGACCCCCCCTCACTTGGCCCCGTCGAACCCTCCACACAATACCAACAACAACCACAACAAGCCTTTGCCCCCCCTACCTCTATCTCCGCCGCCCCTACCAAAGTCGTGCTTGTCCACGACGAACAAGCATCACCGTCCTCCACCTTCCCTCTCTCCGCTCCTGCCCCCTACCAATCGTACATGGCTCCCTGCCCCGCCGCAACAGCAACAGCAGCAGCAGCTCCTCCTCCCCAGGTTTCAGGCGCGGGCGTCGGGACACTTTTTACGGTCGGTGCTGGGGTAAAGCCAGCAGTGGGAGGAGGAGGAGTAGCAACGGGACAGCAGCCGGCGTTTGGAGCGGCAAGGGCGGCCTCGCAGGCGGCGGGAGGTGGGAAACCTAAGAAGGTTATTAGAGTGGGGCCTGGGGAGACGTGGGAGGATCCTACTTTGATCGAGTGGCCGGAGAGTAAGTACAAGGGAGGGAGGAGGAAGGAGGAAGTGCGGGAGGAAGGGTGAGTAGAGCGTACAATCCCTGACTTTTTTTCTACCTGCTTACATTATCTATTTCTATTTATGTTGTTTACACAGATGACTTTCGGTTGTTTTGCGGAGACTTGGGACCAGAGATCAACGATGAGGTACATTCATTTCAACCGATTTGGTATTTTTTTATCGCTTGTCTCCCTGTTGCTTCAATACTTTTTCGCGTCTCACGAGCTCCATCTCTCCCTCCCTCTCTCCCTTCCTAGTTACTTGCCAAGGCCTTCGAGGGCAAGTACCCCTCATTCGCCAAAGCCAAGGTGCTACGGGAAAAGCAGACTGGCAAGAGCCGTGGGTATGGTTTCGTGTCTTTCCTCGACCCGTTCGAGGGGCTCAAGGCCCTGAGGGAGATGAATGGGAGGTACATAGGGAGTCGACCCGTGAAGCTGAAGAAGTGTGATTGGAAGAACAGGGACCTGAAAGAGGTGCGGAAGAAGGAGAAGGCCAAGAAGAAGTTCTTGGGGAAGTTGGGTTTGGGATGAGGGAAAGTCGGGGTGGGGGGTAGGGGGGAAAAAGGGATTGAAAGGCGGGGGGGGGGCTTATATAGGAGGGAGAGAAAGAGGGAAGGGGGAAGATTTTGAGGAGAGGATGACTATCGCAAATACACAAGAAAGACGAAAGTAAGCAAATTAAACAGTTGTATCTGCCAAGTCCTTTGAACCTCTTCCACTTCCATATTACTTGACTTCGTCACAAGTGTCGTCGCTGCTGCTCCTTCATCCATGCCCCCCCTCCCCCCCTCGCCCCCGCTCGAGCCACCTCAATAATCTCCCTTTCCATGGCGGCCTTCGAAAGGATTTTAGATGGCGACTTGGGGCCCAGGTCAACCACCTGCATGAAGTAGCCCAAGACGATCCATCCACTGGATTTGGCTTTGACTTTCGTTTTCATATTTTCATCTAACCTATTAGAATTTGTTGTATTTGTTGTATTGGTATTTGTTTTCATATTTACATATCGAGCAGTGCTGGTTCCATTTGGCCTATCTCCCTCCTCTCTATGGGCGTGGGGCTGAAAGTAGACATACCCCGGCTCTGTGGCCGTCTGGCAGTGGCCAGAAGAAGAGAGGGAGAATGAGGAGCAGCAGGAAGGGTGGGAGGAAGGGAAGGCGTGATGTCTGCGGAGGGAGAGCATAATGCTACAATCACAGGCGCCCAAGGAAATGAGCCAACGCTGGAGGAGGATCTGACACTCCTCTTTGGTGAGCACCTTAACGGCGGCCAGGGCCTGGGCGTGCTGCTCGTCTAAGAGAGACTGCTCGTAGCCGTGCCGAGGACAAACAGATCCCCCTTTTCCCTTGTCTTCGTCCTCTTTCTTCTTCGTGTCTTCATTAGCGTCCGCGACGCTTTTGTCGTGGTTGTCCCTCTCAGAGATATGTCTCACCACCAGCAACGCCTCCAGCCGCTGCACAATCGCGGACACCAACCCCGCTCCTTCCTCCCTCTTTTCTTCGCTCCCCTCCTCAGCCCCTTCCTCGCTCTCACAATCGACAAACCCTCTAAACTCCTCCATCTCCAACAAAGCCAACGCCTCCTCCGTCCCCCCCCTCCCTCCCTCGCCCCCCTTCTCACATAAAGCAATCAGCCTCCTCATCACCAACCCTGCCCCCTCCACGTCCAGCACATCCATCGCTTGTAATCTAAGCAAGCGCCGCAATAGAGGCTCTTGCTCTAGGATCTGCGCTACCACAACCATCAGTACATCCAGCCATTCCTCTTCTTTCTCTCTCTCTTCCTTCAGCTGCTCCTGCTGCTCCTCCTCGTCGTCTTCTTCCTTTTTATCACAATTCGGCGATGTAGTGGTCTCATCCTCACCCTGCTCCCCCCTTCTCTCCTCCTCAACAAATAACAGCTTCCTCGCCGCCTCTGTCGCCCTCCCTACCTCCACCTTCCCCCTCCCAAACACCACTTGGCTATCCACAAAAAACTGACAAAAATTTTGAGGATTCCTCAGCAACCCTTGCAAAGCCCTTGTCATTCGCCCCCTATCTCCAGAAAATAGATCGAGAGGGGTATAGTCCTTGTTGGGGCCTCCCACCAGTTCGCCCCATTCTGGCTCTAGGCCTCGAGTGTCATGGAGTGCGTACCGGTAGCGCTGCATGAGCTGAAAGCGGCTTTCTTGATATTTAAATCGATGTTCTGGGGGTACTAGACGACTACGCGAGGTGTAGCCGGCCTTAGGCTTGAGTTCGAGGGTGAGATGGGGGGAAGAAGAAGAGGAGGGAGGGAGGGATGGGAGGGGGAAGAAGCGGGTGAGGTCCCTCTGGCATTCAACGGCGCAGGCGTGCAAGTCCAGGCCGTATATTGCCCGTCGCGACGGTCGAAAGGGCAAGATCTGCTCTGCTATAGCTGTCAAAAAGGATGGCGAAACAGCGAGGAATGTGCCAGCGTCGAGGTATTGGTGCCCGAGCGCTGGTCCTGCAACTCGGAGGACGTAGTCTCGCTCGTGTTGAGGGTCATAATGCGCCTTTTCTTCTCCCGGGTGCCGCTCCTTCAGCAGGCGCAGCACATGGTTTTGAAAGCGAGGATTGTTGCCGTGGTAGGCTAGGAGGACGTGCAGCTTGCCCTCCGCTAGGTAGCTCCAGTCGTTGGGCTCCAGGTGTGGCCGTTGGGAAGAGGGGAAGTCGGCAGGGGCGGATGATGGCGGCCTTGTGGCGGTAGTATCGTCCATGCAGCCAACGGCTTTCTGGCTACCTTCTCCTGCTTTTTGTCGTCGCACTTTTCGTCGTCATCGTCATCATCGTGCTGTACGTGCGCGTGTGGATGGGAGATGCATGTGTAGGTATATAGTATCGTGGACGGAAAGATGAGAGTGTAACGGGTATGGGGCGAGAGGTTGATGTCCACACACAAAAACAGACTTCACCCATCTTTCCATGCTCTCGTGTCATTTTTACTTTTACTAGCGTGCGCATGGTCAGTCACGATGACCAAGCTAGGTTACAAAGATATAAAACATGGTTCCTCTTGTTACAACCGCATTTGTCCCTCTCCCTCTCTTTCCTGAACTTATCTACAAGTTCAGCTTGATAAAATCTACCACTCGATCCGGTAAGAGCCCACACAAACCATGCAAAAGCCACAGAGGTACCCCGTTTATATTCGCAACTAAATATCGTGTTTTTGGGTAGGGGCTAGTAAGGGCATGGGCGACAGCTTCGGACGTGACAGACGCAGGTGAGAGACGCGGCAAGAAGCCCGAAATGGCCTTATCAACCTGCGCAAACAGTGGCTCATACAAGGCGTATTGTTCTGGAGTCAGATCTGTTTCGGAGGGGGCGTTGAGCCCCGTCAACTTTCCCCACATGTTGCTCTGCACTTGGCCAGGCACGAGGAGGGAGACGGACATATCCCACGCCGATAGCTCCAATCGTAGACTGTCCGTCAACCCTTCCACTGCATGCTTGGAAGAGGCATAAACCCCATCGCATTGCGCCGCCATTGTCCCCGTGGCCGAGCCGACGTTCACGATTCGCCCGCTGGGTGCTGCTCGGAGAAGGGGAGCAAAGGCTTGCGTCATTGCAATGATGGCAAGAACATTCACTTCGTACAGTTTTCGCACCCTTTCCATGTCTGCCAGTTCCACAGGAATAGGATATCCAAGTCCAGCGTTATTAACGAGTCCCCAGACAGGCAGGGGGGCCAGGGTCCGCGCGTGTTCCACGGCTGCTTCCACGTCGGCAGGCTTGGTAACGTCAAGGATGATCGGGTGAAGAGAGGGCAAGTGGGCGCTTTGCAAGGCCTCAACGTCGGCTTCTTTCCGCACACCTGCCAAGATGGTGAAGCCCAAGTGGGCAAGGTGCTCGGCGATGTGGCGGCCGATACCCGTGGAGGCACCTGAGAGGGAGGGGAAAAGGTTGAAGAGAGGAACAAAGACGAAGCTCACCATTCAGTCACGCATCACATCCATGCATACCTGAAACCACCACGATAGCCCGATTCCCAGGAGGCGGCACAGGATAGGTACGGCATACAGCTAGGCGTAAGGCACCCCAAAGGACGGCCAGGACGCCCATGGGAAATGCCCAGTCTTTCATGGCCATAATGGCGAATGATAACGAGGGAGGGGATGGAGGCGTGGATTAGGAGGAGGCGGAAGGCAGGCAATGCCGAGGAAAAAGAGTTGTGTCTGAAATGTGTTGAATGAGGAGGAGAAAACAAGTATGATGAGCTGCGTACATAACAAAAACAAAAAAGCAAAAAAGGCTGGCGCAACATTTTCTCCCCTCATAATTATGTACAACACTATATTTTCAGTTGACCATCCTTGTGGAAATCGATGCGGGTTACGCTTTTAATCCTTCGCAAGAAGTGCATAAATCTTCTGGCATTTGAGCCGAAGGAAGCGGTTGGGGTTGAAATCGATGCCATCCTGCTTCCCGACACCCAAATATCGAGATGTGCAATACCTTTTATTTAATTTGATGCGCTGTAGGAACCTCCCCGCCCCCCCTCCCCCCCTCTCTCACACTCCCCAACCCCAAAAATCCAGATGTTGAAAACCCTTTTTTTAAATTTAAGGGCCGTAGGAAACCCCCCCCCCCCCCCCCCCCCCCAAAAAAACATGAGACATACGCAACGCCCCCCCATAAAAATATACTCGAGGACAGGAACGAAATGGTGATGTCGCAATCTATAGATGATCAAGTGCGCAACCTCTGCCGGGCCATCGACCACGGCCTGCGAGATTGGCAAGGTAAGACGAGAGTCTCTGCTTTGCACCCAAGGGGGATCTCGACGTTCCCCAAGGGGGATCTCGACGTTCCCCCCACTGCACGCACGACTCTCCACTCTCCTTCTCTCACCTTCGCCCCCTCTTATGCGCGTACACATCATAGATGCGCGAACTAGCAGTTTGAGCGTGCTTAAGGGACTGGCCAACGCCACGATTGCCACCAGCTACCTTAAAGATGGCGGGGGTAGTGTCAGGGGCGGAAGCGATCCACACGAAGCCCGTTGGCGACCAGGAGAGGAAAACCTACGTGCTCGACTGGAAGTGGGCCTCTGGACGCAGCGATTGGCCAATTATCAGCGGCTCCAAACCCAGCTCCAGCGAATGGAGGATGCCGTGGATGCACTACGGGAGTCGCTCGCTACCCTGCAAGGGTGCTCGTTGCCGATGCGCGAGGCCTTGGGTCGGAGCATCAATCTACTGTATTTGGAGGAACTGCTGGTCGAAGCTGTGGGCGCCTTAACAGATGAAGGAATTATGTGTCGAGATCTAGTGCAGAAGTCAGGCCATGCGACAACACAGGAGTCTCAGGTCTTGTATGCCTCGGCCTGGGCGGCCCTGCCGCTGCTGCAGGAACACCGACGGCAGGCATTGAAAGACCTGGTACAGGTGGTGCTATCAGGAGGAGAGGCTTGAGTATGGAAAATAGATCAAAAAAGGAGACAGACGGAAATTAAGAGGAGTAGGGCGGTGTGAATGTGAATAAGGGTATGTGTAAAGAACAATGAAAAAAAGCATCATTTCGACATGTATTCCACTTCACTGCTTTCCATCAGGGCTTACGTCTGGCATTGCCTGCACGATGATTGCCTTTTCTCTGCCATCTTTCATCGGCACAATTAGCGTTGTACTCTTGTGGCGATTATCACGGGGTGCCCTTAGCTTTTGCACTCCTACTCCCACTCGTTCTCATTTACGTCCAACCGTGCCTCCGACGCTGGAAACGAGTGATTGGGCAGCCCGCATTTGCACTTTTGAATGATGCTTTACCCGACACTGCTCTTATCCAGAAAAATTCGCTTTGCAAGGACATGAAGGGCAGCGTCTCTTCTAAGAGACGTGACGTAAGGCTCCAGTATTTGGCTCTTTGAGTGCAGGAGGCCCTCGACAGCCAAGGCTCCGAAACTAGTACGTGTAGAGGCGGCAATAACAAGCGAACTTGAATAAGAGATGCGGCATTTGCCGTGTTTCTTTTGTGTAGCCGCTTTCAAACCCGATGAGTGCAGAGTGCCTTTTCGACAGAATTCTCTACTTTTTTTGGTTTTTATATCTTCGCCTTCCGACAGTGCCGACACGCGCTGTGTCTTTAAATTTTTTCTTATTCGTGTGTGATGGGAAAGCGGGCCCACTTCTTTCCTCCTCTCTCTTTCTCTTTGTCGTTGCTTTCAAGTGAGTCCCCCCCCCTTCCCTCCTTCTCCTACCTCCCATTTCATCACTGTCTCCTTCTCCTCATCCTCCTCAACTGGCCCACCGATAAATAACGGTAGGGATGAGAAAAGGATTGCCCTCATCGTCTGCCGCGGAAGTCTCCAGTTCCAGATATTTGCGATGAGCCCCCACAATCTCCACGGGCGCGCCTTCATAGCGCTCCAGCACCCACTCGGCCAAGCCCGTCTCGAGATTGGACGCGTACAGCTGCTTGTTGGCCGGCAGGTACTCCTCGCTGTTGTAGAGGAAGCGCCCCTTCTGCGGACCCTCCAAGCCCGAGGCCTTGTGGAAGAGCAGGGTGATATTGAGCCCTGTTTGTTCCTTGAACGCGTTTAAGAACCCGCCCAGGGTGAGAGGCCCCTGCTCGATAACGATGCTGTCCCACTTGGTGAAGTCCGCGGGGTAGGGTTTGACGTGCGCCATCTCTATCTCGTCGTAGCGCTCTTGCGTCTTGGCGGGTGGAGCTGGCTCTTGGAGGAAGTACATATTCAGTCCCAGGTTGTTGGAAGAGTCCTTGAAGGCCTCCAGGGGCTTGCCTTGCAGCACCTTGAGCAACTCGATGCAGGCCAGGCCCGTCACTGCCGCCGTGGCCGTGGCGATGGCAGGGATTATTTTCCCCGCAATCATCTTGCACTTGTGTCGAGATGCCTGCTTGATCCGATAGTTGGACGCGCGGAGGTTGCAAGCGGCCGTGACAAAGTCGATGTGGAAATTCAGGTCCTGGTCCTTCTCAAACTCGGCCGGCTCTGGCACCAATCCTCCCGCATCCACGGCCTCCAGCTCCACGATCAGCCTTTCCAACGTCGCCCGTTCCTCCGCTTCTTGCTGCTGCTGTTGCTCCTCCTTCTGCTGTTGCATCGACTCCACGTCCATGGCATCCTCCTTGCGCAGGCTCTCACTGCTTCCCCCTCTCGTGCCTGCCGCGACCTCGCCTCCTTCCTCCCCCGCTGCCCCCCCCTCCTTCTTCTCCTCCTCCAACTCAATCTTCTCACTACTAGGCGTCCAAGCCGGCACGGGCAAAGTAGCCAAGATACCCTTTATGTATGTCAGGTCCCGAAATTGGTGATCTTGTGCGACGAGCATTTTATCCGGAGGCTCGATCAAACCGTAGTTCACTGCTAGCAGGTTCGCGACCGAAACGACAAAGCCCAGGTGCTGCTCGTTCTCTGCGTTGAACACCGCCGGCTGTGGAAAGCGCTTGG
>Ga0160419_100595_pt1 | contig 21407 bp, 20 predicted proteins | sample CelAP2metagpilot_2_FD_108196 | JGI IMG/M metagenome (GOLD analysis project Ga0160419, IMG submission 108196) | Phycosphere-associated microbial communities from Cellana algal ponds in Kailua-Kona, Hawaii, USA - Cellana AP2-4-25 metagenome pilot ... | reverse complement strand
TGGTGCCGCCCGGCAGCGGCAATCTCTAACGCCCGTTTGGCCCGCTCCTGACCTTTGACTTCCCTCAGGTCACGGCCCGTCGGAGGGGCTGCCACCTGTCCGGGTTCGGCAGGGCTGAGCGGGGCCTGACCGGTATAGTGGCGCACCACATCGCCCAGTGAGGCCGCTGCAATCACCTGCGCTTCCCCGACCCAGGCCGCCTCGGCACCCGATCCCAGGGGACACAGAAGCCCCCGGTTGTGTTCGGCAGCGGCCATTGCGGCAGGCAAGGCACCGATGACAGGCACCAAGGTGCCATCGAGGGAAAGCTCCCCCAAGGCCACAGTATTCTGGGTTACATCATCCGGCAGGATGTCGAGGGCCGCGAGCAGCGCCATGGCGATGGGCAGATCGAAATGGCTGCCTTCCTTGGGCAGGTCCGCCGGGCTGAGGTTGATGGTGATGCGTTTGGAGGGCAGGGCAATGGCCATGGATGTCAGCGCCGTGCGCACGCGGTCGCGCGCTTCTGACACCGCCTTGTCCGGCAGACCAACGATAGAGAACGCGGGCAGCCCTGCGGTCACGGCGCATTGCACTTCGACCATCCGCGCCTCGATCCCTTGAAAGGCTACTGTGTAGGCGCGTGCGACCAAGCGACCCTTCTCCTTAAACTTGGTTAAGGGGTAAGGCGGCTTGGTTTACGAATGATTAACAACCAGAAGTCTGCCCCGCGCTCAGTCGCTTTCCGGCCAGGGTGCTGTTGGCACGCCCATGTCGTAGGGGAAGGGGTCATATGTGACCTTCAGCCCTTCCGCCCGCCATGTCTTGAACGCCGGGTCTGCGATGGTTGTGTCACAATAGGCGCGTGCGGAGGCTGAAACCGGCAGGTCGTATCCGACGATCCGCGCGGTGACCGGGGCGTAGAAGACATCCGCCAGACTATATGCGCCAAAAAGCCACGGTCCCTCTGTCTTGCGTGTTGCGCGGGCATGATCCCAAAGCGCTTCAAGGCGGCGGACATCAGCGCGCAGGGCATTAGATGGAGGAAACCCCTTGTTCACATGTTGCAACTGCATCGGGCATTCATCGCGCAGCGTGGCAAATCCAGCGGTCATGGCAGCACACAGCCACCGTGCCGTTGCGCGGTCCGCAGGATCCTGCGGCCACATGTCTTTGTCGGGATGTCGTTCCGCCAGCGTTTCGGCCATCGCAAGCGTTTCACCCACAACGGTGCCTTCGGGTGTCCGCAATGTGGGGACCAGTCTGGCCGGTTTCAGATGCGCCAAATCAACGTCCATCGTCTTGGCATAGAGCCCGACCAGATGGCAGTTGAACGGCAGGTTGAACTTTTCCAGCATCAGCCAGCCCCGCAAGGACCAGCTGGAGAAGGTGCGATCACCGATATAGAGGTCATATGTCATGTCGGGCAGGCTAATCGCCGTGTCTTCATGGTGCCAAACGCTATTGTGTGACGGGGTGCATCACGGAGTGTGATTGATCCCCTGCACCTGCCATCTGCCGTCAACATGTGTGATCTGCGTGACGGATAGGTTGTCGATCTTATGCGCCATCGCCTCATAGGCGGAGACTTCCAGCGCGCGCTGGACCTGCGTCAGGATCGCGCCGAAATGGGCAACGGCAATGATATGGGCCTCCGGGTGCGCCATGTTCATCCGGTCCACAACGGCGTCGATCCGTGCGGCGGCTTCGTTCCAGCTTTCGCCACCGGGGGCGCGGATGGTGCCGGGGGTTTCCCAATAGGCGCGGCTGAGTTCGGGATCGCGCTTGGCGACCTCGGTGAAATGCATGCCGTCCCAGACGCCAAAGTGCAGTTCCCGCAAGTCGGCATCATGGGGCAATCGCCGGCGACTGGCACTGCCCAACACGTCAGCGGTGGCCACGCACCGCGACAGGTCTGAGGAGATCATCAGCGCGTCTTGCGGCAAATGCGCATCGAGGCGTGCAAGGGTTGCGGTATCCGACAGATCCGCAGGAATATCCCGCCAGCCCACAAAGGTCTTCGCATGGGTCGGCCCATGACGCACCCAGTGCCAGGTTGTCATGGCAATGTCCCCTTCAGCACCTGTGGCAATCCGGCGATCACGTTCACAACCACATCGGCCTGCGCGGCCAGGGCAATATTCAGGCGACCCTGCGCATTGCGAAACTGCCGGGCCAGGGCGTTTTGCGGGACAATGCCATGCCCAACCTCGTTGGAGACGATGATCCACGGCGCCGGGCAATGCTGCAGGCCGGACAGCAGGGCATCCTGCGCGCGATCCAGATCCGATCCGGCCATCATATGGTTGTTCAGCCACATGGTTGCGCAGTCGATCAGCACCACCGTGTCAGGTGCAAGAGTGCGGAGGGTATCGGCAGGATCCAGCGGAGATTCACAGGTGGTCCACCGCGCATCCCGGCGCATTTGATGGACTTTTACACGTTTCTCTGTTTCCGCGTCGAAGATTTGACCTGTCGCAATGTAAGTCATTGGCCGGCCGTAGCTTTCGGTCATTTTCTCGGCCCACTCCGATTTGCCGGAAGCCGCTCCGCCGAGCACAAATACACCATTTTGCAACTTTTTTCTCTCCAATTTGGAACCAATCGGCAGGGTCATGCGTAGACATAACAAAGGTGCGCCACAAGGCATGCCGCGTGATAGGGAGAATGATGAATGACGGTGCACACGGCGCGTGAGTTTTCTTTAGCACGTACCGCGATGAAGGCAGAATTGCTGGATGCGGAGACGGAATTGCGGTTGGCCTATGCCTGGCGCGATGACCGCGATGAGGCGGCGCTTCACCGGTTGATCACCGCATACATGCGGCTGGCGATCTCCATGGCGGGCAAGTTTAAACGCTATGGCGCGCCGATGAATGACCTCATTCAGGAAGCAGGTCTGGGCCTGATGAAGGCGGCGGACAAGTTTGATCCCGACCGCGGTGTGCGGTTCTCCACCTATGCGGTGTGGTGGATCAAAGCCTCCATTCAGGACCACGTGATGCGCAACTGGTCGATGGTGCGCACCGGGTCCACGTCCTCGCAGAAATCCCTCTTTTTCAACATGCGCCGTGTGCAGGCCCGGTTGGAGCGCGAAGCGGCCGCTGCGGGTGAGACGCTTGATCGCCATCAGCTTCGGCAGATGATCTCAACAGAGATTGGCGTGCCGCTGCATGATGTGGAGATGATGGAAGGGCGGCTGTCCGGTTCTGACTACTCCCTGAACGCCACGCAGTCGGCTGAGGATGAGGGCCGTGAGTGGATTGATGCGCTGGTTGACGACAGTGCACAGGCGGCGGAGCAGGTTGAGGAAAGCCACGACAACCAACAGTTGCGCAACTGGCTGGTCACCGCCATGGGCGAGCTGAACGACCGGGAGCAGTTCATCGTGCGGGAGCGCAAGCTGCGCGACCAGCCCCGCACGCTCGAAAGCCTCGGCACAGAGCTGAGCCTGTCGAAAGAGCGGGTGCGTCAGCTGGAGGCTGCGGCTTTCATCAAGATGCGCAAATCGCTTCAGGGGCAATCCCAGGAAGTGATGCATTTCCTCAACTAAACTGCCGACCCGCTGAGGGCTGGCAGATCATGCTGACCCGGCCTATGGTCCCCCCGTTAACGGGGTGAGAGGACAACCCATGCTGGCGGGCAAACATATTCTGCTGATCATCGGGGGCGGTATCGCCGCCTATAAATCGCTGGAGCTGATCCGGTTGCTGCGCACGGCGGGTGCGCAGGTGACACCCGTGCTGACAAAAGCCGGGTCCGAGTTTGTCACGCCCTTGTCGATTTCCGCCCTTGCAGGAAGCAAGGTCTACAGCGACCTGTTTGATCTGGGCGATGAAGCCGAGATGGGGCACATCCAGTTGAGCCGCGTTGCGGATCTGGTGGTGGTGGCCCCGGTTACAGCAGATCTGATGGCCAAGATGGCATCCGGGCTGGCAAGTGATCTGGCCTCTACGCTGTTGTTGGCGACGGATACACCCGTGCTGATGGCCCCTGCGATGAATGTGCGGATGTGGGAACACGCCGCGACACAGCGCAACCTTGCAACCTTGCAGGGGGACGGCATCGCCGTGGTCGGCCCCAATGCAGGGGACATGGCCTGCGGTGAATATGGGCCCGGTCGGATGGCGGAACCTGCTGAAATCATGGCCGCAATCGACGCGCAACTGGGGCAGGGGCCGCTCACGGGCAAGCGGGTGCTGATCACGTCGGGACCCACGCATGAGCCGATTGATCCGGTACGCTACATTGCGAACCGATCCTCCGGGGCGCAGGGAACAGCCATCGCGACCGGGCTGGCAGCACTTGGCGCTGAGGTGGTGTTTGTCACCGGGCCTGCTGACGTGCCGCCGCCCTCTGGCGTGCAGGTCATCCGGGTTGAAACGGCCCATCAGATGCTGGACGCGGTACAGGCGGCCTTGCCCTGCGATGCGGCGGTCTTTGCTGCTGCTGTTGCAGACTGGCGCGTGGCATCGGCCAGTGACAGCAAGCTCAAGAAAACCAAAGATGGATTGCCCGCACTCACCTTTGCGGAGAACCCCGACATTCTGCATACCGTCGCGCAGATGACAAAGGGCCGTCCCGGTCTGGTGGTTGGCTTTGCGGCAGAGACGGACGATGTTCTGGCCAATGCCACGGCCAAGCGCGCGCGCAAGGGTTGCGACTGGATCGTGGCCAATGATGTCTCTCCTGAAACGGGCATCATGGGGGGCGCGGAAAACGCCGTGACCCTGATCAGCGACAGCGGATCAGAAAGCTGGCCGCGCATGGGCAAAGACGCGGTGGCTGCGCAACTGGCCCAGCGGATTGCCGACGCTTTGGGGCGTGCTCCGTGACGGTGATCCGGCTGGTATGGGCCGACGGGGCAGATCCATCGCTTGGCCTGCCTGCCTATGAAACGCCGGGTGCGGCGGGGGCGGATCTGCGCGCCAACCTGCCGGGTGGTCCGGTACAGATCGCGTCCGGGGCACGGGCGCTGATTTCAACCGGACTGCACATGGAAATCCCTTTGGGGTTTGAAGTGCAGGTGCGCCCAAGGTCGGGGCTCGCGCTGAAACACGGGATTACGCTGCCCAACAGCCCCGGCACCATCGACAGCGACTATCGCGGTGTGGTGGGGGTGATCCTGTTGAATGCCGGGGAACAGGCGTTTGAGGTCACCCACGGCATGCGCATCGCGCAAATGGTGGTCGCGCCGGTCACGCAGGCTAGGTTCGAGGTCTCAGATGTCTTGTCCGCCACAGCGCGGGGGCAGGGCGGATTTGGGTCCACCGGGGTAGGCTGATGATACTGGTTTTTGCAATGGCTGCTGCAATCTGGTTCGGTGGCGCACTGATGGACGCGCCGCGACAGGCGCGGCTGATCTTGCTCAGCCTTCTTTATGTGGCGGTGCTGGGCATTCAGGTGGCGTTTCCCGCAGGCCATCCGCTGGTGCAGGCCACGGGGGGCAGTGCAGCACTTTGGCTGATCCTGGGCGGTTTTGTTGCGCTTTTTATTGGCTACCGCGCGGTGTTGCGTCAGCTCCGAAGCCGGGTCACGGGCATTGCAGCGGCCCCTTTGATGGACGCCGAGAAACCCAAAACGCTGAGCGAGACGGAGCTGAACCGCTACGCCCGCCATATCGTGCTGCGCGAAGTCGGCGGCGCTGGGCAAAAGGCGTTGAGAGACGCGAAAGTGCTGGTCATTGGCGCAGGTGGCCTTGGCGCGCCCGCGTTGCAATACCTTGCGGCAGCAGGGGTTGGGACCATTGGTGTGATTGACGACGACACGGTGGAAAACGCCAATCTGCAACGGCAGGTCATCCACAAGGACGCCGCCATCGGGATGCCCAAGGTGTTCTCTGCGCAGAAAGAAATGGAAGCGCAGAACCCCTATGTGACCGTGCGCCCCTACAACCGGCGCTTTACCGACGACATCGCGGCAGAGCTGGTGGCGGAATATGATCTGGTGCTGGACGGCTGCGATAACTTTGAGACGCGATATCTGGTCAACGCGACCTGCGTGGCCGGTAAGGTGCCGATGATTTCCGGCGCGCTCAGCCAGTGGGAGGGGCAGTTGAGTGTGTTTGATCCTGCCACCAACGGGCCTTGCTACGAATGTGTCTTCCCCACCGCCCCCGCGCCGCATCTGGCCCCCAGTTGTGCAGAGGCGGGCGTGATCGGGCCGCTGCCCGGTGTGGTTGGCGCCATGATGGCGGTGGAGGCGATCAAGATGATCACCGGGGCGGGCACGCCCCTGCGGGGTCAGATGATGATCTATGATGGGCTCTATGGCGAAAGCCGTCAGATTGCGCTCGGCCCCCGCACTGATTGCCCGGTCTGCGGCAATCGCGCCTGATTGTAACGCCGCCCCCGCGCCCTTACCTGACCTTCAAAGGAGAACTGCATGACAAACCCGCTGCTGCAAGACTGGACCACGCCTTTTGGGATCGCGCCCTTTGATCAGGTGTCTGATGATGATTTTGCGCCCGCTCTGGAGGAGGCGCTGGCGGCGCATCTGGCAGAGATCGCCGCGATTGCTGACACCCCGGACGCGCCGACTTTCGCGAACACCGTGGAAGCGTTGGAAGCCGCGGGCACCGGGTTGGATAAGGTGCTTGGCGTGTTTTTCACAGTCGCGGGTGCTGACAGCAATCCCGCGCGGGAGGATTTGCAGCGGGCGTTTTCCCCCAAGCTCGCCGCGCATTTCTCTGAAATCTCCGGCAACAAGGCGCTGTTTGCGCGGGTGAATGCGGTTTGGGAAAGCCGCGATGCCCTGACGCTGAGCGCGGAACAGGCGCGGGTGCTGATGCTGACCCATCGCGGCTTTGTGCGGGCGGGTGCCGCACTGGAAGGCGCGGCAGAGGTGCGGATGAAAGAGATCAAGGCGCGGCTGGCGGTGCTGGGCACGTCCTTTACGCAAAACCTGCTGGCGGATGAGCGGGCGTGGTTCATGGAACTGGCCGAGGATGATCTGGACGGTTTGCCCGATTTCGTCGTTGCGGCAGCCCGTGCAGCGGGGGAAGAGAAGGGCGCGGATGGCCCTGTTGTCACCCTCTCACGATCGCTGATTGTGCCGTTTCTGCAATTCTCTCCCCGGCGCGATCTGCGCGAAAAGGCGTTCCGCGCGTGGGAAGCACGTGGAGCGAATGGCGGCGAGACGGACAACCGCGCCATCGCGGCAGAAACGCTGGCCCTGCGGGAAGAACGTGCGAAGCTGTTGGGCTATGCGACCTTCGCGGACTACAAGCTGGAAACCGAAATGGCCAAGACACCCGACGCAGTGCGCGGGTTGTTGATGGATGTCTGGAAACCCGCCAAAGCGCAGGCCGAAGCGGATGCCGCTGTGCTGACCGAGATGATGCACGCCGACGGCATGAACGAAGCGCTGGCACCCTGGGACTGGCGTTATTACGCAGAAAAGCGGCGCGCGGCGGAGCATGATCTGGATGAAGCGGCGTTGAAGCCCTACTTTCAATTGGACCGTATGATCGAGGCGTCTTTTGCCTGTGCGCACCGCCTGTTTGGTCTGGAATTCGTACCGCTGGACGTGCCGCTGTATCACCCCGATTGCCGGGCGTGGAATGTCACGCGGGATGGCAAGCATGTGGCGGTTTTCATCGGGGATTATTTCGCACGCGGGTCCAAACGGTCGGGCGCGTGGTGTTCTGCGATGCGCGCGCAGGCGAAGTTCCCGCAGGTGCAAAGCCCGGTGGTGATCAACGTGTGCAACTTCGCCAAATCCGATCCGGCGCTGTTGTCCTATGACGACGCGCGGACGCTGTTCCATGAGTTTGGCCATGCGCTGCACCAGATGCTGTCTGACGTGACCTATGAAAGCGTGTCGGGCACCTCCGTCGCGCGGGATTTTGTCGAATTGCCGAGCCAGCTTTATGAACACTGGCTGGAAGTGCCGGAGGTCTTGGCGGAGTTTGCGACCCATGCAGAGACGGGTGAGGCGATGCCAAACGAGATGCTCGACAAGGTGCTGGGGGCTGCGACCTTTGATATGGGGTTCCAGACGGTGGAATACGTGGCCTCCGCGCTGGTGGATCTGTCATTCCACGACGGTGCGGCCCCCGCTGATCCGATGGCGCGTCAGGTGGAAGTGCTGAGTGAGATCGGCATGCCGGAGGCGATCCGGATGCGCCATGCAACGCCGCAGTTTGCGCATGTGTTTGCCGGGGATGGATACTCCAGCGGCTATTACAGCTACATGTGGTCCGAGGTGATGGACGCCGATGCGTTTGAAGCCTTTGAGGAAGCAGGTGGTGCTTTTGACCCGGAACGGGCAAAGGCGTTGGAGGAGCATATTCTTTCCACCGGCGGATCACAGGATGCGGCAGAACTTTATGTGGCGTTCCGGGGGCGTTTGCCGGGGGTGGAGGCCCTTTTGAAAGGGCGCGGACTGGCGGCCTAGAACGGCGCAGGGACGCATTTGTCCCCGCGGGGACAGGCATTAACCTTTTGTTACCATCACGGAAACAGGGGGTTGGCGGTGTGTCTTAAGGTTAATTCTGTACGAGGCAACGCCCTGTTGTCCGTAGGGTGCGCATTCGCTGCGCACCGTACTCCATTGGCAGCCCGCGCGGTGGTGCGCAGTGAATGCGCACCCTACGTCAGTATCCCAATGCGCGGTCCACGAGATTGATAAAGGGTTCCCCCGCCTCGCCCCGGCGCACGTTTTCCGCGATGACCCGTGAGGCTGTGACCGCGCGGGTTTCGGCGGCAATGTGGGGCGTGACAGTGATCTTGGGATGCGCCCAATAGGGGTTCTCCTGCGGTAGCGGTTCCTCGCGGAACACATCGAGCGTGGCGTGGGCAATGTGGCCGCTGTCCAGTGCATCCAACAGCGCCGCATCCTCGATCAACGGCCCACGCCCCGGATTGATGATCCGCGCGCCTTTGGGCATCAGCGCCAGCGTCTCAGCATTCAGCGTGTTGGTGGTGGCGGGCGTGTCGGGCAGCAGGAGCACGGCAATCTCGGCCCGGTGCAGCGCCTCTTTCAGCCCCTCCGGCCCGTGCAGGCAGTCGACGCCCGCGACCTCTTTGGGGCTGCGTGACCAGCCGGTGACGTTGAAGCCAAGCTGCACCAGCGTCCGGGCTGCAGCAGCCCCCAGTGCGCCAAGCCCCAGCATGACCACGGACCGTTCCTGCGCCAGCGGCACCTCGCGGGGCTCCCATTTGGCATCCGTGCGCAAAACATCAGTGTCCATGTCCAGATGATAGCGCAGCACATGGCCCGTGACCCATTCGACCATGCCTTTTGTCAGCCCCGGATCCACCATCCGCGCCAGCGGAATGTGCAGGGTCTTGTTGCCCGTGATCGCTTCGACACCGGCCCAGAGGTTCAGCACCGCCTTGGCGCGGGTGTAGGGGGCGAAGTCCTGTAGATCGCTGTTGGGGGCGTAGACGATGTAGTCCACCTCCGCCGGGGGGATGTCCATGGCCAGATGCACCGCGATCCCGGCTTGGGCAAAAGCGGCGCGCAGGGGCGCTTCATAAACCGTCCAACGCTCAGTCTTGGCGGCAAAAAGGACATTCACGGGCATGGGTTACCTCGGTCTGTGGACATGGGCGGATTGCACCAGCCCGAAAGCCAGCATCAACACCAGCATCGCTGACCCGCCATAGCTGACCAGAGGCAGCGGGACCCCCACAACTGGTGCCAACCCCATGACCATCGACATGTTCACCGCGAAGAACAGGAAGAAGTTCAGCGCAATGCCAAGGGTGAGCAGGGAGGAGAAGCGGTCCTTGTTGAGCAGCGCGGTGACCACGCAGAACAGGATAATCAGCGCATAAAGCCCCAGAAGGGAGACTGCACCGAGAAATCCGAATTCCTCCGCCAGGGTGGTGAAGATGAAATCGGTGTGTTTCTCGGGCAGGAAGTTCAGCCGTGATTGCGTGCCCTGCATGAACCCGCGTCCGGTCCATCCCCCTGATCCCAGCGCGATCTTGGATTGGGTGATGTGGTAGCCTGCGCCCAATGGGTCTGCGGCAGGATCAAGGAAGGTATCCACACGCCGGTATTGGTAGTCGTTCAGCAATTGCCAGCCGGTGCCGCGGGATTGAAACACCGCCGTGATCAAGCCAAGGCCAGAGGCAATGACAGCGGCGAAATAGGCCCAGTGCACCCCTGCCAGAAACATCAGCCCGCCGCCTGCGGTCAGCAACAACAGCGAAGTGCCGAGGTCCGGCTGGCGCAGGACAAGCGCGGTTGGCACAAGAATGATCAGCACCGGCAACAGCACCCAAAGCGGTTTTGACACTTTCTTGGCAGGCAGCCAGTCGTAATAGGCAGCCAGAAACATCACCAGCGTGATCTTCATCAGTTCCGAGGGCTGCAAATCCATGAAGCCCAGATCAATCCACCGTTGCGAGCCTTTGCGCTCATCCCCGATCAACGCCACTGCGACCAGCAGCAGCAAGGACACCGCATAGGCAAGACCCGACAGGTTACGCCAGAGCCAGATCGGGATCATGGCGACCACAAACAGCAACGTAAGCCCCATCGCGAAACGTTTCATCTGCGGTTCCGCCCAGGGGCTGAAGGATCCGCCCGCAACGGAGTAGAGCATCAGGAAACCGATGCCGCATACAGATCCCAAAAGCAGCACCAGCGGCCAGTTCAGGAACAGGATCTTGCGCAGCCCAACCGGCGTGGATTTGACCGTACCCTCAAGATAACTCATGCCTGATCGCTTCCCTGAATGGCGGCCTGCGGCTGCATCTCGCGCAGCTTGCGCTGCTGGGTTTCGATCCGGTCCCGGTCGCGGGTCGGATAGGCTTCAAGCGGAGGCTCGCCTGCGTAGAGGGCTTGCAGCATCACGTCACGCGCAATGGGGGCCGCGGCAGAGGACCCGCCGCCGCCATGCTCAACCAGAACAGAGATTGCGTAGCGGGGGGCCTCATAAGGCGCATAGCCCACGAACAGCGCGTGGTCGCGCCGTTCCCATGGCAGGTCGGCGTTGCGGGTCACGCCGCGCGCGCGTTCGGCGGCGGTGATGTTGCGGACCTGAGAGGTGCCGGTCTTGCCTGCCATGCGCATGCCGTCGGCAATGATCCGGGAGCTGTAGGCCGTTCCGCGCCGTTCGTTAACGACCTGATACATGCCGGTGCGCATCTGGCGCAGGTTGTTTTCGTTCATGTCCAGACCGGTGATCTCGGGCATTTCCTGTTCCACACCGTCGATGGTCTTGATCAGGCGGGGGGAGAGCAGCTTGCCCGTGGCCAGCCGCGCAGTCATCACCGCCAGCTGCATCGGAGAGGCCAGCATGAAACCCTGCCCGATAGAGGCGTTGACGCTGTCGCCAATCACCCATTCGTCGCCACGGGTGCGCTGTTTCCAGTCCTTTGTCGGCGTCAGGCCAGCAGCGACAGAGGACAGGGACAGCTCATGTTTGACACCCAGCCCAAAGCGGTTCGCCATGGCAGTGATCTTCTCAATCCCGACTTTCAGGGCGAGGTCGTAGTAATACACGTCACAGGATTGCTTGATGGAGTTCTTGAGGTCCATCCAGCCATGTCCCACCCGTTTCCAGCAGTGAAACCGCCGGCCCCCGACTTCCAGATGGCCGGGGCACCAGGTGATCTCTTCGGGGCCGGTCAGCCCTTCCTCCAGCGCGGCCATGGCGACGATCATCTTGAAGGTCGAGCCGGGGGGGTAGGTGCCCTGCACGGTCTTGTTGACCAGCGGGCGGTACTTCGAGTTCAGCAGCGGGTCATAATCCCTGGAAGAAATGCCGCCGATAAAGAGGTTCGGGTCATAGCTGGGGGCGGAGGCATTGGCGACCAGATCGCCGGTTTCGCAATCCATCACCACCACGGCGGCACTTTCACCGGTCAGGCGCGCCTGCACATAGCGTTGCAGTTCAGCGTCCAGTGTCAGCTGCACATCCAGTCCTGATTGCCCTTCCCTGCGGGACAATTCGCGCATCACCCGGCCTGTGGCGTTGACTTCGACCTGCTTGGTACCAGCGGAGCCGCGCAGGACGGCTTCCTGTCGGGCCTCCACGTTGATCTTGCCAATCTGGAAACGCGGGATGCGCAGCAGTTGGTCGGGTGTTTCCAGCGCGTCAAGGTCGGCCTGGCTGACCCGGCCCACGCGACCCACAACATGGGCAAAGTCCGAGCCGCGCGGATAGACGCGGGTCAGACCGACTTCGGGTGTGATGCCGGGCAGGGCGGGCGCGTTTACGCTGACTTTGCTCACATCTTCCCAACTGACGTCATCCACGATGGTGACAGGCAGAAACGGGGCGGAGCGTTTCACTTCGGCCACGGCGCGGGTCAGGGTATCGGGGTCAATCTCGATGATCTGGGCAAGCCGCTGCATCACCTTGTCGACATCGCCTGCATCCTCGCGGACCATGACGATCCGGTAGGAGGGGACGTTCTGGGCCAGACGCACACCGTTGCGGTCGAAAATCTCGCCGCGGGCGGGGGGGATCAGGCGGATGTTGATGCGGTTTTCTTCAGCCAGCAGACGGAATTGATCGGCCTGATCCACTTGCAGATACCGCATCCGCGCGGCCAGCCCGCCCACAAACAGCAACTGCACCCCGCCCAGCAGGGCAGCGCGGCGGGTCAGCTTGGCGTGGCTGGCTTCGTTTTCTGCGCGGTTGCGTTTCATGGCGGTGCGTTTGTCTCCTCCGTCAGGCCCGTTGCCCCAATGCGTCCATCTCTCCGGGGGCCATTTTGCGGACCCCCATCAGCCAATGGCTGACAGCGACGACCAAGGGGTAGATTAGCAGGGTCATGCCCGCTTCGGAAAGGCTAAGCCCCCAGCCGGGCAAATCAACCAGTACGATGGCCAGAATGATGCGGTTGGCCAGCATGATCCCGATGATGATCAGCGTCACGCTGATCCATTCGGCAAGGAAGTTGGAATCGCGCAGGCTGCGGCCCTGGTTCTTGAGGTTTTCACAGCCGATCAAGGCCAGCAATGCCCACAGACCCGGCGGGCGTTGCAGCAGCAGGTCTGCCAGAAAGAACAGGACCGCAAGGATCGGCATGGGCACATAGTCCGGGCGGCGCAGGCACCAGGCGCAGGCAAAAGCCAGCAGCAGGTTTGGTCCGGCAAACCAGCGCGGTGTCGTCTCCAGCGGCAGCAGTTGGAAGAACAGGATCACCATCGCCAGCAACACGAAACCGGCGCGCATGATCCACAGGCGGGTAGGGGACAGATCACTCATCTGCAACGGCAGGGGTGTCAGGCAGGATGTCGTCCTGCGGGATCAGCGGGCCGGAGGGGGCGATGACCTGTGCGGTGTCGGTGACCGCTTCGGTGCCGTAGTGGCGCAGCACGCGGAGGAATTTGAGGCGCTCATAGTCGGCGGCCAAACGCACCCGCAAACGCCCACCGGGGTCCGCCGCGACCTGGCCGATCAGCAGGCCCGCAGGGAACACACCGCCGTCGCCGGAACTGATCACCCGGTCGCCGGGGCGCACCAGATCGGGGCTTTCGATGAAGTCGATGAAAGGGGCGGCGGAATTGTCGCCAGCCACGATCGCGCGCTGGCCGGAGGGCTGGATTGTCGCCGGGATGCGGCTGGAGGCATCGGTCAGCAGGATCACGCGGGCGGTGTTTTCGCCAAGGCCGGAGATACGTCCGACAAGCCCGATGCCGTCCATCGTGGCCCAGCCGTCCAGCAGCCCGTCGCGTGCGCCGACGTTCAGCAGCACCGATTGCCGAAACGGCGATCCGCTGTCGGCCAGCACAACGCCGGTGATGAACGTCAGGCGCGGATCAAGCCGCACCTTGTTCAGATCCAGGAGCCGGGCGTTTTCCTGCTCCAACTGCAGGGCGGCTTCTTTCCATGCCTGCATCTGCCTGAGTTCGCTGCGCAGTTCCTGGTTTTGCTCTGACAGCCTCTGATAACTTTGAAAGTCCCGCAGCAGATTGATGGTGCCAGTGACAGGTGCCATGGCCCAGTCAAAGTTGGGGACCAGCCGGTCCGTGACCTGCGCGCGGAAACGTTCGACGCGCGGGCTGTCGATGCGCCACAGGAGGAAGGTTGCCCCAAGGATGATGACCAGCACAGCCAGCAACAACCGGCGCAGCGGGCCGGTGTAATCTGTTGTTGCGAGTGATCTGTCTCTGGCCATGGGTAGGCTGCGCTCCTGCCCGGATTGGCCTGAGCGGCAAGGGCCGGGTTTCGCTTATGTTTAGCAGGATTTAGCTGTCATAGTCGATGGCGTGGCGCAGCTGTTTTTCATACTCCAGCGCCTTGCCGGTGCCCAATGCCACGCAGTTGAGCGACTCGTCCGCGATGGAGACGGCGAGCCCCGTCTGTTCGCGCAACGCCAGATCCAGATCGCCCAAAAGCGCGCCGCCCCCGGTGAGCATCACGCCCCGGTCGACGATGTCAGCGGCCAGATCGGGTGGTGTGGTTTCAAGCGCGGTCATCACCGCTTCGCAGATCTGCTGCACGGGTTCGGCCAGCGCTTCGGCGATCTGCGCCTGTGTGACTTCGATTTCCTTGGGCACACCGTTCAAGAGGTCACGACCCCGGATCTGCATGGAGGTGCCACGGCCATCGTCGGGCATCCGTGCCGTGCCGATGGAGGTCTTGATCCGCTCCGCCGTGGTATCCCCCACCAGCAGGTTTTGCTGGCGGCGCAGGTAGCTGACGATGGCTTCGTCCATCCGGTCCCCACCGACGCGCACAGATCGGGCGTAAACGATGTCACCGAGGCTGAGCACGGCCACTTCCGTTGTACCGCCGCCGATGTCCACAACCATGTTGCCTGTGGGATCGGTGATGGGCATGCCCGCCCCAATGGCCGCCGCAATGGGTTCGGCGATCAGACCGGCACGGCGCGCACCCGCTTTCAGCACGGAATCGCGAATGGCGCGTTTTTCAACCGGTGTAGCCCCGTGGGGCACGCACACCACGATCTTGGGTTTGGAAAAGGTGGAGCGTTTGTGCACCTTGCGGATGAAGTGTTTGATCATCTCCTCGGCGGTGTCAAAGTCTGCGATCACCCCTTCGCGCATGGGGCGGATCGCCTCGATGGAACCGGGTGTGCGGCCCAGCATCAGCTTGGCGTCCTCGCCCACGGCCAGCACCTTTTTGACGCCATCCTTGACGTGGTAGGCCACCACGGATGGTTCCGACAGGATGATCCCCTTGCCTTTGACGTAGACCAACGTGTTTGCCGTGCCCAGATCAATCGCCATGTCAGAGGAAAAGAGGCCCCTGAGGTTCCCGAAGATGCTCATGTCAGATGGTCCTTGCCAATAACCGCTTTGGCCCGCGACTCTATCAGTGGCAGGCGTGGGTCTTATAGGCTGCGCGGGGGGCAGGTGAAAGGGGAGAAGCGCGCAGCCCTCGGCATCTTGCCGCCTGTGCCGTAGGGTTCTTTGAGGCAGATTCTGAAGGGAACGGGACAATGAAGAAAATTCAAAGTCTGGGCGTGCATCACATCACGCTGACGGGGGGGGACCGGCAAACCAGCATCGACTTCTGGGAAGGGGTGCTGGGCATGCCGTTTATCTTTGACCAGCCCAATCTGGATGACCCAGACGAAGGGCATCTGTACTTTGATCCTGGCGACGGGCGGCTGATCACGATCTTCACCAATGAGGGGCGCAAGGGCACGCCCGACCGCACGCCGACAGAGCCGGGATGTGTGCATCACGTGGCGTTTGAAGTGGACCGGGCGATGTTTGATCAAGTGCCGGAGCGGTTGGAGGCGCGGGGGATCGGGCATTCGGGTGTGAAGGACCGGGGGTTCATGCACTCGGTCTATTTCACCGATCCGCTGGGGTTGCTGATTGAACTGGCCTGCTACACCTTCATACCGCCCCGTGGATCAAGCCACGCTGAGGTCATGCTGGAAGCGCATAAGCTGCGGGTGGCGCGGGGGGCGCATGCGATTGAGCGGGAGCATCTGGCGGATGCGGTGTTGCTGATCGTGGAGCGGTCGCAGGCGTCCTTGAGCGATGATCGCGGGGCGAAGAACCCGTATGCGTAGGGTGCGCATTTACTGCGCACCTTCTTGTTATGTTTCGCGAAATGGCATCGGTCGGAGTGGTGCGCAGTTAATGCGCACCCTACGGGTCAGCTCACGTCCTTGTAGCTGACTTCACGCTTGTCGCTGCCGCCCTTTTCGCGGCGCACCAGCAGGCGATTGAGCGCGTGGATATAGGCGCGGACAGACGCCACCACCGTGTCGGTATCCGCGGATTGCCCGGTGACGATGCGGCCGTCTTCCTCCATGCGCACAGACACGGTGGCTTGCGCATCGGTGCCTTCGGTGACGGCATGCACCTGATAGAGTTGCAGACGCGCATCGTGTGGCACGAGGGACTTCACGCATTTGAACGCGGCATCCACAGGGCCGTCGCCGGATTGTTCGGTTTGCTGGGTCTCCCCATCGACCTCCAACGTCATCCGCGCCTCGTTCGGGCCATCGGTGCCGCAGACCACGTGCATGGAGGTCAGCTTGATGCGGTCTTCTTCGGGGTCCGTGGTGGTGCGCATCAGCGCGATAAGGTCATCTTCGTAGATTTCCTTTTTGCGATCAGCAAGTTCCTTGAAACGGACGAAGACATCCTTGAGCTGGTTGTCGCCCAACTCGAACCCCAATTCCTCCAGCTTGGAGCGCAGGGCGGCGCGGCCTGAATGTTTGCCCATGACGATGTTCGTCTCCGTCAGGCCCACATCCTCGGGGCGCATGATCTCAAACGTCTCGGCGTTCTTGAGCATGCCGTCCTGGTGGATGCCGCTTTCATGCGCAAAGGCGTTCTTGCCGACGATGGCTTTGTTGGGCTGCACGAGGAAGCCTGACACCGCTGACACGCGGCGGGAGATGTTCATGATCTTGGTTGAATCAATCTGCGTCTGGTAGGGCATGATGTCGTTGCGGACCTTCATGGCCATCACGACTTCTTCGAGGGCGGTGTTGCCCGCGCGTTCACCCAAGCCGTTGATTGTGCATTCGATCTGGCGCGCACCAGCCTCCACTGCGGCAAGGCTGTTTGCCGTCGCCATGCCAAGGTCATTATGGCAGTGGATGGCGAAGGTAATCTCATCCGCGCCGGGCACGTTTTCGAGCAATTTCGCAATCAAATCAGCGCTTTCGCGGGGGGCGGTGTAGCCCACCGTGTCAGGGATGTTGATGGTGGTGGCGCCTGCTTTGATGGCGATTTCGACCACGCGGTAGAGATAGTCGAGTTCGGTGCGCGTGGCGTCCATGGGCGACCATTGCACGTTGTCACACAGGTTCCGGGCGTGGGTCACGGTGTCATGGATCCGCTCTGCCATTTCGTCCTTGGTGAGGTTCGGAATAGCCCGGTGCAGCGGCGATGTGCCAATGAAGGTGTGGATGCGCGGTTGGGCGGCGTTCTTGACCGCTTCCCAGCAGCGGTCGATGTCAGGCAGCTGTGCGCGGGCGAGGCCGCAGATCACGGCGTTCTTTGCTTGACGTGCAATCTCTGACACGGCGGCGAAGTCACCTTCGGAGGCGATGGGGAACCCGGCCTCGATGATGTCCACGCCCATTTCGTCCAAAAGCCCTGCAATTTCAAGCTTTTCGGCGTGGGTCATGGTGGCGCCCGGCGACTGTTCGCCATCGCGCAAGGTGGTGTCAAAGATCAAGACGCGGTCTTGTTCAGATGGGTTTGTCATGTCGGTGTCTTTCTTGTCTGCTGTAAATCCGTGGCGCGCGGCGTTCCCTCTGAGCGGGCGCGCCGGGATGGCACGCTCAGAGGCGGGATAGCAGCAGCAGGGTGGCACGCAGGGCGCACACCGGACGGCGTGGCAGGGTCGAGGTATGGGCTGCGTGTGTCATGCGACCTTTTATACCGGGGGATTTTCAAATGGGAAGGGGGGAGTTTCTTGATTTGGCGCAGGCTGACCTAGGTCCCTGTGGATGACAAAGACATTGATATTAGGGGCGTCTGGCGGGATTGGCGCGGCTTTGGCCGCGGCTTGCAGGGCGCGTGGTGAAGACGTGGTGGGCCTGTCGCGCTCCGTGGATGGATTTGATATTACGGATGAAAATTCGGTTTCAGACCATCTGGGGCAGCTGGACGGGCCCTTTGACCGGGTGGTGGTGGCGACGGGTGCTTTGGAGATTGGCGGGGTCGAGCCGGAGAAATCCATCAAGGCGATCCGGGCGCAGGCGATGATGGATCAGTTCGCGCTGAATGCGGTCGGGCCTGCGCTGGTGCTGGCCCATGCGCACCGTTTGCTGCCGCGCAAGGGGCGGTCGGTGATGGCGGTTCTGTCGGCGCGGGTGGGGTCGATCGGGGACAACCGGATGGGCGGTTGGATCAGCTACCGCAGCGCGAAGGCGGCGGTCAATCAGGTGGTGCATACGGCGGCGATTGAACTGGCGCGAACGCATAAGGACAACGTGCTGGTGGCGCTGCATCCGGGGACTGTGCAGACACCGTTTACGCAGAAGTACGTGGGGCGGCATCCAGCGGTGCCTGCGGGTGAGGCGGCGGAGAATTTGTTGCGGGTGATGGATGGTTTAGTGCCTGAAAATACTGGCAGTTTCTACGATTGGGCCGGCAGGGAGGTGGTCTGGTGACGCGGCTTGTTCTGGTGTTGGGGGATCAGCTGTCAGAGGGGCTGTCGGCGCTGACCCAAGCGGACAAGAACGCCGATGTCGTGGTCATGGCGGAGGTGGATGAGGAGGCCGGATATGTCGGCCACCATCCGAAGAAAATCGCGCTGATTTTCGCGGCGATGCGCAAGTTCGCTGGAGCCTTGCGGGACGCCGGTTGGGACGTGCGGTACACGCAGTTGGATGACACGGAAAACGCGGGTTCGATCGTGGGGGAGTTGCTGCGCCGGGCGGCGGAAACGGGGGCGTCGGAGGTGCTGGTGACGGAGCCCGGAGAGTGGCGGCTGATCGAGAAGATCAAGCACGCGCCGATCAAGACGCATATCCTTCAGGATGACCGATTCATCGCCTCCCACAAGGAATTTGAGGATTGGGCGGAGGGGCGTAAGGCCCTGAGAATGGAGTACTTTTACCGCGACATGCGGCGCAAGACGGGGCTGTTGATGGAAGGGGATAAACCCGCCGGAGACAAGTGGAATTACGACCATGACAACCGCAAGGCGGCCCCGGATGACGTGACCGTAGAGGGGCCTTTGTGGTTCGAGCCGGACGATGAGGTCGAGGAGGTTCTGGCGCTGGTGGAGGCGCGGTTTGAGGGGCATTTCGGGGACCTGCGGCCCTTTGGATTTGCCACCACGCGGGCGCAGGCTTTGGAGGCGTTGGAGCACTTTGTGACGCATGCTTTGGCGCGGTTCGGGGACTATCAGGATGCGATGTTGGAGGGGCGCTCGTTTCTGTATCACGCGGTGGTGTCGCCCTATCTGAACATCGGGTTGCTGGGGCCGTTGGAGGTCTGTCAGGCTGTTGAAAAGGCTTGGAAAAACGGGGATGTGCCGATCAACGCGGCGGAGGGGTTTATCCGGCAGATCATCGGCTGGCGGGAGTATGTCAGGGGGATCTACTTCCTTGAAGGGCCGGCCTATCCGTCGCGGAATGTTCTCAAACATAACAGGGCGTTACCGGCGTTTTACTGGGGGGCGGAGACCCGGATGAACTGCATCGCCCATGCGGTGGGGCAGACGAAGACGCAGGCCTATGCCCATCACATCCAACGGCTGATGGTGACAGGCAATTTCGCGCTGCTGGCGGGGATTGATCCAGGCGAGGTGCATGAGTGGTATCTGGCGGTTTATGCGGATGCCTTTGAGTGGGTGGAAAGCCCCAATACCGTGGGCATGTCGCAGTTCGCGGACGGGGGCATTATCGCGTCAAAACCTTACGTGTCTTCAGGGGCTTACATCAATCGCATGTCAGATTACTGCAAGGGCTGCGCCTATAAGGTGAGCGTGAAAACGGGGAAGGAAGCCTGCCCGTTCAACCTGCTCTACTGGCACTTTCTGGACCGCCATCGGGAGCGGTTTTCGAACAACGTGCGGATGGGGAACATGTACCGGACCTGGGACCGGATGGATGCGGCGCGGCGGGAGACGGTGCTGGAGGATGCGGCAGCGTTTTTGGCGAAGCTGGACGCGGGGGAGGTGGTCTGACGCAACGGTTAACAGCGCGTTAGGGATCGTTTTGGGCGAATCGGCGTTAACGGGCTTGTTTTGTGGGGTTTGAGCGGGGCACGGCCCGTACACGAGGCGTACACAAGCTGTACACCGTTTCAGGCACCGACGGCGTGGTTAACGGGGCGTGCGGTGGGGTGTTTGGGTTTTGTTAACGGGTTGGGTGGGTTGCACCCACCCTACGTGCACCATTCATCCAGGGTGGCTTTGACCTCATCGGGCCAGGGGACGGAGGTGTGTTTGTCCAGATCGGAAGCGGCGAGGACCTGGGTGGAGTTCCAGCGGGTTTCCTCCCCACAGAGGATCTGGTGTTTGAGCGTGACGGAGGACCGGCCCACGCGCACCACCTGCAATTCAAACGTCAGGGTTTCGCCAAAGAGCGAGGGAATGGAGAAGTCGCAGGTCAGGTGCACGGTGGGGGTGCCCCAGCGGTCCTTCCAGATGATCTCATGCCAGGGGTAGCCGATGTGGGTCCAGAATTCCTCGTTCACGCCATTGAGGATGTCGAGGTAGGCGGGGAAATAGGCGGTGCCGGAGATGTCACAATCGCCAAAGCGGAGTTCACGGTTGGTGGTGAAGGTTTTGGGCATGGTGGGTGCTCATCTGGTGACGGATGCGCCTCGTTTAGCGGGTGTTGGGGGGATTGGGTAGGGGTGTTACGGTATGGCGTATGTCAGGCAATTGCCAGGGGAGACGCCATTGTGGATGAGCCAGCAGACAGCGGCTTTTGTGTCGATGTTGACGTGCGCGATGTGCCGGGCATGGGGCGCGGCGTGTTTGCGCGGCAGGCGATTGCCGAAGGCAGCATTGTGTGGCGGTTCACCGAAGGATGTTACCGGGTCTTTGACGAAACGGGGTTTTTGGCGGCGATTGGGCCGATGGGCCATGATGAGGTTGCCTATGAGCTGACGCATGTCTTTGCGTTTGCAGATTTCCCCTCCTGCCTTGTGCGGATTCTGGATGATGGCGTTTTGATCAATCACGCGCAGCAGGGGACCCTTGCCACGAATTTTGACTGCGGGTTGCAGGATTATCGGGACGTGTCCGACGTTGATGACGTGGCGCGGGCGTTGCTGGGAGACAGGTTTGCGATGATCGCGACCCGCGATATCGGCGCGGGGGAGGAACTGACGACGAATTACAGCAAGGACATCTTCGATCCGCCGTTCTACCTTCGGCTGTGCACGCAGTATGGGGTGGATGCGGCCTATCTGGACGGGGATTAGGGTCAACACGACCTAGTCACCCGGAACTGAATTTGCGATCATTGATTTGAGGCAAATCAGGGGGCGAGCATGCGTGGACGGGCATCGGTAGCGATTGAACTCAGCGATGAGGAGCGGAGTTTTCTGGAAGCGCA
>Ga0160419_100592_pt1 | contig 21465 bp, 27 predicted proteins | sample CelAP2metagpilot_2_FD_108196 | JGI IMG/M metagenome (GOLD analysis project Ga0160419, IMG submission 108196) | Phycosphere-associated microbial communities from Cellana algal ponds in Kailua-Kona, Hawaii, USA - Cellana AP2-4-25 metagenome pilot ... | reverse complement strand
ACGGTCAGCAGTGCCACGCGCAACAGCTGGGACCGGCATATGGACAGCAATCTGCGGGCGCCCTTTGTGCTGACACAAGCCATGGCGGCGCAGGGGATGGCGGCGGAGGTTGATGACGCGGGAGAGCCGGTGGCGACTGGCTTGATCGTGAACATGATCGACCAGCGGGTGCGCAAGCTGACGCCGGAGTTCATGACCTACACGCTGGCCAAGATGGGCCTGTGGGCGATGACGCAGACCACGGCGCAGGCGCTGGCACCGGTCATTCGCGTGAATGCCATCGGGCCGGGACCGACCCTGAAAGGTGCGCGGCAATCCCAGACGCATTTTGCCGATCAGCGGGCCAATACGGTGCTGGGGCGCGGGGCCAATCCGGATGACATCACCGCTGCCCTTGGATACTTTCTGGATGCGCCGGCGGTCACGGGACAACTTATCTGTGTGGACGGTGGTCAGCACCTTGGCTGGCAGACGCCGGACGTTCTTGGGGTTGAGTGACACGCGAAGTTTACAGAAGTTTTGCACCTGTCTTCATGAAGATGAAGATTTGGTTGATAAAGTCTAAAGGTTTCAGTGTTTTGCAGAACTGAAATAAAAGTAATCAATGGAAGCAATGACTTACATAACTGCCTAAAAATTAGGCGTTTTAACGAAGTGCCCTGATGATAAGGATTTTTTCTGCAATGCCTGAACTTATAGGCAGAGTTATCCACAGACATGGTGGACTGAAAAGCGCTTGCCATTCCGGCTATCATCACGCTTGCGAATCTGGAGGCTGCCGCACGCATGACATCGACCGCTGAGACACCACAACTGGGGCACGAAGTGATCCAGAGTTACCTCAAGACCATCGACAGCTCTCCGGGGGTGTACCGGATGCTCGATGCGGAGAGCAGGGTGCTCTATGTCGGCAAGGCGCGCAATCTGCGGGCGCGGGTCAGCAACTATGCGCGGCCCTCGGGGCATTCGGGGCGGATTGCGCGGATGATCGCGAACACCGCGTCGATGATGTTCCTGACCACCAAGACCGAAACCGAGGCGCTGCTGCTGGAGCAGAACCTGATCAAGCAGCTCAAGCCCAAGTTCAACGTGCTGCTGCGCGACGACAAGAGCTTTCCCAATATTCTGGTCACAGCGGAACATGATTATCCGCAGATCAAGAAGCATCGCGGTGCGAAGAAGGAGAAGGGAGCGTATTACGGCCCCTTTGCCAGCGCGGGCGCGGTGAACCGGACGCTGAACCAGTTGCAGCGGGTGTTCCTGCTGCGCGATTGTTCCAACGCGATGTTCGACAGCCGCACGCGGCCCTGTTTGCAGTATCAGATCAAGCGGTGCAGCGCGCCCTGCGTGGGCAAGATCAGCCCGGAGGAGTATCGCCAGACGGTCAAGGATGCGGAGCGCTTTCTGTCGGGCAAGAAGACCGACATTCAGGCGCGGCTGGCAAAGGAGATGACGCAGGCGTCCGAGGAGATGGAATTTGAGCGGGCGGCGGCGTTGCGCGACCGGATCAAGGCGCTGACGCAGGTGCAGACCTCGCAGGGTATCAACCCCAAGGGTGTGACGGAGGCCGACATCATCGCGCTGCACATGGACAGCGGGCAGGCTTGTGTGCAGGTGTTTTTCATTCGGGCCAACCAGAACTGGGGCAACCGGGATTACTACCCGCGCGTCGGTGCGGATGTGGATGCGGCGGAGGTGCTGGAAGCGTTTATCGGGCAGTTCTATGACACCCGCGAACCCGCGCGCCAGTTGATCCTGAGCAATGAGATCGAGAATGCCGATCTGATGGCGGATGCCCTGACCGGCAAGCTGGGCCGCAAGGTGGAGCTGCTGGTGCCGCGCCGGGGGGAAAAGGCGGAACTGGTGGACGGCGCGCTGCGCAATGCGCGCGAGAGCCTTGCGCGCAAGATGGCGGAGACGGCGACACAGGCGCGGTTGATGCAAGGGCTGGCGGATGCCTTTGATCTGCCCGGCCCGCCGCAGCGGATTGAGGTCTATGACAACTCCCACATTCAGGGGACCAATGCGGTGGGCGCGATGATTGTCGCGGGCCCGGAAGGCATGATGAAGAACCAGTACCGCAAGTTCAACATCCGGGGGGAGGAGCTGACCCCCGGTGATGATTTCGGGATGATGAAAGAGGTGCTGAACCGGCGGTTCAAACGCCTGATCAAGGAAGACCCGGATCGCACCGAAGGCATGTGGCCGGATCTGCTGCTGATCGACGGGGGTGCCGGGCAGGTGAGTGCGGTGCGCAAGATCATGCGCGATCACGGGGTGGAGGATATTCCCATGGTCGGCGTGGCCAAAGGCGTGGACCGGGATGCGGGCAAGGAGGAATTCCACCGCACCGGGCAGCGGCCGATGGCGCTGAGGCACAATGATCCGGTGCTGTATTTCGTGCAGCGTTTGCGCGATGAGGCGCACCGCTTTGCCATTGGCACGCACCGGGCGAAACGCGCCAAGGCGGTGGGTGCGACGCCGCTGGATGAAGTGCCGGGCGTGGGGGCTGCGCGCAAGCGGGCGCTGCTGGCACATTTCGGGTCGGCAAAGGCGGTGGGCCGCGCCAACCTCAGCGACCTCAAGGCGGTGGCGGGGGTGTCGGATGCGTTGGCGGAGACGATCTATGCCTATTTCCACGAGCGGGGATGAAGCGTGCGGCCACGTCGCGTTTGAAGGCTTCAAACAGCAGATCGCCGCCGCGGGTGTTCAGGTGGTCGTTGTCATGGTCGGGTTTGGCATCGGGTTTCGGGACCTCTCCCAGCCAGTCGGCTGAGTTTTCGTAGAAGGCCGGATCGGGTGTGCCATCGGGGGCGCAGATGCCGGATGTCAGATGGGCGATGGGAAAGCCGATGTGCGGCTGTACCCTTGCGGTGGCGTCCTGGAGCGTCATGGCGGCGAACCCGGCGCGGGCGCGGCTGAGGGGGATGGGTTTCGGGATCAGGATGATGCGGCGGGGTGGCAGCACCTGCGCCATGGCCCGCGCCAGCCGGATGCTGTGGCTGTCTTGCAGGCGTTCGGTGACATGGGCCGCCAGATAGGCCGCGCTGTAACGGTGCAGACGTTTCGGCATCAGGGTGAGCGGTTCGGCCATGTCGGCATAGATGTAGGCCAGATCAAAACGGTGCAGCGCCGGGGCGGCGGGGCTGTTAAGCTGAACCTCATAGCCGGTGACCTGCCCATCGGGCGTGATCTGGATGTTTTTGACCCGCTGGCCGGGGGCCGCGACAAGGGCCACGTTGGGGTGGCGGCGGACCCGGTGGAAAAGCGCGCCGGTCTGGCTGTCGCCGGCAATCAGGACCTCCACCATCAGTGCAGCCCTTTGGCGCGGGCCAGCAGGGCTTCTTCGCAGATGACATGTGCGGGGTCCGGTGGGGGTGGTGCAGGCGCATGTGCAGGCGAGGTGTCCAGCGCGTCGAAGAAATGCTGCATCACGCAGTCGACCCCTTTGGCCGCAACGTCGCGTTGGTTGGGGGCAAAGAAGGTGCCCCGGAACGCGGGTGACGAGATGATTTCATAGGCCGGGAAGTAATCCACATGGGGCAGGGTGCGGGCCAGTTCGCCGCAGACGGCGCGGAGGATGGATTTTGACAGGGTGGTTGCCGGGATCACGTGGTCCCCGCTCATCGTGGCGGTGAGGGGGACGGGGGAGACGGTCAGCAGGACCCGCAGGTCCGGGTTGATCTGGCGCATCAGGTGGATGGCGTCCCAGAGGCTTTCGAGGGTGTCGGCAAAGCCCAGCGTATCAAAGCCGTGAAGCGTGGGATCGAAGGTGCCCGCAGCGGTGCCGGGGCAGAGGGGGTATTCATACCCCTCCGTCAGGTGGTGCCAGCGTTCGGTCAGCCCGAGGGTGAAGACAAAGACCCGCGCCCGGCGGATGCTGTCGGCAAAGGAGTTGAGGGTGACCCGGCGGCTGCGCTGCGCCTCTGCCAGAGAGGCGAAGCCGTCCGGTTCGATCCGGGGGCGGAACGGGTCTTTGACCCGGTCGCCGCAGGTCCAGAATTCATCGGGCGGGGTGGCGGCCCCGGCGGCCCAGCGGACCCATTGGCGCAGAAGCGTGGTGGTGTAGATGTTGCCGGTGCGGGCGGAAAAGACGTTGTAGTGGAAGGCCGGATCGGTCCGGGGCGCATCCCCTGCGGGCGGCTCCATGTTCAGCCAGTTGAAGCCACGCTGGCGCAGGGCCGCGCCGATGTGCTGCGCAAAGCAGGAGCCGTAAGTGACCACAGGTGTTGTCGCATCCAGCGCGAACCGGGGCGTCCAGAGCGCGGAAATGTCGAACATGCTGCGGGTGCTGACGGCGGTTTTCCAGAAAGCGTGATCGGGCAGATCGGCGTAGGGCGAGGTCGGTGACTGGTTCACAAGCGGTGTGATCCCCTGAATTTCTGAATAATGTGTAAACTTTACAAGAGGGTAGAAGGTGTCTCGGCGTCGGGCAAGACGGGTAATCGTGTCGATTTATCTCAGTTCATTGGTGCTTTCCTGCCCCTGCCGGGCGGGGTAGAAGGAGGTATGAAGTGGAACCTGCCGAACGTCCTGACCCTTTTGCGCCTTGCTGCGGCACCGGGCGTTGCGGTGATGTTTTTGTATTTCACCCGACCTTATGCGGATTGGTTTGCGCTGGTGCTGTTTGTGACAGCGGCGATAACCGATTGGTTTGACGGCTATCTTGCGCGCGCGTGGAAGCAGGAAACCAAGCTGGGCACGATGCTGGACCCGATTGCCGACAAGGCGATGGTGGTCATCGCCCTGATGGTGATCGTGGCCTTTTCGAGCTGGTCGCCCTGGCTGGTGCTGCCTGCCACGGTGATCCTGTTCCGGGAGGTTTTCGTCTCGGGCCTGCGGGAATATCTTGGGGATACGGCGGGGACTTTAAAAGTGACAAAGCTCGCTAAATGGAAAACGACGTTGCAGATGATCGCGATTGCGGTGCTGTTTTCGCAGGGGGTGTTTGAGCATTACCTGGGCATGTCGGTCTTCGGGATGGATGAGCAGATGGTCAGCGCAATTCTGAACGGGGATGAAGAGGACCTGCTGGGCCTGCAATGGAAGTTGCTGGGCATGGAATGGGCCGGGATCATTGGCCTGATCCTGCTGTGGATTGCAGCGGCGCTCACGGCGATCACCGGGTTTGACTATCTGGCCAAGGCGATGCCGCATCTGAAGGAGGGACGCTGATGAATGTGCTTTATTTTGCATGGGTCCGGGAGCGGATCGGTCTGCCCCGTGAAGAGGTGGATACGGGGGCCGCGACGGTCGCGGAGCTGGTCACCGAATTGCGCGCGCGGGAAGAGCGGTATGATCTGGCGTTCTCAGACCTGACAGCCCTGCGGGTGGCAGTGGACCAGCAGTTGACTGATTTTGACGCATCGCTGGAAGGCGCGCGCGAAGTGGCGTTCTTTCCGCCGATGACAGGCGGCTAGGGCCATGCGGATTTGCGTGCAGGCAGAGCCGTTTGATCTGGGGGCAGAGAGCGCGGCCTTTGCGGCGGGACGCAAGGATATGGGGGCCATCGTGACCTTCACCGGCGTGGTGCGCGATCTGGCCGATGATCCGCTGGAGGTGATGGAGATCGAGCATTACCCCGGCATGACCGAGAAGGCGCTGGAGCAGATTGCGGCGGATGCCGTCACCCGGTTTTCGCTGGGCGATGCTTTGGTGATCCACCGCTACGGGCCGTTGAAGCCCGGTGAGATGATCATGATGGTGGCCACGGCTGCGCCGCACCGCAAGGACGCCTTTGACGGCGCCGAATTCCTGATGGATTACCTCAAGTCCCGCGCGCCGTTCTGGAAACGCGAAGTGACGCGGGGCGGGGCGGATTGGGTGGATGCCAAGGACGCGGACGAAGACGCGCTGACACGCTGGTAAACCGCGCGCCCTTGACCTGCATCAAGGTCTGAGCCCCTGCTCTTGAGGTAGGGCTGATGCAACATACAGGAGACACAGCATGATTTCTTCAATCGTTGTCGGCTTTGACGGCTCGGACGCAGCGGAACGGGCATTGCAGATGGGATGCGCACTGGCGTCCAAATTCGGCGCACACATTGAGGTGTCGCACACGCCGCTGGACGAAACGGTCACATTCGCGGCGGAAGCGATCTCAGGGTTTTATGTGGGCACATCCGTGGCGCAGGATGAATTGCTGCGCGACGCGGCAGAGAAGGTCGGCGCGCGCGCCAAGGCGATTGCCGCAGAGGCGGGGATCAAGGACATCGAGGTGCATATCGGTAATGGTGATCCGGTGGATTGCGTTCTGGCGCGGGCAACGGTTGCCAATGCGGATCTGATCGTGACCGGGCGTCGCGGTCTGGGCAGTGTCACGGGGTTGTTTCTGGGCAGCACGTCGCAATCGATCAGCAAGAACGCAAGCTGTGCGGTGATGACTGTCGCGTAAGGCGTTTCGCAAGCGGGGTGGGCGGGATCAGCCCGCCTGCTGGCGTTCGATGATGTTGCGCATTTCTTCGGCTTCATGGCGGGCATCGCGCAGACCGTCCATCGCGGCGCGCAGTTCCGCTTCGGTCTGGGATAGTTGATTGGTCAGCTCCGCCTCCCGCTGTTGCAGGTAGGTGATGGCCTGATCGCGGGTTTCTTCGGCTTCATGCAACTCCTGGCTCATCCGGTCGAGTTCGGCCACATCGCCTGCGGCCACACGGGTGAAGCGGTGCAGCAGCCAATTGGCAAACCAGCCGAGGCAGAATGCCACGAACAGGATGATCGCGGTTGCGATGACAAATTCAGTTCTGCTCATTATCTGAGCCTTCTTGCGCGGTTTCGTCGCTGTTATCGCCTGTATCGTCCGCATTTTCCAGCGCTGTTTCAACAGGTTCTTCACGGATCAGACGGAATTCGATGCGCCGGTTGGCTTCGCGGCCTTCCTCAGACTTGTTATCGGCGATGGGGGTCACCTCTCCGTAGCCTTTGGCGGTGAAGGAGCCGGTGAGGACGCGGCGGGCGCGCAGTTCGTTCAGGACGGATTCGGCGCGGCTCTGGCTCAGTTCAAGGTTCATGCTTTCGCGGCCCTGGCTGTCCGTATGGCCTTGAATTTCAAGGGGGATGTCGCCGCAGCGTTTCAGGATGCCGGCGATCTGGTCCATCACCACCAAAGCAGAGGCATCAATGGTGGCGCTGCCGGGTTCAAAGCTGATCTTGCCCAGTTCCAGTACAGCACCGATTTCGGCTTCGCATTCGTCGGGAGTGGGCAGGCCCAGCACCGGGTCGAGTTTTTCCAGATAGCGGACAGAGATGTCATAATCGCTGCCATCGCCCAGCCGTTCGGACAGCAGGGCGGTGATTTCCGCACTGGCGTTGGGATTGCCGGTCTCCCCCTTCACGGCAACGGCGTCTGGCGTGACCTTGAGCGATCCGTTGTTGAGCATCGACAGTGCTTCCAATCCCGTCAGAACGCGCGGGGTCCAGTTGCCGGGCAGGCCTTCGACCAGCCGGGCGGCGGTTTTCACCTTGGCCGAGCCGAAGCGCGCCTTGGCGTAGCTGTCAGCCAGTTCGCGGGAAGCCGCGTCGGCCAGTCTGCCGCGCAGTTCCACGTCCCCTTCGGCGCTGAGCGTGGCGAGGAATTCCTGTGGTCCGGCGTTGGGGTCTTCGACCTTGGGCAGTTTGGCGCGCAGCGCGAAGACGTCAGGCAGGTTGTTTTCCAGCTCTCCCACGATGTCATCGAATTTGCCTTGTTCCGTGCCGGGCAGGGCCACAAGGGTGATATCCGCATCCGCAAAGGTCACGGTGCCGCCTTCCAGGCGGGCAACAGCGTCAATGCTCTGGGCGACGGCTTCGGACCAGTTGGGGCTGGGCACGCCCATGCCGACCACGCAGCGCGCGGTGCCGGTGATGCCTGCACGGGTGCCTGCGGCCAGAATGCGCACGCGGGCTTCTTCGGTATCGGCGGAGCAGGCATCGAATTTGGCCCCGTCTTCATCCAGTTGGAACCGCAGGGAGAAGGGCGTGATCACCGGGCGGGGTGCGGCGATATCCAGCCGCACGGACAGGTTGGGTGGCGTCGCGCGGTTCAGGCGGGCCTCCATCTGCATCTTGTCTTCGACACTGTCGGCAATCGCGGTGATCGACACACGCCCGGCTTCCACGGAGGCTTTGGCGCGGGGCAGTTCGGCCATCGCGGTGAGGGCAAAGGCAAAGGCATCGTCCCAATCGCGCGGCGCGGGGTAATCGGCGCTTTCCAGCAGGTCGGTCACACGGGTGTCGCCAACGATGTCGGTAAACCGCTCAATCGCGTCCTCGCGGGAAGTGGTGGCGGGGACGAGGCCGATGATGGAGATGCCGCTGTCATTGCGCAGCACTTCGGCAGAAAAGCGGGGCGGGGCGATGTCGGCCTGTGCCTCCACCTCCATCTCATCAATGACGCGGGCGGCGTCGACCATGCTGCCGGCGGTCGACAGGGCGCGGAACCGGACGGCTTCGGTGGGGGCAATGCCCGCAAGGATCACCTGCAAGCCGTCGGCCTGAACCTCAGCCCAGGTCATGCCTGCCTCATCCAGCGCGTCACGCACACCGATTTCGGAGTTTTCCTCAATCAGTTTGACGGAAAAGTTGGCCGCCACCAGAGATACCACCGCTGCCGCAGTGAAGGTGATCGCAACAATCAGAAGGGCAGAGAGACGCATGGGTCGCATGGGAAGGCTTTGCACCGTTTCAGTTCACCCAAGTGATACGCCTCTGGGCGCGGGGGTGCAATCACACCAGCAGCGCTGCGGCAAAAAACAACAGCGGGATCATGCCGGTATCGCGGTTGGCGCGGAAGAGTTGCAGGCATTTGGCGGAATTCTCGATATCGAGCCCGCGCAATTGCCATGCCATGTGCCAGCCCATCGCCCATGGGCCGCCAAGTGCGATGACCAGCGCCAGAACGCTTGCGTTGCCTTGCACGGCGAAGATCACGGCAAGGCCCATCAGCCCCACGGTGGCCATCAGGAAGCGCCGCAGCCACGATGCGGTTTGTTTGCCAAAGAGCCGTGCTGTGGATTTTACACCGATCAGCGCGTCGTCCTCGGTGTCCTGATGCGCATAGATCGTGTCATAGAACAGCGTCCAGGCGATGCCCGCTGCATAGAGCAGCAATGCAGGCGCATCGAGGCGGCCCGTGTGGGCGGTCCAGACCAGCACCGCGCCCCAGTTGAAAGCGAGGCCAAGAAACACCTGCGGCCACCATGTGAACCGCTTTGCATAAGGGTAGACCGTCACCAGCAGCAGCGACAGCACGCCAAGGCCAATGGCCTGCCAGTTGAAGGTGAACAGGATACAGGCCGCCAGCAGGGCTTGCAGGACCATCCAGATGATGGCGCCTTTGACGCTGACCTGACCTGAGGGGATGGGGCGCGAGCGCGTGCGTTCAACCAGACCGTCAAAGTCGCGGTCGGTGATGTCGTTCCATGTGCAGCCCGCGCCACGCATCAGAAATGCGCCGATGCCGCAGCCGATGAAGATCCACGCGTCCTCCCAGCGGGGAGATTGATCATAGAGGATCGCCAATGCCAGACCCCACCAGCAGGGCAACAGCAGTAGCCAGGTGCCGATCGGCCGATCCGCACGGCTGAGGCGCAGGTAGGGCCGGGTGAACGCCGGGGCGTAGACATCCACCCAATTGTCGGCAGGCGCATCCGCGACGGTGCCATCTGGCGGTAGTGGCGTGTCTTGCATATATCATGTCCCATGAGCGCAAAGATCAGATTGTATGTAGAGCAGGATTTGGCACCGGGGCAATCGGTTCCTTTGTCGCGGGATCAGGCGCATTACCTGTTTGGGGTGATGCGGCTGGGCGTGGGGGCGCAGGTGTTGCTGTTCAATGGCCGGGACGGGGAGTTTCTGGCGGAGGTGGCAGAGGCGGGCAAGCGCGGCGGGGGGGTGATGTGTGGGTCGCTGACGCGGGATTTGCAGATGCCCCCTGATCTGTGGGTCCTGTTTGCGCCGATCAAGAAGGCGCGCACGGATTTTATTGTGGAGAAGGCAGCGGAAATGGGCGCGGCACGGATTGTGCCGGTGATGACGGAGTTTACAAACGCAGGCCGGGTGCAGCGGGACCGGTTGCAGGCCCATGCGGTGGAAGCAGCGGAACAATGCGGCGGGACCTTTGTGCCGGAGGTGGCGGAAGCGGTGAAGTTTCGGGCTTTGCTCGATGGTTGGGATGCTGCGCGGCAGATCATGTTTTGTGACGAAGCGCGGGTGGGGGCCTCGTCCAGCGTGCCTGCTGTCCTCGGTCCTTGGGCGGTGTTGATTGGGCCGGAAGGTGGGTTTTCTGAAAGCGAACGCGCGCGGTTGCAGGGGCTGGAGCATACGCATGGTGTGTCGCTTGGGCCGCGTATCCTGCGGGCGGACACGGCGGCGGTGGCGGCGATGACGATGTGGCAGCAAGCCTTGGGTGATTGGTGAAAAGATGAGCTTTTTCCGACCAGAAGCACAGGCGCAGGTGTGGCGCTGGCGTGAGGTGATCGTGGGCGGCGGGGCGCTTGTGCTGGGCCTCTATCTGGCGCTGGGGCCGGGGGCATTGCTGAGCTTTCCGGGTGTGGCGCTGATCGTGGTGGGTGCTTTGCTGATCTGGATCGGCATCCAGCGGGGGCGGTTTCGCGGGTCGGCGGATGGCGCGGGTGCGGTGCAGGTCGACGAAGGGCAGGTGACCTATTTCGGCCCCCTGACCGGCGGCACAATTGACCTGCGCGAGATGCAGAGCCTTGTGCTGAGCGGCACGATGTTTCCGCCCCATTGGCGGTTGGAGCAACGCGGCGTGCCGCCGTTGCTGATCCCGGTGAATGCGGTTGGCGCGGATGGCTTGTTTGATGCTTTCGCCACCCTGCCGGGGCTGCGCACGGAGCGGATGCTGAGCACGCTGAAGGCCAACCCGCGTCAAGAAGTTGTGATCTGGCAGCGTGGTCCGCTGCGCCCGGAGGGTGCCTTGCTGCATTGACACCCCGCGCAAATCGCAGCATCCCTGAACGTCTTGAAACCAACTCCCGGAGCGAAGCCCATGTCCATCCCCCAATCCGGCGGCGGGCCGATCGAACGTCACGAACAACTGGCGGAATATCTGTCTGACGGGTGCAAACCCAAAGAGGACTGGCGCATCGGGACGGAGCACGAGAAGTTCGGCTACTGCAAGGACACGCTGAAACCGCTGCCTTATGAGGGGGATCGCTCCATCCGCGTGATGCTCGAGGGGCTGCGCGACGGGCACGGCTGGTCGCCTGTGGAAGAAGCGGGCAAGCTGATCGGGTTGGAGAAGGACGGCGCCAATATCTCGCTTGAGCCGGGGGGGCAGCTGGAGCTGTCCGGCGCGCCGCTGGAGACCATTCACGAGACCTGCGACGAGGTGAACGTGCATCTGCGGGAAGTGCAGGATGTGGCGGACCGGATTGGCGCGGGTTTCATCGGGCTGGGCGGTGCACCCATCTGGACGCATGAGCAGATGGATCTGATGCCCAAGGGCCGCTACAAGCTGATGAACGACTATATGACCCGCGTCGGCACCATGGGGCGCGTGATGATGCGGCGGACCTGCACCGTGCAGGTGAACCTCGACTTCGGGTCAGAGGCGGACATGGTCCAGAAGATGCGCGTGGCGATTGCGTTGCAATCCGTGGCCACCGCACTCTTTGCCAATTCGCCCTTCTTTGAAGGGCGGGCGAACGGCTATAAATCCCAACGCTCGATGGTTTGGCGCAATCTGGATGCGGCGCGCACAGGCACCTTGCCGTTTGTCTTTGAAGAGGGTTTCGGGTTTGAACGCTGGGTGGAATATGCGCTCGATGTGCCGATGTATTTTGTCTACCGCGACGGTGCGTATATCAACGCGCTGGGTATGTCGTTTCGGGATTTTCTGGTGGGCAAATTGCCTGCATTGCCCGGTGAGACGCCGACGCTGAGCGATTGGGCGGATCATCTGACAACGGCCTTCCCCGAAGCGCGGATGAAAAAGTACATCGAGATGCGCGGCGCGGATGGCGGGCCGTGGCGGCGGCTCTGTGCCTTGCCCGCGTTCTGGGTGGGGCTGATGTATGATCAGGAGGCGCTGGATGGCGCCTGGGATCTGGTCAAGGGCTGGGGGCCAGCGGAGCATGATGCGCTGCGGACGGCAGCGAGCATTGACGGTTTGCAGGCCAAGGTCACGGGCATCAACATGCACGACATCGCGCGCGAAGCGGTTGCGCTGGCGGAGCTTGGGTTGAAGAACCGGGCAAGGGCGGGCGCGGGTGGTCTGGTGCCGGATGAGACGCATTTCCTGAACGCGCTGAAAGAGAGTGTGGAGAGCGGGAAAGTGCCGGCGGATGAGTTGCTGGAGGATTACCACGGGAAATGGGGTGGGGATCTGACCCGGATCTATGCGGATTACAGTTACTAGGGCGGGACCTGCGGGGTTAGAAGTGCGCGGGTGATGGCTGCAACCATCAGCCCTCTGATCCGATCTGTTTCAGGATCCTCATCAGGCGATCAAACTCGTCCGTGCCAAGTTTCGCTTTGATCTCTGCTTCAACCTTTTCCTTCGCTTTCTTGCTATCCCTCTGCGCAACAAGCCCTTTTTCTGTAAAGCGCACGATTTTTCCGCGCCCGTCATCCGGGTCAGGGTCACGCCTGAGAATGCCGGACTGTTCCAGATCAATGATGAGCTGTTGAACCGCCTGCTTGCTCAATCCCATGCGCGCAACGATGTCTGATTGCCGTGTGCCCTCCGGACTGACGTAGGGCACAACGCTGGAGCGTGCTTCGGCATACCAATCGTGACCCGCAGCGACCATCTCCTCGGCAAACCTCAGCTTCCAGGCGGCTGCAGCATCCCAGAGGCGCCAGCCGATATGGTCCACACGTATATCGTCAACCTTCTTGACCAAATTGCAAATCCCTGATAGTCAACTTTCTTGACCATATAGAAAAATTGGGCATCCCGTCAAATGACTGGCGCTGAAACATCCGGTATCTACGAGGTCGCGGCGCGGACCTATTCGCAGTCCCATGCGCGGTGGCTTCGCTTTGCAGGCGGAGAAGCCCAATGCGCCTTTGAAGGCGCGGTGAAGGTACTGATGCGGCCCGGCGCGCGGGTGCTGGATGTTGCCTGCGGCATCGGGACGGTCGCCCGGCGGCTTCTGGACAACAGCGATCTTGGCATCGACCTCACCTTGCTGGACAGCGCGCAAAACATGCTCGATCACTGTACCGACATTCCGGCGGTGCGTGTGAATGGCTGCATGAAAGCGCTGCCCTTCGAGGACAACAGTTTCGATATCCTGACCTGTGCATGGGGTCTGGAAACGCAAAGGAACCCTTGTCCGGCACTGGCAGAGTTTGTGCGTGTCACCAGGCCCGGTGGTCAGATTTGTCTGGTTTTCTGCGCGGATCGTCCGGCGCAATCCTGGATCGCAAGCTTGTTGCGTCACCGCGTGTCCCGGTCAGGGCGCGGTACGTTTCTGGATCACCTGAACATGAAACGCCTCGCACAGGATGCGGGCGCGGTGCGGGTTCAACTCTTGCACTGTAGCGGCCCCGCCGCCGCGATGATCCTTCATGTCTGAACGGGAGGCGCATGATGAAGCGTAGACGTTTTCTTGTGGGTGTGGGCTTTTCACTGTTGGGAGACGCCGCCTTGGCCTATTTGCCGCAGATGGTCACATGAGACGGATTTTGGTCACCATTCCGCCTGGCGGAAACACTTTCTTATCGAACTGTAGACGCGCCGCAGGGCATTCGGTTGCAGGTGCGGGGAAAGCGGTGGTGAAGGTTCAGAGCCGGCGTAGCGAAAAAGCCCCCGTGGCGGGGGCTTTCTCCTCATTCTACTTCAGTCAGGCGGGGGCACTCTCCAGTGCGACCTGCTTTTTGGGAGCCTTGGCTTTGGGCACTTTGCCCTTCGCCGCTGGCATCCGCACGACGGCGCGCAGGGTTGCGATGGCGTGGGTGAAGCCGAGGCCGAGGCAGAGGGCGGCGAACCCGAGGCTGAGGAAGAAGGCGGGCAGGGCCGCGCCGTCTGCCAAAGCCAATCCAGAGCCAATGACGATGATCCCGCCGCTGCCGATTGCGGCAAAGCCGGTGGCCACGGTCACGGCGGCTGCATGGGCGGCGGTTTTGCTTTGCGGGCAGTTGCCTACAAGCGCGCCGATTTTGAGGATCATGATGCACAGGGCAATGAGGGCGGCCAGTGCGAGGGTGATATAGGTAAGTGCGAGCATAATCATGGGTTTGGTCCTTTCGAGTTTGATCAGATGTATTGTGGTTGTGCGTAGAATTCGCGGCGCAGGCGGTTGTAGAGGTAGCCAAAGCCCCAGGCCCAGGCAGGCGCGAAGATCATGCCAAAGAAGACGATGAACTTGGCGCCGGTAAAGATCTCCTTGTCGTGGGTGAGCACGGCGGCTGCTGCGCCCAAAGGGAAGATCATGAGGTTGGCGAAGAAGGCGAGGGCGGCGATATCGCGGGTCTCTCCGCCAGTGCGGCGCAAATGCCAGAGCAGTAGTGGGGTGCCGATCAACAGATAGAATGGTCCACCAAGGGCGAGGGCGAAGACAGGGATGAACAGCATCCAGAAGCTGAGCGCGGTCACCAGCAGCGGCCCCCCGAGCAGCGCCACGAAAAATGCCACCGGATCAATGATGTAACGCGGTGCGGCGGCGCGTTTTTCCGCGCGGGCCTGCATGTGCATTTCGATCTTTTCAAGTATTTCTGTCATGAGAGAAATCTCCGGGTAAATAAAAAGGGAAAGTCAGCTTTTGCCCTTGGGCAGGAAGCGCGCGACGCGGCCGCCGAGTTTGATCACCGACAGTTGTACCGCACGGGGCAGGCGGGAGACGTCGCGATACCAATCGTCGAACATCTGCATGGTCATGAGCGTTTCGTTGATCCGCTCCTTGACCGCCGGTGGCGTCGCGTCGTCCTCGGCTTCCGCCTGCACGGCGCGCAGGGCTTGCAGGGTGGGGGCAAACTCCCGCTCGCGGCGGCTTTCAATCACGGTGGTGACCAGATCGAACATGTCGCGGATGGAGGTGAAATGATCCCGCCGGTCGCCCAGCTTGCGTTGGGATTTGACCATGCCGAGCGATTGCAATTCCTTCAGGCCATTGGACACGTTGGAGCGGGCGAGGTTCAGCAGATCGCAAATCTCATCCGCGCTCAGCGCATCGGGAGAGATATGCAGAAGCGCATGGATCTGCGCCACGGAGCGGTTGGTGCCCCATTTCGCCCCCATATCCCCCCAGTGGAGGATGAAGTTCTGCATGGCGGGGGTGAGGTGCATGTTTCCGACTCGCTATTAATTTCTGTAATGACAGAAATATCAGAATGGACGGGAATGGCAAGTGTTTTCTTTCCGGCGCCCGCAGGGTAGGGGTCGGACATGCGGATACTCACCTTCCTTTTGATCTGGGGCGCGGGCATGGCCCGTGCCGAAGACAGTTCCGTCTATATGGAGCGTGCGGCGGACGGGTTGCGCAGAGGGCTGGCCGCTGTGGGCACTTGGGAAGAGATGCGCAGCGCAGATCAGATCGTGATGCAGTGTCGCGATTGTCAGGGATCGGTCACGGTTGTGGTGCGGATTATGGAAGACTACGCGGAGGGGTCGGGGTTTGCCCATCCGATGGCTTTGTATGACGCAGGGCGGGTTCAGATGTGCCGTGAGCTGGTTGCGAATCGGCGGGGGCGGTGTCTGGATGACCACCGTTCGGTTGAGGACGGGCGGCTGGTTCATGAAGTCGTGCAGGCGGAGGGACCGCATCTGCACGCGGGGTATGTATCCAGTGACGAAGGCGCGCGGGAGGTTGATGTGATCGTGCCGGTGTTGCGCGATGCGGTCAGGCGGCTCAGCCCGCTTTGGTAGCAAGGTGGACGCCGGGGTTTCCGTCTGCGCGTCCGGTTCATCGCGCCGATTGTGGCAACCTCAGCACTCCACACGGCACGTCCTGCCTTTCGACAAGGCTGCCGGGTCCGAGAGGCAGGCTATCTGCGCCCAATCGGGGGGACATTGCGCACGTGTTCCCGCGTGTAGCGGTAGATACACCGCTGATACATCGCGCGTACTTCATAGGGTGAGCGATACCGTCCGTTTGGCCCCACGCTATCGGTGGCGTAACGTTCAGCGCGCTTGAGGCATATCCTCTTTGCCTCGGTCATCGAGAGACGCTGAGAGGCGTCAGCGGTGGTCGGCACCGTTGAGGCACCGAATGCCAGTCCAAAGGTAAGTGCCAGTGTTGCGATGTGTTTTTGAAGCATGTCAGTCCTGCCTTTGATGTTTGCCTGTCCTATCAGTGTGGCCAGCGTGCGCATATTCGCGTGCCTCGGGTGGGCCGCGGGGCCGGATAGGGGGCCGCGCTGTAAAGTGACCTGTGACGGGTGGCGTGGTTTAGTGTTCTGCCGTTCATTTAAGTAGTTGTACCAGCTTATCAACCGGGCGGCAGGGGCAGATTGGTTCAACCTGACGCATTGTCCGGTGTGAAGGCACGCAGGAAGGCGATGACCTTCTCTGCGGGCATTTCGCAGGGGTAAAGCTGCGGACCGGCGGCAAGGTGATAGAGGTTGAGACTGATGTAATCCGTCCCGCCGCGTTCCTCAGCCACCAGCTTTTCGGATTTGCCGTTGTTGAAGATGCTGCGGGTGGCGACATAGGCACGACCGAATGCGGTGCCTGTCACCGTGCCGTGGGGCAGGGCGCTCAGCAGGGCCGGCACATCGGCGGGGGGGGGCACCCCCTTTTGCCGATCTTTGGCTCCGTGCCGGCGCGCAGGCGGGAGATATTGGCGCGGTGCCGCCAGAAGATCAGCAGCGTCAGCAGGATGCCCAGCACCATCGCTTGACCGTAGCCAAGGAACATCATCAGGAAGGTGGAGGCAGAAGCCGCCGCAAGTGCGCCCATCGAAGACGTGCGGCTGACCGCAGCAGCGATCAGCCAGACGACGCAGCAGGCCAGACCCACAGGCCAGGCCAGCGCGATCAGGATGCCGAGGAAGGTCGCCACCCCCTTGCCGCCTGCGAATTTCAGCCACAGCGGATAGCAATGCCCGACCATCGCCATAAGTGCCGCCAGCTGCACGGCGTCTTCGCCCGCAAACGCCCGCGCGATCAGCACGGCGACAGCCCCCTTGCCGCCGTCCAGCAACAAGGTCAGCGCAGCAGCGGGTTTGCTGCCGGTGCGCAGGACATTGGTGGCCCCGATGTTGCCCGACCCGATGTCGCGCAGATTGCCCAGGCCCATCACGCGGGCCAGCACCATGCCGAAAGGGATTGATCCAAGGAGGTAGCCGAAAAGGCCCCATGCCAGAAGGAGCGGGAGGGCGGTTTCAAATAGGGGCATCAGGGGGCCTCAAATACGGAAGTGCCTGCAACGAAGGTTTGCAGCACCTTACCCTGCATCCGCATGCCGTCAAACGGCGTGTTGCGGGATTTCGACTGGAGCGTGGTGCGGTCCAGCACGAACGGCGCGTCTGGATCGAAGAGGACCAGATCGGCAGGGGCACCTTCGGCCAGACGGCCACCGGGCAGCCGCAGGCGTTTGGCGGGGTTCAGCGACAGCGCGCGCCAGAGGTGGGGCAGGTCCATGATCTCCGCATGGACCAGACGCATGGCGGCAGGCAGGAGGGTCTCCAACCCCACGGCACCGGAGGCGGCTTCCTCAAACGGCAGGCGTTTGCTTTCCTCGTCCTGCGGCGTGTGCATGGAAGAGATGATGTCGATCAGCCCCTCCGCCACCGCATGGGCCACGGCAAGGCGGTCGTCTTCGTCGCGCAGGGGCGGTTTGACCTTGAAGAAGGTGCGGTAGTCGGAGACGTCGAGCGCATTGAGTGTCAGGTGGTGAATGCCCACGCCTGCGGTGACATCGAGGCCTGCATCCTTGGCGCGTTTGAGCGCGGGCAGGGCGGCGGCGGTTGTGATCTGATCGGCGTGATAGCGCGCCCCGGTCATCTCAACCAGCGCCATGTCCCGTTCCAGCCCCATGCGTTCGGCCATGGGGGAGACGGCAGGCAGGCCCCGCAGGGAGGCGAACTTGCCGGAGGTCGCCGCCGCATCGGCGCTGAGGATCGGTTCCTGCGGGTGGGCAATAACCAGCGCGCCAAGGCTGCGGGCATAGGTGAGGGCGCGGGTGAAGACTTTGGTATCGGTGACCACACGGTCGCAATCGGTGAAGGCAGCGGCCCCTGCGTCGGTGAGGAAACCGATTTCGGTCATCTCACGCCCCTCACGGCCTTTGGTGAGGGCGGCCATGGGGACGACATTCACCGGGGCGGCTTCATTGGCGCGGCGGGTGACGAATTCCAGCGCTTCGGGCGTGTCAGTGGCGGGGGTCGTGTCGGGGCGGGTGATCATGGTGGTCACTCCGCCTGCGGCAGCGGCACGGCCGGCAGAACGATAGCTTTCCTTATGCCGCTCACCGGGTTCGCAGACCTTCACACCCAGATCGACGATACCGGGAGCAAGGGCGCGGCCTTTGCAGTCGATGATATGGGTGCCGTTTGGGGCTGTGCCTGTGGTGATGTCTTGTATAACGCCATTGGCGACCGTCAGGTGGCCGAGGGTGTCGGTGCCGGCTTCGGGGTTGATGAGGCGGGCGTTGATGAAGTGGGTGGTGGTCATGCGGTGCCTCTTTGGACGGAGCGGAGCAATTGGTAGACAGCGTAGGGGTCGTCAATTCGTTCGAAACCGATGTCATTCTCGGGTTCCCGGTCTAGCATAACCTTTGGTTCACTTTGACCAAACCACACGGCGTTGAGACGCCCCTCTTTCAATTCTAGGGTCGTATCCGGCGTGATAAGAAAGTTATCCAGCTTGTGACCCATCGGTCCACGATAGCTGATGAAGGCGCGTTTGTTGGTAAGAGCATATGAGGTGCGGCTCCGCTTGAAGGCGGCCCAGAAGTGTCCACCAAACAAGAAGAAAGCAAAAATGCCAAGAAAGACGTATCCTAGGAATCCGGCTTCTGAACCAGCGATTACTTCGTAAAGTGCCATGACGAAAAATGAAAGAATGAACAGAAATGGGAACACACTGTTGAACTCAAACTGCACGCGGCTTGACGGTTTACCCTGCCAAATGATCCGCTCGTCTGAGTAAAGCAGTTTTTTCAATTCCTCCGCATCACTCATCCCCCGATCCAAAGCATCATTGCGACCACGCCAAACGCCACCAGCAGCGCAATCATGGCAATCCGGCCTGACATGGCAGCGTCAGAGGGGCGCTTTTTGGCAGGTAGTTCAGGCTCCACGTCCTGCGGCAGGGCGGAGGGTGTCTCAAGATCAACCTTGCTGGTCGTGTCGATGCCGTGCTGCGGGTAGGTGCCGATGAGGGTCAGTTCGGGTTGTGGTGTCAGCTCCTGCGCGCGCGAATTGAAGGCGGAGGAGTAGACCAGCATGATGTGCCCTTCCAGCGCATCGAGCTTGGCGCGGTCGGGCTCAACCGCGTCGGCAATCACGTCATTGCCTTCGATCAGGAAGTTGGAAAGCGAAAGGTCGCCAAGGGCGTCACGGGCAAAGATCTCGACACCCGCAGGGTCGATGTTTTCCACCCCCAGGGCGTTGGGCAGGGTGGCCAGCAGGGTCTTGGCGCGGGCGTCGGACATCGACAGGGCGAAAACGCGGATGTGCAGTGCTTCGTTTGCGGGGACCTTGATGGGGCGTTTCATGCGGCGGCTCCCGTCTGGGTCCGGTTGCGCGCCAGCAAATCCATCGCGGCCATGCGCACGGCAACGCCCATTTCGACCTGTTCCTGAATGACGCTGCGGTTGATGTCGTCGGCCAATGTGCCGTCGATCTCTACCCCGCGGTTCATCGGGCCGGGGTGCATGACGATGGCATCGTCGGCGGCGTGGGAGAGTTTCGCGGCGTCCAGCCCATAGCGGTGGTAATACTCGCGTTCAGAAGGGATGAACCCGCCGTCCATGCGTTCGCGTTGCAAACGCAGCATCATGACCACATCCACGTCTTTCAGGCCCTCGGCCATGTTGTCGAAGACCTCTACCCCGAAGTCGGCAATGCCGGAGGGCATGAGCGTTGGCGGGGCGATGAGGCGCAGGCGGTTCTCCATCTTTCCCAGCAAGAGGATGTTGGAGCGGGCCACGCGGCTGTGCGCGATGTCGCCGCAGATGGCGATGGAGAGGCGGTGGAGGCGACCTTTCTTGCGGCGGATCGTCAGGGCGTCGAGCAGCGCTTGCGTGGGGTGTTCGTGGCGGCCGTCGCCGGCATTCAGGACGGCGCAGTTGACCTTTTGGGCCAGCAGATCCACCGCACCGGACTGCGGGTGGCGGACCACCAGCATGTCGGGGTGCATGGCGTTCAGCGTCATCGCGGTGTCAATCAGCGTCTCGCCCTTTTTGATGGACGAGGCCTGCATCGCCATGTTCATCACATCCGCCCCAAGGCGTTTGCCCGCGATCTCGAAACTCGCCTGTGTGCGGGTGGAGTTTTCAAAGAACATGTTGATCTGCGTCAGCCCCGCCAGTGCATCGCTGTGTTTGTCCGGCTGCCGGTTCAAAGCGGCATAGCGGTCGGCGAGGTCGAGAAGCGTGGTGATATCGCCCTGTGACAGTTGTTCGATGCCCAGAAGATGACGGTGTGGGAAAGAGGTGTGTGGGAAAGACATGGCGCGGCCCTTTCACGTGCTGGCGCTCGTATACGCGCAGGGGCAAGGCGGCGGCAAGGCGTTTGGGCATTTTGAATGGGCGGCGGGCAGGGTAGAGTCGGCCTCATGGAATCAGCGACCTTTCATCACGACCTTGCCCTGCTGGATTGGCAGGTCGAACTCGGCGCGACGGAGGCGATACTGGATGCCCCCGTGAACCGGTATGAATTGCCTGCTGCGACAGCGGCGGCGAAGCCTGCCAAAGCGGCGGCGGCCAAACCCGGACGGCCCGCGCCTCCGCCCAAGGTGGACCCGGTCGCAGTGGCCGAACAGGCGGCAGCGGCGGCACAGGATCTGGACGCGCTGCGGGCCGCGATGGCGGCGTTTGAGCATTGTGAGTTGAAGAAAGGCGCGCGCAATCTGGTGTTCTCCGACGGGATCCCCGGCGCGCCGGTGATGATCGTGGGGGAGGCGCCGGGGCGGGACGAGGACCGCGAAGGCAAGCCTTTTGTGGGCCGCGCGGGGCAGTTGCTAGACAAGATGCTGGGCGCGATTGACCGGGGGCGGACACGGGAAGACGCGCCGGTCTATATCACCAACGTGCTGCCGTGGCGGCCGCCGCAGAACCGCGATCCGAAGCCGGATGAGATTGCGATGATGAAACCATTCCTGCTGCGCCACATTGCGCTGGCCCAGCCGAAGGTGCTGGTGCTGGTGGGCAATTGGTCCTGCCAGACGTTGCTGGGCAAGCGGGGTATCACGCGGCTCAGGGGCGAATGGACGCAGGCGGCGGGTCTGCCTGCGTTGCCGATCTTTCACCCGGCCTATCTGCTGCGCAGTCCCGGTTTCAAACGGGAGGCCTGGGCGGAGTTGTTGAGCCTCAAGGCGCATCTGCGCGATGGTTGATCTGCTGACCCTTGCGGCCTTTGT
>Ga0160419_100590_pt1 | contig 21617 bp, 19 predicted proteins | sample CelAP2metagpilot_2_FD_108196 | JGI IMG/M metagenome (GOLD analysis project Ga0160419, IMG submission 108196) | Phycosphere-associated microbial communities from Cellana algal ponds in Kailua-Kona, Hawaii, USA - Cellana AP2-4-25 metagenome pilot ... | reverse complement strand
CCGTGGCTCCGCTTGGTTCCGGGTTTCTGTCTCATCTCCACTCCTTGGTGGTTACGATGTGCCAGAAACCATCTCTTATCAAATCGACCTAAACTGTCCCATTGGTGCTGACGTCAGACACCGTTGCGGGGTCAACGCGGTAGACTTCGAAAGGTGACAGCATTTCGCTGTCCTTGATGTGCGCATCAAAGGCCATCAGGTTCAGATGGCTTGCCACCCAAAGCTCTCCGGTATCGGATATGCTGATATTGTCAGGCGCCGCGCCGACTGGAATCTCCTGCCGCAGACCAAGCGTGTTTGTCACCGCGTCGCGGTCAAAAACCTTGAGCACGCCTTCTCGCAGGGCCGTTGCATAGACTGTCTGGCCGTCGTCCGTTGTCGCCACGCCGTTTGCAAAGGCCATTGGGGCCACTTTTTCAACAGTCCCATCGGCATAGACTGACAGGTCACTGATTTTTCGGGCCAGGATCATCTCGACCATATTGCCAACCGCACCAAAGGCGCCGCGATCATTGGTGAAATAGAAGGTGTCCAGATCAATTGCAGCGATGTCGTTGGGCGACCTGAGCCCGTCATGCTGGTGATGTCGCACCAGTTTTAGCACGTTATCCTGCACCTCAAAAACATAGGCATCATGTCCGGCAAGCGGATCAACCGGGTGGCGATGGTTCAGCACAAAGAGGTACTGCACACCGTCAAAGCTCTTCAGATCAACACCGTGCGGCAGGAATGGCAGATCAGGGTCAAGCCCTTCGATTGGCAATTCAGTCAAGGCATCACTGCCATCCAACGCCAGCCGATGCAAAGCCCCCTTCACTGTCTCGCCTGCCATACCGCTTCGACGATCAAAGGAAGAAGTATAGGCCACCCCAGCGGCATAATCGACGGCAATGTCCTCTGCCCCGACCATGTCGCCGATGGACCGACAGGCCAAGGCCGCGTCCGATGACACAGCGTTAAATGCGCCCATGGTCGACATCGTGGCATAGCCACCACCCGCAGAAAGAGCCAGCACAGCAGCGCCCGCGTATAACCAACGTTTCATAGCGACGATCCTTTGATATGGTTTTGCTCAACAGGCAGCGCATAGCGTGTCGCCGCCTCTATTATTTGTTTAATGATGGGGACATGTCCGGCACGCCCCGGCGCATACAGCATGACGAACGTTTCGGTCGGGAAGATACGCTTGAACCGCGCCATGGAGTGCAACTCCCCCCACCCTCTTTCGATGACCGTTTTTGCGTCGCTTGGGCTGAGGATCGTGTGCATGGAACCATCCGAAGGATGAAAATGCCCGATTTCTCCGCAAAGACCTGTTGCGGGGTTTCCACTCTCAACATCTCGCAGCCAGATCGCAGGGTTGTGCTTTTCAAAGCGGCTCAGCTTGTACTCAAGAACCCCCCCGTTGTTGTTCATGATGTCGTCAAAGGCGTCAGAAAGCTGCTGCATCACCTCCGGGCCGGGGATCTGGCTGACTTGACGATGTGGCACAGCATGCGGTGCCACGATGGGGCGCGGCATATCGCGAGGTGGAATTCCCTTCAGATAGGCCACGTCGCTGGGACCATTCAGAAGCTCGGAAAACACCGATTGATCCAAGGGGTCCCCGGCAAAGGGGCGCATTCCGGTAACCGCAACCCAGCCCCAGATGTTAGAGGGCAATCCGCCCTCGCCCAGTGCCTTCCATGCGCGATAATCCCGCACCGACCAGAGCACGGCGATGATGCAAAGAACCGCCAAACATACAAAGACAAGCACTGGGCCGAAGCCTATTGGGTCGGCACCGCCGGGCGCAGCCAAATCTTGCCAGGCCAAGACAATCGCGCACCCAATCAGGACCGATGTGGCAACACCAAAGACTTGTTTCAGACCCGTCAACTTCTCATCCTCAAAACTGCCGGTCGCCAATTGCGACCAACTCAACATCGCAATCCATTGCGAATGCTGAAATGTGGAAAGAAGTCAGGTGAATGGTGAATTCGGCTCAGTTGAGCCTTTTGTCCTGCCGGAAGGACCCCGGCGTTTTCCCATATCTTTGCTGAAACGCCTTGGACAGATTACTGGGGTTGTCGTAGCCGACCCGATACGCAATCTCCTCCAACGGCAAATCCGTTCCATCAAGAAGCGCTATGATCTCTCCAAAGCGTTCTTCATTTTTGACAGCAAGGAAGGAGTGGTTCTGCGCTTTCAGATGTCGTTTCAGAGTCGCTGCGGACATCCCGAGCAACTCAGAAACCGACGCGATAGAGCTTGCCTTCAACCCCAGCTTTCGGACTGCCCATTTGACTTTGCCAATCGTGTCCAACCCGTCTGGAGGAGATGACAAATCTCGCTGGAGGCGCGAGCGTGCTGCGGAATTCAATTGTCCATCAGACGACTTTACCGGCATTTCCAAATGGTCTGGCCGAAGACGTAGAAAGCTCTCGGGATGATCAAAGATAACCTCGACACCTGAGGGGAGAACTCTGAGCGGGTTCTCGGCTTTTGTGGCGGGCCATGCGACAAACAGCTTTTCGCCGAGAGCTTTGTCTTGTGAGCCCGTCAATGATCGACCAAGCCAAACCATAAGCGAGAGACTGGTGATGGTATGAAATCTAACAGTGGGATCTGGTGTGTGTGGGTTGCCGGACCGCAGCACAATATCAAATTGTTTTGGCCCTTTGCGCAACTCCAGCACCTGGCTCCCACCGGATCTGGTCGCGAAATTCTGTGGAAGCTGATCATAGGCATCGCGCAATCGGCTGGCACTGCGCAGCACCAAGCCAAACAATCCGTGCGGTTGCTGGCTTAGCCGCTGACCATAGCACCAGGGCAGCATCGGGTCTGGGTTTGCATTGAACAGATTGCTCACAATCCGGCTATAGCTGTCGCTGCCAACAACTCTGGGCTGCGCCGTCAAATCCCGAACGGCAACGCCACTGTCGCGCAGCAAGGCATCCAGAGGGACCCCAAGGTCCGCCCCAAATGTAAGCACCAACTCCACATACTCAAAGGGCAGTGCAAAGTTGCCCAATCCCACTGTATCGACCTGTTTCATTGTGAGCCAAAATAACCATGGCACACGCAGTTTTCAATGACATGATCGGATGTAGATTACTAAGCAATCTCAAACTGATGCTGGCCTAGCCAACCCGCATTCGCCTCTACCACATCTCCGGGCTGCAGATACCGCGGGTTCGAACGCCCAGCCGCCAAAATGCGTTTCACCAAGAACGAAGCGGGCAACAATTTGGCCAGCATCCGTTTTGTACGGTTCACCTGAAATGTGACGCCGGCTGGCGTTCCCGTCACAATCAAGTCGCCTGCATTCAACCGTCTATCCTTCGAAAAAGCCATCGTGTGCATCAGCAGTTCTCGTGGAGAATAGATAAGGCTGCTGGTTGGTTCGTGTTGCCGAACCTCGCCGTTTACCCGCAGTTCCAGTGTCACTTGAGGTAATTCTTCACGATACGCTTCATTTGGCACCCAGAGTTTATCTGCACAGGGGAAAAACCCATCGAAGCTCTTGCAGGCTGACCAGCAATGTAGCCGATCTTCGCTCAACTGCCCCATCAACTGCACTGTTCGAGAGGTCACATCATTGGCCAAAAAATAGCCGATGCGCGGCAATGTCGCCCCTGCGCGCAGATCGTCAGACGTGCAGTCTTCCAGAATTTGAACACCAAGCTCGACTTCGTAATCGAGCATCGGACCGATCGCGTCTCTTAGCTCTTCGATTTGCGTCGCCAGTGTCGAATCCGCTGACTTCACGGCGGCGATGAGTTCGTCTTTCGTTGGCGTTTTTACGGTTCTCTGTTCAACGCAGGCTTTGCCCTGTTTCAGAAAAATGACTGGTTTGGAGGGCATGGGTTCCGCCGTCTCGCGGATGTGGTCAGAGTAGGCCAATCCAAACGCATAGGCAAAATCTGAAGACGGTTGAAATTCTTCATATTTTCCGTTTTCGGAGACAGGTGTCATTGAGACTCGCTTTCGTTCTGTGCTGCTTGCAGGGTCTTTTGAGGGAAGGCTATGCGACTGACAGCTGCAAAAGCAGTTTCGAAACGGTCGAAAACATGGTCATTTCAGCGCATTGCCTTGTGCTCAAATGAGGCCGACCACAGCGTGTTCCTTGAGCATTTGACGCGCCAATCCAGTCAAACTCTCCAAAAGGAGAATGGACGCTACAGCGATACCGTGAGTTGTTCCGTGGAAGCGCAGTAAATCTGACCTGCTCCCCTTTGAAATCGCCATTATAAGTTAGCTCTGTTCAGGTTTGAGGAGAATTCTCGCAGCAAAACCAACAAGTTGCACCCGACCTTCAGAACGGGCGGACACCGAGAGGATCGCTCATCTCAGATCCGCGGACGCCTTTAGAGGCGCTGTGTCATGAGTTTGACAGTTGGGGCTTGGCGAATGGGCGCAAACTGACGGTCGCGGGAATGGCCTGACCTTCGACCATGACGGCATATGTCCCGTCCAGGATCGCAGCCCGGTCATCTGTGTTGATAAAGCAGGTCCCGATCGCAGAACCCTGTGCATAGGCATAGGCACCGCTTGCGACGTAGCCGGCGACTTCTCCGTCTTTCAGCACAGGTTCATTGTGGTGCAGCAGGGGGCCTGCATCTTGCAGTTTGACATGACACAAGAAGGGGCCTTTGCCATCTGCCTTACGGCTGACAAAGGCATCCCGCCCGATGAAGGGGATCGCCTTGTTGGGCTTGCAAACAAAGCCCAATCCGACCTGATGTGGTGCTTCGGTATACGACATGTCATGCCCCCAATGCAGGAAGCCTTTCTCGATCCGCAGCGCATTCAGGGCTTCACCGCCAACCAGTTGCAGGCCAAGGGGTTCGCCCGCCAGCCAGAGTGTCTCAAACACATGTTCTGCAAAGTCGGGCGTGATGAATATCTCCCATCCCACCTCGCCAGTGTAGGACAGGCGCTGTGCAAAAACAGGCGCGTGACCAATGTGGAAATGTTGCAGGCTGTTGAACGGGAAAGCCGCATCCGACAGGTCAAGATCGCTGACCGCGGCCAAGAGATGGCGCGACTTGGGGCCAGCGATCGACAACACGGCATATCCGGATGTGGCATCGCGCAAGCTTAGGTCTTCGGCGCCCAGAACGTGTCTTTGCAGGTGATCGCGGTCGCGGCGGGTGTGCGAGATTGAGGACATGACCATGAAGCTGTCCGCTCCATGGCGGGCCACGGTGACGTCGCTTTCAATGCCGCCGCGTTCATTCAGCATTAGCGAATAGATCACCCTGCCGACAGGCACGTCGATGTCATTGGTGCAGATACGTTGCAGGAAGTTCAGTGCATCTGGTCCTTCGACCATCAGCTTGCCCAACATGGAGTAGTCGATCATCGCCACGCCTTCGCGGGCGGCCTTTTGTTCGGCTTGGGCGTGATCGAACCAACTGGGCCGGAAAAAGGAGTAATCGTACTCGGGCGTGACGCCCTCAGGTGCGAACCAGCCCGGCCGTTCCCAACCCTGCGCCTCGGCATAGACGGCGCCTTTTGCTTTCATGGCGTGATAAAACGGCGTGCGGCGCAGGCCACGGGCGCTGGTCCGTTGGCGCCCCGGCCAATGCATCGCGTAGGTCAGCACCAGCGTTTCCGGGCAGCGTTCCTGCAAGTAGGGATCGCGGGACTGCCAGTCTTCGATGCGCGCCGGGTCCATCTCGGCCAGATCCATCGGCGGATGGCCTGCCATGATCCAGTCAGCCAGCGCCTTACCCGCACCGGGGCCGGATTGAATGCCGGTCGAATTCACGCCAGCCAGAACATAGTATCCCTTGAGGTCCGGCGCCTCACCCAGAGTGAAACGACCGTCGTGGGAATAGCTTTCCGGCCCGTTGAAGAACGTCCGGATGCCCGTTTCCTGGAGAATGGGCACGCGGTTCATGCTCAGTTCCAGCACTTCCATCACGTCGTCTTCGACAAAGGGCAGGCTGTCGAATTCAAAACTCTCGGGGATGCCGTCCTTTGCCCAGGCCTTGGCCTGGAAATGCGCGAACCCGAACAGCAGCTTGCCTGCGTCCTCTTTCCAATAGGTGCCATCACAATAGGAGCGCAGCACCGGCAGGTCGCTGGGCAGATCGGGGATCGGTTCGGTCACAAGGTAGTAGTGTTCGCAGGCATGAAGCGGCACCCCGACACCGTTCTTGCGGCCCAGATCACGTGCCCACATGCCACCGCAGTTGACGACGACATCTGCGGTGATCGTGCCTTCATCCGTGCGCACGCCGGTGACCTTGCCGCCCTCGGTCAGGACCTCCTCTACCTTGATGCCCTCGCGGATCGTCGCGCCGTGCATCCGCGCGCCCTTGGCAAGGGCCTGCGTCAGATCAATGGGGTTGGCGGACCCGTCGGACGGCATGTGGATACCACCCAAGACACCGTCGGCATTCATCAGCGGCCACCGTTCTGCGATCTCGGCCGTCTCGAGGTAATGCGCTTCGATCCCGAACAGGGAGGCAAAATCGGCCTTGCGTTTCAACTCTGCCAGCCGTTCTTCGTTGACCGCGATTGAGATGGAACCGGATTGCCGAAAGCCGGGGTTCTGGCCTGTTTCGGCTTCGATTTCCTGCATCAACTCCACGCCATAGCTGGCGAAGGCCGTGGTGGCATGGCTGCCCTGCAATTGCCCGGCAAGCCCTGCGGCATGCCACGTTGTGCCGCTGGTCAGAACCTTGCGCTCCAGCAGGATGACATCCTTCCAGCCCGCTTTTGCCAGATGGTAGGCCACCGAACAGCCGTGAATGCCGCCGCCAATGATCACCACCTGTGCGTGGCTGGGGAGAGATTTGTTCATGCAGATTCCTGTCTAGGTGAGCGGGGCCGCAAAAAGGCGCCCTGCATTTTGGGGGCCAGCCTCAAGGCCAGAAAGGCGCATCATATGCCAGGCCAGCGCCTGATTGCTGGAGATGACGGGTTTGTCGATGGCGGCTTCGGCTTGGGGAATGATCTGCAAGGCGCGCAAGCTGGTGCAAGACACGAAGACCCCTTCGCAATCGTCCCGCGCTCCGATCTGCCGGACCGCCTGCAAAATGCTGTCGGCAGTGATGCGCGCGACGGTGAAATCATCGGATTGGCCAAAGGTCGCAACCGCAGTGGTTTCATACCCGGCGTTTTGCAGGTTGGTCTGCATCTCAAGCGTGACATCCACCGGATAGGGCGTGACCAGTGCGATGCGTTTCAGCCCAAGTGCGGCCAGTGCCGCTTTGGTGGCGCTGATTGGATTGGTCGTCTTTGCCTGCGGATGAACCCCGCGGATCAGGCTGTCGACCCGGTCCTCACCGATCATAGTCGCACCCGAGGTACAGGCATAGCCCACCACGTCAAATCCGAACGGTTCAGGCAAAAGTGCTGCGGTGTTCGGCAGATCAATCGCCATTTGGCGCAGGGTACCGGGCGACACTTCCATCGCATTCGGAATGCGCGCGGCGTAAAGGGCCACGTCCTTCTCCGGCCCCAGCATCTGCGCGAATTCATGTTCGATGGTTTGGTCCGTTTGCAGAACGATCAGCCCCAGACGCGCCCGCGCGCCGAGGCCCTCATCGGTGCGGAATTGGAGCGTCTCGACCGCGCCAGTCATCCCGCATCCGCCCCTTCCTGTTGTGCAAAGAACGATGTTCCCTTGGGCACGGCAGGCAAAGCCATTTCGTATGGCGTGCATCGCACGCGGCCACTTTCCTCACCGCGAACCAGTTCGTGTGTGAATCTGCTGGGCAGATGGTTCGGGCTGAGTTCAATCGCGTCCTCGGCATAGTAGGTCGTGATGTAAAGGGTGCGGGATTTCGCCGACAGGTTCGGCGCAGAACCGTGCAGCAGATTGGCGTGCATCAGGCAAACGGAACCAGCCTTGCCCGTGCATTTGACGATCTTGTCCCGCTGAACGTCGATAATCGCTTCATCCACGGCACCGGTGAACACACCGTCATGCCAATGGGAATGGATTGGTCCCTTGTGGGTGCCGGGCAGCACCTCCAGCGGGCCGTTTTCCAACGTGACATCATCGATGAACAGCAATGCTGTGATCATGTCGTCATTTGTCATCGGCTCAAATGGAAAGTCCTGATGCCACTTCACCTGCGTCGCTGTACCCGGCAGTTTTGAATTCACTTTGCCGTGGTGAAACCGGATGGCCGGGCCGATGAGTGCGGCGCAGAAATCGACTGTGGCGGCGTTGCGCATGATGTTTGCAAAGACGGCTGAAACCTCTTCGGGCGATTGCACGCGGCGCAGACCGGGCGTGGCGGCGGTATGTCCGGGCTGCAAATCAAAACGAGGGCGCCCATCAAGGGTCTCTCCGTAGTCGTCGTCATAGGCGCGGCTTTCATCGACCCAACGTGCAAATTCGGCGCGCAGGTCATCCAGTTCGCCTGCGCTGACGGCGTTTTCCAGGACAATCACACCATCGCGCCAGAAGGTGTCTTTCTGTTCTTGCGTCAAGAAGCCCATGTCGAAGTCCTTCCGTATAAACTGGTATATACCAGATGCGTTTGATGAAGTTAACAAGAAAGGATCGAGATCTGTCAACACAAAACAAAAGGCTTGATCATTCTGGTATATACCAAATAGCATTTCGCTGACCGACGATTCGAGGGAGCGCAGTTTTGTTGGACAAACAACGAAGCAATGACAGCCGGGGCGATCCATCGTCCCGTCCCCGCTTCGTGCAGATTGCCGATGAAATCCGGGGGCAGATCGCAACGGGCGCCTTGAAGGAACACGATATCCTCCCGTCTGAGCGCAGCCTGTCTGAGCAATATGACGTCAGCCGGATGACGGGACGCCGGGCGCTGGAAGCCTTGGAAACCGAAGGGCTGGTTTACAGCGCCGACCGACGCGGGCGTTTTGTGTCGCCGCAGCGGCTCAAATACAACGTCAGCAACATGGTCAGCTTCGTCAGCACGGCACAGGCCGATGATGTTGACCTCAAGATCGAAGTTGTCGAGACGGTCGAAACAGTCGCAGACGGCAAGTTAGCTGCCCTTTTCGAACAGCCCGTGGGCAGCCCAATCATCGCCTACACCCGCCTTTTTCATTCAGGCGGCCATCCGATCTTTATCGAAACAGAGTATCTGGTTGCCGACCGGTTTCCCGGCTTCCTGCACTACGATCTGCGCCAGTCGACCACGCAGATCCTGGAGAGCAGCTTTGCCACGACCGCCAGCACCGGTGATATCGTCATCCGAATGCGCGGTGTAAAGACAGAAGAGGCGCAGCTTTTGAGCATTTCCAACACCCACACCGTGATCGAACTGGAACAGGTGATCCGCGACGAAGCAGGCGTGCCGTTCTGCTTTGGCCATCAGGTCTGGCGGGGAGAGATGGCCGAGTTTTCCGCCCATACAATTGTTGCCGGGCGCAGTGTCGGCAAGGTTTGAAGGACAGAGCGAAATGAACATGAACGCGCGCGCCCCTGAGCGGGGATTCAATCACGCCGAATTCAGCGCCCGCACGGCCAAGGCACAGGTGGCGATGGCAGCGTCGGGCCTCGCCGGCATGTTGCTGATGAGCGAGCAGGACGTGCGCTATTTCACCGGGTTTCAGACGTTGTTCTGGCAAAGCCCGACCCGCCCCTGGTTCGTCTTTGTGCCTGCGCAGGGCAAACCGGTTGCTGTGATCCCCGAAATCGGGGCCGAACTGATGCGCCGGAGTTGGATAGATGACATTCGCACATGGAGCGCCCCTGCCCCGCAGGACGATGGGATCAGCTTGCTCACCGACCTTCTGGGTACCTTGTCCAAAGCGGGGGCCAAAATCGGCGTGATGAAGGGGCATGAGACCAAGTTGCAGATGCCGCTGGGAGATTGGGAACGGCTGATGGCCGGGCTGCCGGGGCTTGAAATTGCCGACGTGACCGGCCTTGTCCAAGGGCTGCGCATGGTCAAATCCGCCGCCGAGATCGAAAAACTTGCGCATATCTGCGCCATCGGTTCAGCCGCGTTTGCCAAAGTGCCGGAGGTCATCCACGCAGGGATGCCGTTGGAAGATGTGTTCCGCCAATTCCGCCTGACCGCGATCGGGAATGGTGCGGACGACGTGCCCTATCTTGTCGGTGCCGCTGATCAGGGCGGCTATGCCGACGTGATCTCTCCCCCGTCGCGGAGGCCGCTGCAAATCGGCGATGTGCTGATGCTGGACACAGGCTGCACCTGGGACGGGTACTTCTGCGATTTTGATCGCAACTGGGCCATCGGACATGCCGGCGATGACGCCAAACGCGCCTATGACGTGTTGTGGCGGGCCACGCAGGCCGGGATTGAAGAGGCAAAACCCGGCAATAGCTGCCGTGATCTGTTCATGGCGATGTCAGCGGTCATCGCTGAAATGGACAGCTCCGGCGGCGATATCGGGCGGCTGGGACATGGGCTGGGCATGCAATTGACCGAACAGCCCTCCCATGCCGCTTTTGATGAGACAGAGCTGAAAGAAAACATGGTGCTGACCATCGAACCGTCCCTGAGCTATGGCAACGGGCAGATGATGGTGCACGAGGAAAACATCGTTGTGACCAAGGGCACAGCACGGCTGCTTTCCACCCGCGCGGCGCCGGAGCTTTTGGTCGTTAAGTAGACCCCTAGATGATATCCAGTGACACCTTGACGCGATCCATGACGATGGAGGAGGTGAACTTGCTGACGTTTGACTCGTCAAAAAAGTACTCCTGGGTAAACTCCTCGTATTCGGCAATGTCCTGAACGATCACGACCAAAATGAAATCGGCCTCTCCGGTCGAATAGTAGCACTGCTGAACCGCCGGGGCGGTGCGCATCCGGCGTTTGAATTCGTCAAGATGCCTGCGGCTCTCGCGTTCGAGCATGACCTGAACAATCACCGTCATGCCCCGACCCAGTTTTTCGGCCGAAAGAACTGCGATCTCCCGCTCGATCACGCCGGTTTCACGCAGCTTTTTCAGGCGTTTCTGCACGGCCGGTGGCGATAGCCCGATCTCAAAACCAATCGCTTCCGCTGTCAGTCGGGCATCGCTTTGAACCAGTTTCAGTATCTCAAGGTCTTTGTCATCCATGCGCTGATTTACGTCATCATATAAGCGCCACGCAACACATTTAGTCGCGATGTCGGATATTTTGACGAATTTCATCCCTGATGGCTTCTAAAGTGGAACTTATTCGTCGGGGGGAGGAACTCTGAAAACCTGTGTAGCACCGAACACTGCGGCAGAAGGCCCCCCCCGCTACAGGGCGCGCGTACACAAGATCAAAAACGAACGTCGCCGGTTTGGCGGACGTCACACACAACAATGGCACGGAGGAACAAAGTCCATGAAACTCAAGAATACCCTTATCGCAGGCGGCATCGCTGTCATCGCAACAGCAACGGCAGCCCTGGCAGGCCCCTTGCAGGATCGCATTGACGCCGGCGAGACAATCCGCATCGGCTTCGCAAACATTCCACTTTGGGGATATCCGAATGAGGAAGGCAATGCAGATGGATTTACAAATGACATCGCGATCCAGACGCTTGCCAAAATGGGGCTCACAAACGTCGAAGCCGTCGTCACCGACTGGGGTGGTCTGATTCCGGGCCTGAAAGCAGAGCGTTTCGATATGATTACGGGCGGCATGTATATCCTCGGTTCCCGCTGTGAGAACGTGTCCTTCTCCGAACCGGTTGCCGCATCTGGCGATGGTATCTTGGTTGCCGCGGGCAACCCAAAAGGCATCAACAATTACACCGACATTCTTGATGGTGGCCATATCATGGTGACGGGCGCGGGATACAACACCGTTGAAGCAGCCCAGAACCTAGGGATCGCGGACAGCAACATCATGCAGGTTCCCGGCCCGACAGAAATGGTCGCGGCGATGAAGGCAGGCCGCGCAGATGCTGCGGTCCTGACCGACTTTGAAGCGCAGCATCTAGCAGCGGATCACGCAGAAATCGAACTGGCGGATTCATCGCAGATGGAAGAATGGAGCAAAAACTTCGCTGGGATCGGTTTTCGACATGAAGACAAAGACTTCCTTGCTGAATTCAACACAGCACTCGGTGCCTACATCGGCACGGACGAAATGATGGCGGTCGTCGGTGAGCATGAGTACACAAGCGTTCACTTGCCTGGTGACGTGACGGCGGAATGGGCCTGCGCCAACCGCTGAGTTCTGTCCGCTAACGGACCAAATGGCAGGCCCCACCGGGGGCCTGTCGCATTGCGTAACACCATCATTTCTGGGCATTCCTCATGAGCTTCTTTGAATTTCTGAGCCTTTACTGGCCGCGCCTGATGTCAGGCACGGGGGTAACTGCCGCTCAATTCCTGCTTGGCGCCATTCTGACCGTGGGTCTGGCGCTTGTGTTCGGCTTGATGAAAATGTCCCCGAACAGGGCGATCAAGGGATCCGCAGTTGTCTACATCGAGATATTTCGCGGCACCTCGTTGCTGGTCCAGCTTTACTGGATTTTCTTTGTTCTGCCGCTCTTTGGTATAACGCTTGAGAAATTCACCGCCGGGTGGGTGGCCATCGGCCTGAATGCGGGTGCCTATGGCGCAGAGCTTGTGCGGGGCGGCATCATGTCCGTGCCCAAAGGCCAGTGGGAAGCGGCCACGGCCATCAACATGAGCCCGGCCCGCCGCATGTGGCGTATCATCCTGCCACAAGCCTTGGTGAACATGCTCCCGGCATGGGGCAACCTGATGGTCGAAATCCTCAAAGGGACAGCCCTGGTTTCATTGATTTCTGTCACCGACCTGATGTTTCAGGCCAAACAGATTAACGCCAGCACATATCTGTCAGCGCAGATCTTTGGCACTGCCCTGGTCATCTACTACATTCTGGCGCGCTTTCTGCTGACCCCTTTCATGCGTTGGCTTGAAGGTTTCATGGCCCGCAAACTGGGAAGGACATAACCATGTTTGACTGGTTGTTCATGGACGAATGGTTCCCGAAGTTTGACTGGCGCTGGGATTACACCTGGGAAATCCTGCCGCGCCTGATCGAGGCGACAGGCAACACGCTGATCGCGGCCGCTGCGGGCTATCTCATTGCCCTTGTGCTCGGTCTGGTCTTTGCCCTCGCCCAGCGAAGCCAGAGCCGGGTTCTGACATTTGTCGTACGCGAATTCGTTGAATTTGTCCGCTCCACCCCGCTTTTGCTGCAAATCTTCTTCATCTTCTACGTGGGACCACAGTTCGGCATCACGCTGAGCCCGTGGGTGTCGGGGATGATTGCCATCGGTCTGCACTATTCGTGCTATCTGTCCGAGGTTTACCGCGGCGGGCTGGATTCTGTGCCAAAGGGCCAATGGGAAGCGGCGACCGCTTTGAACATGACCACAGCGCAGACCTACAAACGCCTGATCATCCCGCAAGCGATCCCGCCCGCCATTCCGGGACTGGGCAACTACCTTGTCGGGATCTTCAAGGACACGCCCATGCTGTCAGTCATCGGCGTCGCCGAGCTGATCCATACGGCAAATGCCATCGGCTCAGAAACATGGCGCTATCTGGAGGCATACACCATCGTTGGTGTGATCTTTCTGGCGCTGTCACTGCCTGCCGCAGGCCTTATTCGCGCATTCGAAGGTTTCGTGCGCCGCAGACTAGGAATGTAAGAAATGGAAGATTTGTCAGGTTTCCCCCTCAAGATTGATGGGGAGAACAGTCCAATGGTCAGCTTCAGGAAAGTGCGCAAGGCCTATGGATCACTGGTGGTTCTGGATGACCTTGATCTGGATGTTGCCGCCGGTGAAATGGTATCGGTGATCGGCCCGTCCGGGTCGGGCAAAACAACCGTTTTGCGGATGTTGATGACGTTGGAACAGATCAACGGCGGGGTCATCTATGTCGATGGCAAACCGCTCACGCACATGGAGAAGGGCGGCAAGCTGGTGCCCGCAACTGACAAGCATTTGCGGGCCCGGCGCAGCGACATCGGCATGTGTTTCCAGCATTTCAACCTGTTCCCCCATATGACCGCGATCCAGAATTGCATGGAAGGGCCGGTGCAGGTTCTTGGCCTGTCGAAAGCCGAGGCGCGCGACCGGGGTGAGGAACTGCTCGAACTGGTGGGCATGGTCGATAAAAAGGACCAACACCCCTCGCGGCTGTCCGGCGGTCAGCAGCAGCGTGTCGCGATTGCCCGCGCTTTGGCGATGCGCCCCAAAGTGATGTTGTTTGACGAGGTAACCTCGGCGCTTGACCCGGAAGTGATTGGCGAGGTGACCAATGTCATTCGCAAACTGGTGTCTGAACACAACCTGACCATGCTGATGGTGACACACCAGATGGGTTTCGCCCGCGATATTTCGGATCGGGTTTGCTTTTTCTACGGTGGCAAGATCGAAGAGCAAGGGCCACCCGCCGAGCTTTTTGGGAACCCGAAACGCGAACGCACGCAGCAATTCCTGAGCGCGGTCAAAGAAGCCATCTGATCTTTCATCCCCACTTTCGGAGGGCGTTCAAATGTTCAAATCCGGTGATGAAGTCACATCAAAGGTCTGGAACCCTGTTCTGGACAACGGGCGCCATGATCGCGCGCAGCTTGGGTTTATCCTGATGTCGACCGATTTGGCGAGCGAGCAGGATTTCTTCGACATGGCACCGCCGGGGGTTGGCATTCACATCACCCGGCTCAAGACCGAAGACTACACCACCCGTGAAACGCTGGCGCGGCACATTGAACACATGGCCGACGCCGCATCGCGGTTGCAGCCGGACATGAAACCCGAGGTGGTCAGCTATGGCTGTACAAGCGGGTCCATCGTCAACGGCGAAGAGGCTGTGTTTGAAGCCATCCAAGAGGGCGCGCCATGGGCGCGGCCGATGTGCATTGTGACAGGCGTGGTTGATGCCTTGCGGGCCGTGGGTGCGCAAAGGCTGGTGGTGGGCACGCCCTATCTCGATGAGATCAACACAGCCGAGGCAGAATTCCTTGTTCAGAAGGGTTTCGAAATCCTCGACATTCAAGGCCTCAATCTGGAAACGGGGATTGAGTTCGGGCAGGTCACCCCTGCATTCTGGAAAGAGTTTGCCATCCAGATTGACCGGCCTGAGGCCGACGCGGTCTTTTTGTCCTGCGGTGGCATCCGCGGGCTGGAAGTGGCAGACGAGATTGAACAGATCATCGGTAAGCCCGTGATCACCTCCAATCAGGCACAATTCTGGAGCTGCCTGCGGCGGGCAGGCATTGCTGACAAGCTTACAGGCTTTGGCCAGTTGTTTGATCAGCCCGGCACAGATTTGTTGCCTTAGTAGCCTTCTGCCTTGTGACCGAAAAAGACCTTGGTGACGTCTTCGCTGACGTCCCAGGTCACCCTTTGGCCATCCCGAACGAACAGAGTGTCGCCCGATCCAAGGTCGATGGCGTCCCCGGTGTCATGCTGGATCAGTCGGCACTTTCCAGACAGGACAGTAAACAGTTCGTCGCCCTGTTCGGTGCAGGTGAGCGCGCCCTTTGTGCAATGCCATATGCCATAGCGCGTCGTGTGCCCCGGACCGCCTGCATCAATGCGGCCATAGGTCTTTGGCGCGCCTTTCGCGATCACGTAATCGCTTGCCGGCGCGTCAAAGGACCAGAAGTCCAGCGGCCCGACATCGTCTCCGGGTTTGTACTTTGACATGTCTTTGCCTCCGCATCTTCGTGCAGGTCTGTCCTCACACCATCAGGCGGCCTCGTTACCCTGCATGATCATGTCGAATATGGCCTGATCCGTCACACCTTCGGACCCGATCAACAGGACCCGCGACGCGGAGGTAAGACCAAGTTTGTCGGCAAGGGACGAATCCGCCATCGCCGTGATCAAGGCAGCGAGACCCGCAACAGCGCTCTCCCCCGCTTCGATTGCCGTATCTTTGCCAAGTGGATTGGCCAGCAACCGGACGGTCGGGGCAACCAATGCTTCGGGGATCGTCAGGTAGTCGGTCGCTTCCTCAGCAAGGATTTCCCACGCAAGGCCCGACGGTTCGCCGCAGGACAATCCGGCCATCAGGGTTTCTTCGGCAATGTCGACCTTTGTTGCCGCACCGGTCTTTGCGCTTTCGAACAGGCACGCGGCAAGTTCAGGCTCGACAATGATCGCGCGGGGGGCGGCATCACCCCAATGCTGCCGCAGCGCCGCAATCACCCCGGCGGCCAACCCGCCGACGCCGCCTTGCAGGAACACATGTGTCGGCGCCTGATCAAGTGCGTCGGAGATTTCCTGAACCATGACGCCGTAACCACTCATCACATCGCAGGGCGGCAGTGAATAACCGGGCCAGGAGGTATCAGAAACCACGAACCAGCCGTTTTTCTCAGCTTCTGTCTTGGAAACCACGACGGATTCGTCGTAATCCCCGTCAATCCGCACAACTTCGGCGCCCAGATCACGCATGGCCTTGGCACGGCCTTCGCTGACTTCGGCATGGATATAGATGCGGCAAGGGACGCCAAAGCGTTTACACCCCCAGGCAAGCGACCGTCCGTGATTGCCATCGGTTGCGGACACAAGCGTGATCGCCGCGCAGGCATCAGCGTAGATCCCGCTTCTGATGTCGGCAAGGGACACATCCTTGCCCAGGCGTTTGGAAATCTCGCGTTGCAGCACCCGAAGGGCGGCATAGGATCCACCCAATGCCTTGAAGCTGCCAAGCCCGAACCGTGGGCCTTCGTCCTTATAGAGGATCTCACCTACGCCGATCTGGCTGGCGATTGCAGAAAGGGAGACAAGCGGCGTTGGCGCATAGCCGTCCCATGCCGTGATTTCCTGCTGTGCGGTCGCAAAACTCTCGGCTGTCAGGACACGATGCGCGGCATCTCCCTCAGTTCGTTTTGCAGCGACGTGCCGGATGTGCGCGTTGGGGAGGAGAGTGGTCATCATGTGGTCTTTCGTTTTGGCAGGCGGTCTTTCACAAGCTGCGCCCAAAAGGCGGCACCAAGGGGAAGAAGCGCGTCGTTGAAATCATAGTCAGCGGCATGCAGCGGTTGGCTGAACGGGGGTTCGGTGCCATTTCCAAGAAGCAGGAAACACCCCGGAACCGCCGCGCAGAAATGGGCGAAGTCTTCGGAGAAGCTCATCGGGGGACGGTTGCCGATCGCCGCGAGGCCCGCGCTCCTTGCGGCCTGAACCACAGCGTCGGTCGGTCCGGGGGCATTGATGGTTTCGATAAACTCCGTCTTGAACGTTGTCCCGGCGCGTACACCGTGAGCGGCTGCAATGCCATCGACGATTTGACGCATGAAACGCTCGATATCCATCCTGTCCTGTGGCAACCGCGCCCGAACGTCGCCTTTCAGGATCGCTGTGCCCGGCAGGACATTCCGCTGCCCATCTGTCAGAAACTCCGTCACGGACACAACCGCCCCGGCACCGGGGGCCAGCTTCCGCGAGACGATGGTCTGCAACGCCAGCACCACTTCCGCGCCGACCGTGATCGCATCAACACCGACCTGCGGCATGGAGGCATGGCCGCCCTGCCCTGTGATCTCGATCTCGAACAGGCTCTCACTCGCGCAGATTTGTCCTGCGCGGGTAGACACTTCGCCCACTGGCGCACCGGGCAGGTTGTGGATGGCATAGACTTCGTCCAGTGGAAACTGTTCCAGAAGGCCGTCGTTGATCATCGCCTGCGCGCCCAGCCCATGTTCTTCGTTGGGCTGGAAGATAAAGACGACCTTGCCGTCAAAGTCGGGATCATTGGTCAGAAGTTCCGCCGCCCCCAAGAGCATCGTCATATGCCCGTCGTGGCCACAGGCATGCATCACGCCGGCGTTCTGCGAAACATAATCGTGGGTGCTGATCTCCTGAAGTGGCAGCGCATCCATATCGGCGCGCAGGCCGATGGTCCGATTGCCACCGCCGGACCGCAGAACGCCGACAACGCCGACGCCTTCATGCACTTCCAAGCCAAGCGCGCGCAGGTGGTGCGCCACCTTGGCTTTGGTGCGTACTTCGTCAAAGCCAACCTCCGGATCACGGTGAAAGGACCGGCGCAGGTCGGTCAAACCGCTCTGAAAAGAATTCATCTTAGTCTCTTGTATGATTTCTGTATGACATTAGGCCGAATGAGCAGGATTTATCATCAAAAGATCGAGGATCGGCGATGAAATCCTTCGCGTTTCTTCATCTTCTCGACGCTTTCCATAAGTTGCAATGCCGTTCTGTCCATTTCCGCTCTCTGCATTGATCTGGGGCGGTCAATATGCGGTGCCGGAGAGGAAAAACTCAAGGGATACTGCCGCCTTGGATTGCGAAATCCCACGATGTGCGAAACCCCCGAATTCCGCCCGATCGCAATCAATTTCGTCACGCCCCGTCAGCAGATTGCGCTTTTTCCTCTTGAATCGCAGGTACCCTGACGAGGGTTATGCCAACGAAACAGGGGAAACGAGATGATTCCAGGGCTGGAAACCACGATCACGCACCAGGAAAGCTATGATCGCAACTTGGAAAGCTTGCACAGCCTTGGGGTTGTGCTGCCACGGATATCCGACTTGGCGGATCCCGCTGAAAGACTTGCCGGGAAAATGGTTGAAATCGCTGATGCGGCTCCCGATTCACCAGATGCACGCAACCTCTTCCGTGTGCACTGGCATAATGGGGCTGACCGCCGCAGCCTGGTGCCGGTGCCAGAGCATATCGTCCTCCCCGACGCTCTGACAGGTGTGAAAGCAAAGATTGTTGTTGCCTTGGGTAATCGGTTTCCGATGATCAACACGCATAAGGTTCTCGCGGCCTATGGCTGCCTGATCCCGCGTCTGATGTCGGGTGCTTTTGACGCCACCCGGCACCGGGCTGTCTGGCCTTCGACCGGCAACTACTGCCGCGGTGGTGTCGCCATTGCGACGGTGCTGGGCTGCCGGTCAGTCGCCGTTCTGCCCGAAGGGATGAGCCAGGAGCGGTTTGACTGGCTGAACCGCTGGCTGGCCGACCCAAATGACATTTACCGCACACCCGGCACCGAAAGTAATGTCAAAGAGATTTACGACGCCTGTCACACGCTGGAAAAAGACCCCGAGAACCTGATCCTCAACCAATTTGGCGAATACGGGAATTATGTCATTCACCGCGCCGTGACGGGACCGGCCTTGCAGCGCGTTTTCAGTCACGTGAATGCGGATGGTACGAAAACCGCGCGTGCCTTTGTTGCTGCAACGGGCTCTGCCGGAACACTGGCGGCAGGGGATCATCTGAAACAGGCGCTCGGCACTCAAACGGGTGTGATCGAGGCGCTGGAATGCCCAACGTTGCTGTATAACGGATATGGGGAGCACAACATCCAGGGCATCGGAGACAAACATGTGCCCCTGATCCACAATGTGATGGGGACTGATTTTGTCATCGGCGTGTCTGATGCCAGTTGCGACGGGCTGAACCTTGTCTTCAATACCTCAGCAGGCCGCGCCTTTCTATCGCAGCATCGGGGCCTGGCCCAGGAACAGATTGCGCAGCTGGGTGATCTTGGCCTGTCGTCCATTGCCAACATCATCGGGGCGATTAAATATGCCAAGTTCAATGATCTTGGCGCGGACGATGTGGTGCTGACTGTCGCGACAGATGGCGCGGACATGTATCACACCGAACTGACCATTGCCGAGGATCGGCGCTTTGACGGTCGCTTTGGCGAGGTGCAGGCAGCCGAGGCCTTTGGCCAGCACATGCTGGGCACCGGCATTGACCATACGCAGGAACTGGGCCGGTTCGACCGCGAGCGCATCTTCAACCTTGCCTACTACACCTGGGTCGAACAGCAAGGCACGTCGCTGGAGGCATTCGACCGCCGCCGCGATGCCTCGTTCTGGGATGGGTTGATGGATCTGGTGCCGGTTTGGGACGGTATGATTGACCGGTTCAACGCCGCGTAAAACTTCGGTCGAAGACATGCCCCTGACGGCCGCGCATTGGGGCGTCTACCGGACAGAGATCAAAGATGGCAAGCTCTGCGCTCTCCATCCGTTTGAGCGAGATCCCAACCGCTCTCCAATCGCGAATGGCTATATTGGCGTGTTGGATGACGACTTGCGGATTAATGCGCAAAGGGGCCCACCGCACACAGCTGCTTGATTTGTATCGAGAAGTTCCTGGGTCAAACAGAGCAACCTGAAGCCTATTGAGCAGGTTCAACGTTGCGGTCTTTTGTCCGCGAGCGACCGACCTGGACGTTTTTTCTGCGAGCCTCACTCGCCATGGCAACGGGGTTCGAACGAAAAAACGTTTGCTGAGAAAGTACTTTCCAAAAGGAACGGGTGTATCGATACATCGTCAGGCAAAGCTGAGTGCGGTCGCGCCGGCAAAACGTTTTGACGCATGTGTTGCGTCCAACCGCTGAAACCACCGACCAGCTTGCAATTCTTCTGTGCTGCGGCAAATGTCGAGTATCCTTCTAGCAACCCCAATTCTGGCATTCGCTTCGAAGCTACACTCATGAGGATCGCCATGAACCGCCGCCAATTTCTTGCCAGCGCTGCTGTCCTGGGGTCGCTCCCTCGGCATTTGATTGCACAAACATCCATGTATCGCTTGCGGGCTGAAGAAGTGACCAGCCAGGTTCTGCCTGCGGGCGACGGAATGACGCGCATGTTGGGCTTTAACGGCACAATGCCGGGCCCCGAACTTCGTATGCGGCGGGGCGAGCGCGTGACCATCGATGTTGAAAACAGGCTGAAGGAAGGTACAGCGGTTCATTGGCACGGCATCCGGCTAGAAAACAGCATGGACGGCGTGCCGGTTCTGACCCAAAAAGTTATCGATCCCGGTGATACCAAAACCTACAGCTTTGTGCCGCCTGACGCGGGCACATTCTGGTATCACTCTCATCATATTTCGCACGAACAGGTCGCACGCGGCATGATGGGGCCGTTAATCGTTGAAGAAGATGAACCCATTGATGTGGATCATGACATCACGGCTCTGCTCTCTGACTGGCGGATGGAACGGGATGGTACGTTGATTGAGGAATATGCAGACCGTCACAGCGTCGCCCATGCAGGGTACCTTGGCACATTTGCACGGGCGTTCTTTTCGCGCAGCGAAGTCAGTGTTGGGGATCGGATCAGACTGCGGCTCATAAATGCGGCCACGAACCGGATCTTTCCACTGGCCCTTAGCGGTGCGGCGGGTCGCATTGTTGCTTTGGACGGGATTGCCTTGTCCCAACCCCGCCCGATTGATCAACTCATGATGGCCCCTGCGCAACGGGTTGATCTGATCCTCGACGTGTCCGGACCGATCAAGCTGGACATGATGAGCAGGCAAGGCCCCTATGAACTTGGCGCTTTGGGAACTGCTGGAACAAATGACACGCGCCAACCTGCACCCATCGCTGCTTTGCCAGCACATGCAATTGCGGCGGCCGCTGATCCGGGCCAACATCTGACATTGCGCATGATGGGCGGTGCCATGGGAGGGCGTCACGGTGGAGACAACATCTGGGCCTTCAATGATGTATCTGATCTTCAGGCTGCGCCATTCAGTTCATTTAAGACAGGTGAGACGGCAAAGATCACGCTGGTCAACGACACATCCTTCCCGCATGGCATCCATCTGCATGGCCACCATTTCTATGAACTGGACGAAGAGGGTAACACCGGTGATCTGAGAGACACGACGCTCGTGTTTCCAAACCAGAGCCGCGATATTCTCTGCACCTTTGATAATCCGGGGAAATGGATGCTGCATTGTCATAT
>Ga0160419_100589_pt1 | contig 21647 bp, 14 predicted proteins | sample CelAP2metagpilot_2_FD_108196 | JGI IMG/M metagenome (GOLD analysis project Ga0160419, IMG submission 108196) | Phycosphere-associated microbial communities from Cellana algal ponds in Kailua-Kona, Hawaii, USA - Cellana AP2-4-25 metagenome pilot ... | reverse complement strand
TGCAGCCTGTTCCTCCTCATTGCACACGTTTCCTGCTGTGGCAGGGTCACAGCAGACGGGGTTCAATCGGACCCCGCTATCATCACACTTTACGTTGCAATTGGAGATGGTGCTTGCGTCGTTACTGCGGCCAAGTCGGGGAAATTGACAGTACCAGGTGCCTAAAGAGGGAGTAGGCGCAGGGGTAGATTCCCTGCCGGGTGAAGGCAAGCATTCAACGGGTTGTGTCGCCGCGTCGCACTGAAAGCTACTCGCCAATGCCTTACTCAGCTCCTCCAGGTCACACACGTCGCCCGCCGCGGCATTACAACAAACCGGGTGCTTGAAGTTGCCCGAGTTATCACAGGTTTTCGCGCAGTTCTCCGTCGTAAATTCCTCGCCGGCACGTCCCGCCTGAGGGAATTGGCAATACCACGCACCGGTCACAAAGTCTCCAGAGGCCACCAAGGCGTACTTCTGCCACGGCCTGGTGGCGATGGACGTACCGGTCACCGTTACGGTCAAGGTGTCCCCAGCCGTCGGCGTGTAGATCACCACCTTCTCTACCGTATTGACGGTATCCTTCTTACTTAGGCCATTAGGGTAGAATGCCTTCTTGTTGAGCTGGCTGTAAACCATCAGGTCCAAATCATGCAGGACGATGGATGCCGAGCTGGCCGTCGTAGGCGGCTCAATCCACACCAAAGTCACCTTGATGGGTGAAGAACTATCAGAGGGGACACTGAGCTTATACACGTGTTTTTCGGCCTCCTTAATGGTAGCGTTGTTGACGACAAAAAGATTGGACGTGGTTCGGCTACCCAAGCTCTGGACCCGCAGCACCTCGTTGAGTTTGATGCGGCCGTGACCCTGGTAGACATCAGGCGGTAAGCCGAGCTGCATCAACGAATTGTTGGCAAATCGAACAGCCTTCATTGGCACAGCCGAATTTATCAGCATGGCTTTCACCAAGGCCCCTGTAGGCACGAAGGCATCTGTTGCCGTCCTGATCCCGCGTGGGTAATATCCCTCCATGAAGTACTGGCGGACAAGGGTCGCGGATCCCGCCGCGATGGGTGTGGACATAGAGGTGCCTTGCCTCCTAATGACGCCACAGTTGGACCCCGCAGCGGCCGACACCACTCGCCGGCCCGGAGCAAGAACGTCGGGCTTGATGCGACCGTCGAGGGTGGGGCCCAAAGATGAAAAGTAAGCCACATGGTCACGGTTGAAGGAAGCGTCTCGCTCGTTTAGTGAGGCCCCGACTGACATCACATTCTTGGACAAAGCCGGGCTAGACACGCTGCCTAAGCCAGCTTGGCCACTGTTGCCTCCAGATACAAAGATGAGAGCGTCGTCATTGTCGTGCATGAACTTGTCTATTTCTGTGTCTGAAGTGGTGTAGGACTTGGCCGCGGGCGTGCCCCAAGAGTTGCTAAAAATCCGCGCCCCTGCCTTGTAACCCGGTGGAAAAAGGCGCGTCGCAAAATTTGCGGGCACGCTCAGACTACCTGTATCAAAACCCACGTCGAAGAAGGCAACCTTGGCCCCGGGAGCTGCCCCTTTATAGGTATCGTAATCAAAATTTGGGTCAACAGACTCGCCTACAGCTGAGCCCGCCACATGCGTCCCGTGGCCATCGATCACATCCGTGTCGTCGGCCCACTGCACGTACTGAATGACCTTCCGCTTTTTGGTATCAAATGCTGCCGCCGAAATGGTTGTGATGGCCACAGGCCCTGAAGAATCACTGAAAAAACAGCTGTTTTGGTCCAGGCCCGTGTCGACGACTTGCAATACCTGCCCTTTCCCGTCAAGGCCCACGCTGTAGTAGGGAAAGGTGCTTTTGTCCTCATCATAGATGCCATCGCTCCCACCCTGAGAAATGTAGGCGGCTGCAGCGTTGTACATTTCGATGTTTTTGAATTCTTCGATGAAAAGCACGGCGGGATCACTGCTGACAAAGGCCAACAAAGACATGAGACAGGCAGACTTGCCCTGGTGGGTGCTATTGCTGTATTGAAGTGTCCAATTTTCAGATGCCGCGTTGACAATTTTGTCAAAGCCGCTCAGTCGAAGGTATGGGTACTGGATCGAAGCTGCCACTTGCTCAAAGCTGCATTGAAACTTGCCATCCAGCACCGGGTCCACATAGTCTGCCCATGTCTGCGCCCCATTCACACGCCTGGGCTGGTCCTCCGTAAAGCGATTCAGGCTTTTGTCATCTACTTCATTATCATCCGTCTGCATCATAAGCAGGCGTTCACGCTGGCGCTGGCGTACCCGACGCCGAAGTACTTGCCTGCGGGCAGCGGTGGAGGGGTCTGCCGCGGTGCCGACAGCCGCCCACTCAAAGTCCTCTTCAACCACGTTCAGAAACTCGCCCGTACGCAAGCGGCGGACAATGCGGTAAAGTACAGTCCTGAGGGCCTTCTCATCTTGTTCCATACCCGGGCTCATGACGAGACGCAGGCGCGGGGAGGTGGCATTGAAAAAGATGCCCGTGTCGACACTTTTGCGGAGGTCACTGGAAATTTTAACGACGGAGGGAATAGGTCCTCCATTCACAATCTGGGGCAGCCTAGTTGTTACGTTCAGGACAGTGCCGGCTGACGCGTGAATGAGTTGGCAAGAGACGCTGGCGTTTGCAAAGAGCGGGAGGGCATTTGTATGATTGAACGCCGTCATCATCTCCTGGTAGCCCCTGTGGCCATTGGTGGCGCAGAGAAAGAATGGGATTGAATCGCTTCGGTTGAGGAAGCGCTTCCACTGGAAATCAGTGACCATTTTTACGTCCGAATTATCAGGTAACTCGGTTAAGACATCTGCACTGAACAATTCTGCGAGGAAGGTGGCATCGGGCGGGGCAAGGGTGACATTATAGTTGACTGCAGGCCCTGGATTTGCTGGTGGAGGGCTGCTTTGGTCGTCATCATCCACGGCGGTGGTAAAGACAGTGATGTCTACGTCATCTAAGGCGCTTTCGGCCTCTTGTGCATGCGCCGTCTGTCCAAACAGGAGGCCCAGCAAAACAAGGACGGATAGGAATCGGCGACGACTCATAACTGAGCCATGACGGCGGGCGAGGGAGGGGAACACGGCGCCAGCCGTCATCGTAATTACAACCACCCGGTGTCCAGCAGTTGCGGTCTGTGAATATATTGGAGAGAGGTGAGTGCGCAAAAAAGAGAGAGTCGGAGGAATTGGAGCGGAGGGATGTCGACTCCTCGTCATAATCCGATGAGAGAATGGTTGTCAGAAGTCAAATATGCGCCTCTTCAAGACATCGAAGGTCACTGGACGAGCAAACCGGAAGCTAGATGCCATTTGAGGCCCTGAAGACACAAGTATTGCTGGAGAATCTTGTGGAGAGGGCGATCCAATAGTAGATTGCGATCTAAACTAGCATGAGAAAAGCGAGGGGAGAAACGTTTGAGGATGAGGGCCAGGCGTTTTTGAATGGCGAAGACACCGGCAAATGGAAAGGGCAAGGGCCTGGTAAAGCCGCCGTTCCATTATCTGCTGTATAGCCCAAAATCAAGCGAACTCCGCTGAACCGGCACTCATTCAGAGCATGGAGAAAAATATACCCTGCTTCGAGGATGGCCTGTTAGTTTTCACTTTTCCAACGGTCAACGGTCAACGGTCATATGAAATAGGAGCCACGTTTAAAAAAAGCAACAAAAGTCTCCTTTCTCCTTGGCTTTTATATCAGTTCATACAAACGCCCGTGTGGGTATGCGTGGCAAGGATATTTGAAATACCCAGTGCGTAAGGTCTGAACTCCTTGATTTGACACCGTTGCGCGCTCGTAGGCATCCAGCCAGTCGGTTCATCATGTGGGCGTATGTGATGCCCCGAGCGATGGGGGAGATCGTGAGATCGGATCTTTGCCCAATTCATGGTTTCATTACAGGGGCGTATTATCGTTCCTCCCAGGATAGCTTTGTTGGCAACGAATTCCGTGCTTTCAGCCTTCTTGCCCGGTGGTGCCCCCCCACGACCCGTCACAGCATAGACTGAGCCACATTAATCTCTGGCTTCATTTGCGTAAGGTGATAAGGTGAACCTGAACGCGACGACCAAGACGTGAAAGCTTAGGATATAGAGAACACCAATCCATGTCTTGTCCTTGTCAGTCGACTGAACAAATGCAACGGGCACCCGCAATGTGCAGTCGGATGAGGTCGGCAACTAAAGAGAAGCAAAGAAACAAGGGAAGTGAAAGACAGCATGAACGTCTCTTTTTCCTTGTTGCATTCATAAATTATAGAGATTCTTGTCATTATGGGTGCATCACACCTGCTGAGGCCGCCGAAGCTGCCAACATCCAATTACCAAGGTCCACGACAGGCAACGTTTCTTGCTGCCCAGTGGCCATGTGCTTCACCTTTACCTTGCCCTCCGCCGCCTCTCCCGCCCCCACCAACACCACATATGTCGCACCTAGACGATCGGCATGCTTAAATGCCCACTTAGTCTTGCGCGCCTCCAACTGCAGGTCAACCATCAGCCCCGCACTCCTTAACGACGTGGCCGCCGCAATCGCCGTCGTCTGCAACCCCGTCTCCATCGCAAACACCGACGCATCCAACCTTAGCGGCAACGCGGGCACTAGCTTCTTACTCTCAAGCAATTCTATGATCACCGCGTCACCAAATCCAAACCCTACGGCTGGCAGCGCCTCCCCTCCGAAAGCTTCCAACAATTTATCATACCTTCCTCCCCCACATATTGCCCTCAGTTCCCCCTGTCGATCAAAGGCCTCGAACACCACCCCAGTATAGTACGCCAAGCCCCTCACCACGCTCGCATCTAGCACCAACCAATCATCGAATCCATACGCGCGTGCATATTCAAATAATTGTCTAAGCTGACCCAAGGCCGCCGAATCCTTGCCAATCGCCTTTTCTAAGCCCTCCACATCCTTACTTTGGATCACCTCTAGCAACCGGAGCACTACTGACTCCTCCAAGCCCAATGCCGTCAAATCGTCCTGAATCGCACTTAACGGTATCTTCTCCAATTTATCGACCAACACACAGGTAGCTGCAAAATTCTCCTCTGGTACACCTAAAGCAGCAAGGACCTCTGTCAACACTCCTCGGCTATTCACCTTAATTCCCACATCATTTGCCGTGAGTCCTACGCGCGCAAAGAAGCTGACAATTGCAGCAAGAAGCTCTGCTTCAGCTTCCACTCCTGATATGCCCCACACGTCCATGTTCCATTGGTAATGCTCGCGACGACGACCTCTGGTCATGCGTTCATACCGCCAGCACTGGGGAAACGAAAACCACTTGACAGGCAAGACTAGCCCGTTCCTCTTCGCCATCACCATCCGTGCCAACGACGGGGTCATCTCCGGACGTAAAGCCACACGCCGCCCTCCCTTATCCTCAAAATTGTAGAGTTGTTCTGTCACTTCCTCCCCGGCCTTGCGGACATATAGAGCTTCTGATTCAAGCACAGGGGCATCATATTCCTCAAAGCCATGCTCCCTTGCCACTTGCCGCCAATGTCCAAAGAGCCAATTGCGCAGGCGCATTTCTTCGGGATAGAAGTCTCGCGTGCCCCGGGGAGGTTGGAGGTCGAGCTTGGCCTTCTGTGGTTGGCTTGTGCCTTTCTTGTCGGCTCTGCGGTGGGTTGAGATTTGGTTAAAAGGAGTCAGTAAGACGCACGCATTTTCGTTTCCCCTCCTGCCATCCTCAAGACGCACCTCTTATTAGAGTCCTGTTTGACAGCAGCACTAGCGCGTCCGCCATCTGCGGCATCTGACGCCATAAGGGTCTGGTGCCCAAGGCTTCTGACCCTGACGAGGCTAGCGGAGGAGGGGAGACGGCGTGACAAAAGGGGGACTTCGGACACCGAGGCTCTTCTGCCCGCCGCCGCGCCATAACACCTCCAGGCTAGGCATGTTGCGGCCTTCATGAAAATAGCGCAGGCCGCAGCCAAGAAGATGGTGACAAGGACGCTCTGGCTACTGCTGCTAGAGGCACCACGCACGCGTTTGGTCATGGGAAGCAGAAAGGAGATGAGGGGCTTGTGGACAGGTTGCACCACACAAAAGGCGCCCAACCCGACAAAAAGACACCTGTGCGCAAGCCGAAAGAACGTGTTTGTGAGAGTGTAAGCCTGACTTCTCATTAAAAGTGAGTAAACATAAAAATACACAATTGAATCCTGCTGGAAAAACATTCCCACTTCCTCCATCCCTCCCTTCCACCAACCAACATGCACACATCCACATCATCGCAGGAACACGGCATGCCAGCGGGCGGTGTGAGGGTCTCGGTTGCGGTCCCTCTGCTCGCATGCTCCTGCCTCATTTTTTGCAGTACAATGGCGCGGCCCTCAGCCTTCCTTCTAAGCCTCCCGTCTCGTTCACACCGCCCCCTCCTTGCTCGTCTTTTCGCCTCGTCAGTGCCAAACAAATCAGAACGGCTGAAGTTAAATATAGCAATTGTTGGTGGCGGTTTGTCTGGCCTGTCGACAGCTTGGCATCTGGCAGGCCGTGTTCAACGCCTTACCATCTATGACAGCATGGCACCAGGGCAGGCCTCGGCCTCGGCCGTTGCGGGCGGCTTACTCCACCCACTCACGCCCAAGAACCGCATAATTTGGTCAGGACTGGAAGGATTCGAAGCCACTCTCCGCCTCGTGGAGGCAAGCAAGGCAGCGCTCTTGAATGCAGGAGATGAAGCTGCCGCCCGTCGGCTGCACTCATCACCGGGCACCATTCTTCGTCCAGCATTGATTCCACAACACGTCCTCAACTACCAGGCAGCCGCCGCCAAGCTCCCGGAATGGCTAAAATGGCTGGAGGGAGAGGAATGGCAATGTAAAGCCAACAATCCGGGGCATGGATTGCTGTTGCGGAATAGTATTGTGTTGTCCATGCCTGACTACTTGCGAGGCCTCTGGCTGTCACTTCAACAAACACACGGCAACACCACCATGTTGACATGGGAACAGTGCACCTTTTCCAATGCTCAGGCTATCAAACATAAAAAAAAAAATGCAGGAGCTGCAGCGTACGATGTAATCGTCCTAGCCTCAGGGGCCGGCATCTGCTCTTTCCCCGCACTGAAGCATCTACCCATTGAGCTGGTCACAGGACGCACTTTACTGGTGGATCAAGAGGAAGAAGATAAGGAAGGGAGGGAAGAGAGCGCGGCGGGGACCTCATTGGGCTCAGCATTGCTCTGCGGCGAATATGTAGTGCCGGGGGTGGACTTGAGGAGGGGCGAAGACTGGACGAAGGCAGAGAGGAGAGTGCTGAGGTGTGGTTCGACAAAGGAATACGTGAAAGATCCTTGGGGACAAGTGGCCAAAGTGAAAGGCGGGGAGGAGAAAGAGGAAAAGGGCGAGGAGAAGATGAGGGCTTTGCGAGAGAAAGCGGAGAGGATCTACCCTCCTTTGAAAAGGAGACCTGCCGCGTACCGTATCACGACTGGTACTCGCGTAGCCACGCCAAGAAGTGATCTTGGCAGGGTTCCTATACTCGGTCGTGTTTCTTTGAGAGGAAAGGAGGGAGGAAAGGAGGAAGGGGAGGAGGTGGAGACGTGGTTGTACACCGGGTTGGGTGGGAGGGGCTTGATTCATCATGCCTTTCTGGGGGCAAAACTGGCAGAGGCTATCTTGATGGGGGATGAGACATTACTGCCCTTCCAGGTACGGGCACCCCTTGTCAAGCAGAGGGAAAAAAGATTTTGGTGAAGGTATGAGTGATCGTAGGAAAATCATGAGAGAAATACAGAATCTTAGTCGTGGTAGGAGTGCAAGGCATTGGCACTGTAAGTAATGCATGTCAGTTCATCGTAAAATAGAAAAAAGAAAAGCACACAAACGCACACTGCAAGAGGGGAAATCCTTTTTATCCTTCTCAAAGCCACTCTATGTGTCGTTTTCTCCGTGCTTTTCTAAATCTCTTCCTACTGCAAAATTCTTCCAGTCCCACATACATATACATGTATACACACACATATATATATACATATATACATATATATGTGTTATTAATATCAATTTAGGCGGCGGTTAACCAGCCAATTCTCATATTGTTCCATCACTCTCTCCATACAACATCGGCCACTCTCCTCTCCACTCTCTTCCCTCGCTCTGGCCTTCCTACCATGACGCAATTTGACTACAGGCAGAGTTAATTTCCTCTAGCTGCCCGCTATTGTTCATGTCAGTGTGCTTTTGAGCATATGTCAGTATACCTTGGCACGCCCTTTCCCCCTCTCTACCTACCTACATAGCTTGTCCGACCTTGTTCTTGCAGGAGAGTCTCCACTGTGAGTTTAGGAAAGCGAAGGGGGAAATGGAAAGAGGGAGGGAGGAGTTGTGAGATGTGATGCAAAAAGTGTCAAGCACGATAAGAACATGTAATTCAGAGCACGAGAAACGAAATTTGAGCCGCGCGCATCATCTCCCCTCCCTTTAAAGACAGAGCAAGCTTACTTGATGAGAAAAAGGTTTCAAAATCATCGTCCAACACACGAAAATCTCCCAAATCAAGTAAGTCTCCACTTTCGTCCCTCCGTTGCAGCTTCCCATCAATGATGTAATGTGGGATCCCGTCATAGTAGACCTGGACACATGCACACTCTTTTGTTGCATGTTCTCCTGCGCACTTCTTTTGTGCCTCCCCTACTTCTTTTTCGGTCAGTTTCCCCTTTTCGGAGGTGGAGGGGGAGGGAGGCAAGTCGGGGAGAGGGGGGGGAAGGGCAGCGACAGGAGGCGGCGGAGGAGAAGGAGGGTCGTCGTGTTTGTGGCCTTCTCGACATTCGAGGACACGGTCGGGCGAGAGGAAGTCGACATGCTGCCCGTGAAGCACGCGTGTAAACAGTTTCGGTTGCCCTGCTCCTGCTCCTGCTCCTGCTCCTGCTCCTGCCCCTCCCACCCCTCCTGCTCCTGCTACTGCTCCTGCCCCTCCCATCCCTCCTGCTCCTGCTCCTTCAGCTGCAGCGGCGGCAGCGGCAGCGGCGGCGGCGATAAGCCTTCCTTCCCCTGCTCCTCTACCTGCTCCTGCTGCTGTGCCATCGGGGCTTAAGCGCATGGCTTGCATTCCTCTGGCGGCAAAGTCAGTGAGGGAGGAGATGCAGGGAGGTTGATGTGTGGTGTTAAGGCGGGCTAGATACGCCCTCTTGGCCTCTCCTCCTGCATCTCCCCGTCCTTCGCCTCCTCCCTCTCCTCCACCCCCTACGCTTTCTCCTTCTGCCCTAACACCTTCCTTTTCCTCATGATGATGATGGGCCTGCTCGTGGTGCTGGTGGTGTTGACAGCGGTGGTGGTGATTCTTTGAATCACGCTGGTGCTGGTACTGTTGCCATAGCTGCAACTGCCCTGCTGCACCATACGATTGCTTGCTTCTGCTGCTGCTGATACTGCTGCTACATTCATCCAATGCTCCTACCGCAGCTGCAGCTGTAGTGAAGTGTGAGGTTGCAAGAGAAGGGGTTGATTCAGTCGTACGTCCTGCCGCCACTCCTTCTATTGCAACAGGTGCTCCTCCTCCGCCTCCACCACCACCACCTGCTGCTGCTGCTGCTGCCATTACTGATGATGCTGCTGCATCCCGCACTCCACGGCCTCGCTTTTTGGAAGCGGGCGAATTCGGTGAATGCGAGGGAGAGGAAGGAGAAGGAAAGGGGGAGAGGGAAGCATGATTCTTGGCAGGCAAAACATTGATGTGAGGAGGACGGATGGAGGGCATGGACGTCAAACCAAAGCCTTTGACTCCCATCTCTCCCTTCCCCCCAATATTCCTCTCCTTCTCCCTCGCCTGGACGCCCCACACCTTCATTTCTTCCTCCCATCGGCCCTGCTCCTGGCTCTTCCCCGGTGTCTCCCCACGTTTCTCGTGCACCTTCGCATGCTTGTTCATGTCGTATCTCCTTGCAAACCGCCTCCCACACCCCGAATAGGGACACAAAAAACCCTTCAAGCCACTGTGTGTTCGCTCGTGAGACCTCAAGTCAGAAATCCGGGCGAATTGCCGCCCGCAGTTCATCCAGGGGCAGGTGTAGGGTCTCTCGCCTGTGTGGACCCGGACGTGGATTTCCAGGTCGGCTTTCCGCGAGAAGGTTTTTTCGCAGATGGAGCAGGAGAAGGGACGGACGCCCCCGTGTGTGAGGAGGTGTCGTTTCAAATTTCCCTTAAGGGTGAATGTTTTCTGGCAGTGGTTGCAGGAAAACGTGCCATCGGGGAGGATGGAGCTGTTAGCTTTCAAATTGTCGTCCTCGGCGTTTGAAGACTCCCCACGGATGGATGGTACAGCGGTAGTTGCTGCTGTTGCTGTTGTTTTGCTACTTTTGGTGTGGCTGATGGTGGTTAAGTTGGAATCTGAGAGGGCGCCGGGAGAGGAGGAAAAGGGGGGGGGGCAATATGAGGAAGAGGAAGGTGATGAAGAGGGGCCAGCTTTGCCTTTCTTTCTCCGCCTGGAGTCCTCGCGTTGCTTGTGTGGGCGCTGCAGCTGCTGTTGCCCAAATTCTTCTTGCGATAGTGGTTGCTGCTGCTGTTGCTGCTGCTGCTGCTGCTGCATTGGGTTGTAGATGTGAGGGGGAAGAGCTACCTGGGGAGGGGGATTGCGGAAGAAGGCTTGTGCACGGGGAGCAGGGGACAGATGGGAGAACGGAACGTCGATAATGTTGTTGTTGTCGTTTCTGCTGTTATGGCGGTAGTTCTGCTGTTGTTGCTGTTGCTCTAGGTGCTGAAGTGGTGAGGGACTGGGGGATGGTGGCCGTGACAAGACCACTTCAGTTACTGGCGGCGGGTGCTGGGAACCAAAATGACGGTTGGAAGAAGAATGATAAGAAGAGGAACAAGAAGGAAGAGGAAGAGAAGGAACTGGGAGAGGGTTTAATTGTGGGGGGCGCGATTGTGCCCCGGCTGGCGGGGGAGGAGGAGGAGGAGGAAGCACGGAAAATTGTGGCGGGTTGTGCGCGTGGATGAAAAATGGCTGATGGCTCCCGTCTCCCGGAGGATAGGCTTGTTTTCCCTTGCCGCCGCCACCACTGTCACCGCTACCATTTTGAGATGCAAGCCCTGCGAGGACCGGCTCAAGAGGAGGATTTCTCATCGGCGCGGCTCGGGGAATTATGCCATCCATGTCCTCCGGAAGGTTGGTCTGGTGCCTCGGTGGCTCCTGCTGCTGCTGCTGCTGCTGATAGCGGCGGTGTTGGGTATAGTTCGGAGGCAGCACTTGGCTGCCATCCCCTCTTACCTCGCCTGGGTGCATCTGTGGGTGCGGGTTGGGTGTGAAAGGAATGTTGAATTAGGAGGGGATGGACAAGTTGCAGGGGGTGAGGAGGTCGACGAGTGAGAGACTGCGATTTTGCTGCGCGCTGCGAGTTGGCATTTAAAAATGCCATCCGACGGCGTAAACTTTTTGGGAGACCGCCTCCCCCGGCAGGTACGACCTCTTCCGTGACGACGATGACATGCGAGCAGCTATCTTTTCTTCTTTCTTCGCTCCGTGGCCAACTGTCATGAGGACTGTATGCGGGGCGTGCGCGTCTGGTAAACTTCTAAGGTTTAGTGCATGCGGCCCTATGAACAACGTAACAACGATTAACTCGTCGACGCTGGTGAGAGTTGAATAATTGCCTGAGCATTATGTATGAAGGCATGCTCGACTGTTACCCGCCTGGGAGTGGCGTTTTGGCGCGAAGGCAATAAGTTCCCCGCCGCTCGGCAGCAAAACCCATGATGTGGTCCACATAATGAGAAGATGGCTGTGGTGCGTGTGTGGATTCCAGGATGAAGTATCATTGCCTTCGCTTCGTCCAACAACGGCAGGCAGCAAATCCCCAGAAATCATGCACACAGACATTGACGAACGAGTTGCTCTGTTCGTAGAGGACGAGATGGCATGTCGACCCCTTGGGGGAGAAGCGCCTTCGGAGCGCGGATGAAACAAGACTCGCAGCGCCTGCGGAAAATTCGCTGTCCGAGGTCAAGGGAGCACGTAAATTGCGCCAAAGTAAGCTCCAAGACACAGCGCTTAGTACTTCTGATCTCTTCATTTTTGCTTACAATTGCTTCCCCTTTTGACTTCTTTTTTAGAACCACTGACATACGATACTCAGCTACCACACCCCTTCTTTCACTCCACTTGTCCACGCAATTCCAGCGTTATGTCCCGGCTACTCCCACCATTTTTAATCCCCTGCCCCTCCCCGTGTAAAGCATGCACATTTGCCCGCAAGGTAACTGCGAACTCACCACGATGCACCGGCACAAACCGCAAAGGAAGCTTGACAAAAGCCTTCGGTCTCAGCTTTATGACCCGATGGGCCAAGACGAAGGGAAGGGAGGCAGATTCCAACACAACCAGCTGCGGCGCGGAAAGAGGGTTACACAGCCGCACCCTCTGGATGTTCACGCTGCCCAGTGGTTGCTTCCCAAAGTTGATAAAGGTTTGAGCAAAACCTACCCCAGGGGTCCCGGAAGAAGAAGATAAAAAGGCGGAATTGGAGGACGATGGTTGTGTTGGTGTCGAGTGTGTTGGAGACATGGGGGACTCATCCGAGATTCTTAATGACTTCGCGCCCACTGCTACTGCCGCATCCTTTCCCTTCCTGCTGGGGTAGAGCCTCCTCAAATATCTGTTTTTGGCGCTTCGATCACTAAAATTCACCTCCAGCTGCAAGGGTGTCTTAACCACTCCTCCAATCCCTCCCGCTGTCCCCACTTCTCCGTCAGTCGCCGTTCCCACCAGGTCAACGTCGTACATCCCTTCTTCCCTTCCCCCTCCTCTTTTTCCTTCTCCCGCTCCTCTACCCTCCTCAACAGGCACACCCACACGCAAATGCAACGTGGCACGATGCAAGCCTGAGTGCACAGGAAGAAAGGTAATCAACAAACGTAGAATGCCGTCAGCACCCACTACCTCCTCGTCCTTCTCCCGGACCTTGCCGCAGCTGCTCACGTGAAAACAACCCTCCTTCTCCCTCTTGGCCTCCCCCCCTTCTTCGTCCTCGTCCTCCTGATGATGGAAGGTAAAGGCAACGTGAACAATGCAAGGGCCAGGCCGACAGTTTCGGAGTTGAAGTTCACGGGAAGCGGCACAGCCCACTAAGACTTCGCGCCAAGTGATTGGCAAGGAAACGTCGGGCATGACTGGAGGGGAAGGACGAGCAGCAGTAGTAGCGGCGATTGTTGTAATACAAGTCGGCTTGTTGGGGTACGAAGGTGAAGGTGCAGAAGGCGATAAAGTTGAGGAAGAGGAGATGGACGACGGGGAAAAGGAGGAGGAATTAGAGGACGGTGCAGAATTGCGGCGAGACACCTCCACATCGCTTTCCTGAAGTAATCCTTCAAATGTTCGATGAGTTGTTAGTCCTTTCTTTCTACCTTCCTCGCTTTGCGGCAAAGAAGCAGCAGGCTGCAGAGGCGAATATAAATGGGGCAACCGTGCGGTTGGTGGAGGAGGGCGGCTTGGTGACAGGCCCCGCTCTGCTGCCTCTGCAACTTCTTGCTCTTGCTCCTGTTCTTCATCGCTGCTCATGCTAAAATGGAAAGGTATCTGCCCACGGGAAGAAGCGGGACGGAAGGAGGAGATAGAGGAAGAGCAGGACGCAAGGGAGGCAGCGAAGGAGGTAGGGGAGGAGGAAGCCATAGCTAGCACTTCCAGCACCGACTTGGGACTCGTTGGAAATGCGGTGGTGACCATCGCTCTACTGCTGAGGCTGGCACTACTGCTAGCGCTGTTGCTGCAGTTGCCCTTCCTGCCTTCCCTCATGCCCGTACCATTCATGCTACTGCTGCTGCTGCCGCTCTCACTGTCCCTCCTGATATCGTCACCTGTAGAGGAAAGAGCCAGCATCCGCCGTCGGACCTGCGTTCGGCCTTCGTCCTCCTTCTCGTTCCCCTGCCCGTGACCACTGCGTAGTTCGGGTCGATGCCGCGAACAGGCACTGTCTGCCCCCCACCCACGGCGAGCCCCGGTCAAAAGAGGAAGAGAGATCGAAAAGAGGGAGTCTCCCTCTGGCTCCTTTTTCCTTTCTGCAGCAGAAAGGGAGGGGGCAGACACACAGGAGGAAGACGAGGAAAATGAGGAGGAGAGAGAGGAGGACGGGACCGCAGCGGCAGCAGAAGCAGAAAAGGGTCTTTCTCTGCTTGAAGACGCCGAACTGGATACAGCTATTGCTGCTGCTGTTGCTACTGCTGCCGCCCTAGCCGCTGCGCGTGCTGCTGCTGCTGCTGCTTGGGAGGAGACCGCTTTGGTTAAGTCACCGGAGGAACTGACGGTCGAAGAAGGCGGAGATTGAACAGACCGAGGAATGGTAGGAAAGCCATCCCAACGCTCCGCTGGCTTTGGGTGGTGGTGGTGCTGCTGCTGGTGCTGCTGCAGTTGGCGCGGAGGAGACACGGGGGGCTCCATCGTGTAGATAGACCAGCGTGGCTGCTGCAATAGCTGCTGTGCGCTCTCCATTACCGGTACGTCCATCTTATTGGTGCCGATTTGCCGAGAAGACGAGGCGAAGAAGGAGGAGATTGAAGACGTCTGCGAATGAAAGCGCACTTCCCCACCACGCCCGGCCTTCCCTTTTCCCTTCACTTCCGCCAACGATAACGACGCCGACTTGTCGGACAAGTCAGCAATAGAAAGGAATTCACCACCATTATCTCCCTCCTTATGTATCGTAGACAGATATCCTTCTTCTCTTCCCTCCCCTCGACGAGAAATTTTGTCGTGTTGCTGCTGCTGCCGCTGCTGCGCGCCAGGCCGTCCGGAGAGATCCTGACACTGTGTGTCCTGCCACACAAACTTCTTGACTGCAGAAAGCATGCGATCGCTAAACCAACTCTTAATCCTCTCTTTCTCAACGACGTCAGGTGTATGGATTGCGTGAGCCCGGGATATCAGGGCATCTACTGACGGGGTGCTTGGCGCTGGTGCTTGGAGTCCGGGTGGGGGAGGAGAGATGGGAGAGATAGGAGAAGGTGCGGGGACACGGGGAAATGTAGGCATGGGGGAGGCGAAGGTCCGGAGTGGCTGACAAGAGGGCTGAATAGGACGGGCGAGGGTAGGAGAGCCGGAGGAGGAGAATTGTCGTGTCGTTGACAACGTGGGGGACATGCCTTTGACACTTGTGGTAGAGGAAGTGAGTAGAGGGGAAGAGGCAGTAGACGCGTTGGTGGGTGTGATATTCTCATATTCTACTCCTTCTTGTTGTTGCTCGTCGCTTGCATGGTTCCGTCGACTTCCTTTTTCACCTGCTGCTACTCCGTTTTCTTCTACCTCCGCTATTTTTTCGTCCAAATACAGGGCCGCTTCCGCTCCCTCTTCATCGTCATCATTATCGCTCGAATCAGAGCTCAAATAAAATATGGGACTATCCATGTCCCTACCAGACTTCTGGCTGAGGCTACTGGAGGTACTGCCGGTTTCATTTTCGTGCTTGGGGGTCAATGATGACGGACTCTTCTCCACATCTATCAACCGACGACGACCGCTGCTGCTTGTCGCACTCCTGGCACCGCTGCTGCTACCACCGTGTTTTTTTTCGGGTTTTGTCGTGGTCAAAGGGGAACGAAAGATAGGGCTGACACCCATCTTGCCGATGGGTGTCATGTTGTCGTTGTCGCCCGCGCTGCTGGTACTGATGAAGCTGCTGTTGGCCACCCTTTCCTTTTTGTCCGAGGCAAGAGACTGCGCTCGGTCGTGATGGTTGCTCAAGTCGTCAAGGCTTTGAAAGGGTGCCCGCTGCGGGTCCCGGTCACGGTCAAACAGCAGTCGACGGTTCGGGGAGGGCGTCGGCGCACCAAGTATAGAGGCGAGGCTTGGACTCTTCAGTTGCTGATGGTGCTCTCGTCGTTTCTTGTGGCTCGACGCAGCCACCGGCGTGCGGTTCTCCGAGTCCTCCTCCTGCCGCAGATACTGCGCCAGGTCATTGGCCTCGGCATCGACATTGGTTGTTGCCATGCCCGTCGCCCACAGTAAACTTTGAAGTCCTGCTTGTGCAGCTGCTGGTCGTTGCCGCGAGAACGACTTGCGGCGAGCGAAGAAAAAAGCGAGCGGGGGTGATGTGTCTAGGTGCCCTTGCCTGCCTGTCGGATTGAGCTGGAAGTTGAGGTTCGTATTTGTTTTGCGTGGTGAGCATGGTAGACTAAAGTAAAAAGCAAAGGCCTTAGGCCTGTTATTTAATAGGGTGCGCAATTGATCATAAGCACTGAAAAGCCGTTACGACAACAAAAGCTTGCCCGTCGTCTTTCTCTTTCGGAAACCCCAGTCTCGACTAGCACAGTTCAAGGCCCGGGACAAAAGTGCTGATCTTGGGCCTCACCCTATTTACGGATGCGGCGCCTGTGTGGTTATCCTAATCACTTCCTCTTGCCCATTTCACACGAGACCCATGGCCCATCTGCTTCTTTGATCGGGACAGCACGCACTCATCTCGGGCAAGTTACTCGTGGCGAGACATATCACCCAACCCTACTACCATGTGGTGCTGGGAACATGCCGACTCCGTCTCATTCATATTCATCGGCCGCCGCATTTTCCTATTATGCATCCTATCCAACGCAAAGCACAGGCCCCAAGGACAAACGCGGACGCCGTTCGGGCATTAGGACACCCACTATCCCCTCGCCCGCAATTGCCGGTCACCGCGAGCCTGCATCCATGATGGTGGGAGTGGGCTACAAGGATAAATCATCCAAATCAAGTATTGCGGCAGCATGGGGCTACACCCGGAGGACCGGCATCACAAACTCCGTGCGGGCGCATTGGGCGTCCCGGCGGGGCAAGAAAGTGCTCGTTGGGCTTTTCATGTGAGTGCGTGCAAGGTGTAGTGTCAAGAGCATATTTAATTATCGGTTTCCATACTCAGTGGTTACAGCACCTATCTCTCGATATGCTCGGCCTGCCTTTCGTTTTGCCCCACATCCTGGAAAGCTCCTAGGAAGCCGCCCCAAAAAAACTCTCCCACATCCCACATGCATCATCCACCCCACAGCGTCCTATTGTGCACAACTATGTTCATTGCCCATCTCATCCGTCTTTCTGCCGGCATTTTCCGCAGCAGCAGCAGCAACGCCCCCCCTGCTGTGCGGAGTTTCGTGAGCGAGGACGGGGCGGAGGATGTTGCGCCGCAGCAGCTTCTATTCCCTGAGCAAGACTTAGGAGAGGTACCAGAGCTTGGGGGCATTGATTGGGCCAGTAAAAATATTGACGACGCATGGGAGCAGCCTGTGGCGCGGTATTTGCATTTGAATCCTTCTGATTTGAAGGACGCGGAGCTGGCGATGCCTGTTTTGTTTCCAGTGGCCGTGCAGCTACAGGGTGATCATGACTTAGATTTGACCTTATGCCAGTTCGATGTCACCCCTTACCATCGCAATCCCGAACAGTATCCTATGTCCAAAGACCTGATCATGAACTTCTGTTCCGAGCGACGGCGCAGCAACAAACTCGCATCCATCCTCGCAGAGGACGCGACAGCTGGCAAGCAACTTCAGCCCACCGGATTCATCTTCCACGAGAGCCGGGTCGGCTCCACTCTAGTGGCTAACATGCTCGCATCTGTTCCGACCAATTTGGTCTATTCAGAGCCCTCCCTTCCTACCGGTGTCATCCACGCTTGCGACAAGGCCAGCTGTTCCGAAGAAACTACCGTCCGCCTCCTCCGCATGGCCATCCTGGCCATGGGCCGCTCCCACGTCCACGAGCTTTTTTTCATCAAATTCTCGTCTAGCCTCGTCATGAACATGGATTTAATCCTCAAGGCTTTTCCTGAGACTCCCTGGGTGTTTATCTACAGAGACCCGGTGGAAATAATGGTGTCCAATTTCATGCGTGGGAAGGGGAATGGTCCTTGCGTCCGGGCAAAGAGCAAGGCGCCTGAAGCCGTGCAGGCGATTCTGGGGAAGGATAGGAGGGCTGCAAGTAAGGTATCGGACGAAGAGTACTGTGCGGCGCACTTAACAATGCTCTGTCAGGCTGCATTGGAGCAGGTGCAAGCCCATGGGTCGAAGGGGCAGGCGGTTGCGTATGAGTCATTGGTGGAAGATATGATGGATGTGATCGTCCCGGGGCATTTTGGCGTGTCTATGAATGGGGAGGAAATTGCGAGAATGAGGGAGCAGTCCGAGAAGTATAGTAAGGCCAGAACGGGCGAGACTGCGTTTGAGGGAGATGTGGAGGAGAAACACGAGAAGGCTACCTCGGCGATGAAAAAAGCAGCAGAGAAATATTTGAGTAGGCCAACCGAGGAGTTACGACAGGCTAGTCAGCAAGGAAGAAGACAATTGGAGGGGAATGCATTGTTGAGGGCACAGGAGTCGAGGGTGTATGAGAGGACGGGGTCGAGATTTTTCCAGTTGCCGCATTGTCCGGATGAGCCGGAGTATCCTCCAGAGGTGAGTGTCAGTGTTTCTTTTCTCATCGTCGCTCCCTCACCTGTTGAGGCCTTTACCGTTTTGGTCAAACGTGCGCATACACACATTCAATACACGTCCATTTTATTGGTTATTTATCGATTTACTCGCCCTATACTTATTTATGTCTAAATTGATTTATTGATTCATCTAATCTGCTGCTTTCCCAATTTTTAACTACATTCACAGGTACCTATCATGGACCTAGTCACGAATTGGAATCCTGACAATATATCGGTCCCTGCCCGGCATTACTCCACCTTGTGTCGATTCGACTACCAAAAAGACCTAGCCAAGGCCTTGCGGTATCGGGACGCTGAGATCCCGTTCGTGGTGTACAACATCCCTGAACTTGAAGAGACGGTTGAGAGGTGGAATTCTCCTGGCTACCTGTCCGACGAGCTGGGCGACCAGGCTTTCCACACGGAGATCAGCAAAGATAACCATTTTATGTATTATCGCCTGGGGAAGAGGAATAAAGCGCCTAAAAATTATGTGCCTCCCACTAAGCCTGTAAAGTGGACCTATGACCATTGGCTGCACGAGGCGAGGAAGGCGAAGGAAATCTCGACGGAGGAGGAGCATTATTATTTCCGGGTTTCCGATTCGGACCACTCGGTGGTAAGGCAGGATGTGACGATTTTTAATGGGAAAAAGTCAACACTGTTCATGAAGGAGCCCAAAAAGTCTCGAGGAGTGCATTGTCGGTTTGGCATGCGCGGGGTAATTTCCGAAGCGCATTTTGACGCGAGTCGGAACATGGTGGCTTTGGTGGCAGGGACCCGCCGATGGATTCTGGCGCACCCTAAGGAGTGTAAGAATTCTTATTTATTACCGACGGGTCATCCGTCTGGGAGGCATTCGGAGGTGGATTGGAGTGCGCCAAATTTGGAGAAGTATCCTAAATTCGCAAAGATGATGGGCCATGAGGTGTTGTTGACGGCGGGGGAGGTTTTGAATGTGCCAGCGTGGTGGATCCACTTTATCGAGAATTTAGATATCAACACACAGTGTAATGCGAGGAGTGGGGACTCAGATGTGGGCTTGGAGGACCTGGCCAAGTGTGGGTTTTATATGGGGTAAGTAGGGAGAGGAAAGAACGATGTAATCAATTCGAGGCATGGACCGTGAAAATAAAAATACTACGACAGATTGTGTGCCTTTGTCAAAAATCGATTCTTTGCTTTCATTTACTTCCATCTGCTTGTTCATAGCTAGTCCGCATATATCAGCTTTCTCTTTTATCATTCAAATGATCCAGTCGATCATTTCTTCATTCGCTTTAAGTTATGCTTCTTATTCTTTCCGCCACCAGCCTTGGTCCTTTTCCTCGCAACAGAGTTTGTCGTCGTCCCCGCGATCCGTGCCGCCCCCATCGCTGCATTTTCCTCTGTCTGACGCTTGCGGTCATCCTCCTCGATTAAAGCCGCGTAATCATCAAAAGAGGCAAACGTGGACATACCCGCAAAGCTGACCCTCTTCGCCTTCTTCTTCTTTCCCTTGGCCGTGGCGGACCTTTGTACCTCCTCATCCTCTTCCTCCTCCTCCTCTTCCTCCTCATCCTCTTCCCTCTCCTCATCCTCTTCTTGCTCCTCCTCTCCCTCCTCCCCCTCCTTTTCCCCCTCGATATCATGCCCACGCTGGCGCTTATTGGTCTTGGCCTTATGTTCCGCTGCCAACACCGCATTGTCATCATCATCATCCTCCTCCTCATCCATAGCCCATACGGGCAACCGATCCTCCTCCTCCTCCTCGTCCTCCTCCTTTTCCTCCTCCTCCTCCTTCTCCTCCTCCTCCTCCTCTTCCTCCTCTTTCTCCTTCTCCTCATCCTCCTCGCTGTCCTCGTCTTTCAGCATCCCCTCCTCCTCTCCCATCCCCGACTCATCACTCACATCATCCAAAAACGCATCATCATCTTTCCCTTCTCCTCTTTTTCTCTCTCCCCTTTCCTCCTCATCCTCTTCTTCGTTTTGCGTTCCGTCCTCTACTTCATCCCATCCCTCCATATCGGGGTCTTCATCACTGAAGTCCACCTTCCCTTGCCCGCCACTGCGCATCAATTCCTCTGCCAGGCCATCAGCAAATTCATCGATCTCCCTCTCTTCCGCGTCACTCCCACTTTCATTCTCACTCTCGTCCTCTTCGTCGTCCTCCTCTTCTCCTTCCTCCGCTGCCTCGTCATCTTCGTCTTCCGAATCCGACCCTGCATCATCATCTAAACCTGCCTTCTTCCCTGCTCCAGCAGCATACGCCTTCCTATTCCTCTCTGCCTTCGCCTTGAAAAACTTATGAAAGAACAGCTGATCCGGCTTCAGCTCATGCGCACCCAACAAGAGAAACTCTGCCGTGTTCACCGGCCGCCTTCCCTCCAGACCTCCCTCCGCAGCAGCCGCCATCGCCGCATGCCTGGCTGCTCCTGCTCCTGCTCCTAACCGACTCCTGCGCACCTCCTCTTCTTCCTCCGTCGGGCCTTCACTCTCCGCCGCAGCCGTTTTCTTGGCGCCCAATTTGGGATTTTTGTAGGCGAATCGATCGAGGAAGGCCATGGTCGAAAAGTCTTGCAGCGGATCTCCAGCATACGTGACCCTATGCTTCGCCTCGGCGGATAACAATGAGCTCGCAAAATGCTTTACCGAAGGGTGAAAATGCAGTCGAAGCAAGGGCACTTCCCACAAATGTGCTTGGCCCTTCCTCGTTTTCCTCCCTAACTGCTGCTGCTGCTGCTGCTGTGGTTGCCCGTTCTCTCCCGACCCCTCCTCCACCTCCGGCATGTCCTCGCCAAATGCAAAACTTGGCTCACGCTTTGACGGGTCAAACGCGTCCTCATCCCCTTCCTCCACAGAGGCTCGCCTCGTTAATGCGTCCCTTAATGAGGGCTGGCCTTTCATAACTTCCGAGAGCAAAAAGAGGATGCCAGCAGTAAGGGCAGGGGAGCCTTGGGTAGCTCCAAAAGACAAGAGGCGCTTCGCGAAAGCCGCCACGCGGGCATCGTCCCTATCGGCCTTCATGGCCTTGTAAAGCAGATTGAGAAACAGCACCGGATGTGCCGTGCTCAACAGCTCAGGCACCTTAAGTTTTCCGTACAAAGCACGATAAAACCTGCCCTCAACACTAAAACCATTGCTACTGCTGCTGCCGCTTATGTTGGAAGCAAGACCCGGAGCCTTCTTTCCCCCCCCCCCCCCCCCCCCCCCCCCCCCCCGCACCCCCACCCCCATCCCCCCCCCCTTCCAAAAACCCTCCACAAAAGTCCGACACCCCAAACCCACAAAAATAAG